>JAEEGF012210340.1_pt1 | contig 10353 bp, 11 predicted proteins | sample 9134171 | NCBI WGS metagenome assembly JAEEGF01 (sample SAMN16246542, study PRJNA631951) | gut metagenome | biome: gut microbiome; feature: rumen; material: AP-attached | host: Bos | place: Iran: Karaj | collected 2018-10 | reverse complement strand
TTGGTGAACTGGGGCTCCTCACCCATTCACCTGCCATATATACGATCATAGCTTACTCGGATGTGTATGCCTTGAGAGTTACTCTTGAGCGCGTTGGGACATTCATAGAGGAGAACCAGTCCAGCATTCTTCAGATCATGACCAATATGGCCAAGACCATGGCGGTTATGCAGCATCAGATCACATATCTGAGTAAAGAGCTTGAGTCTTTCAAACCCAAAGAGAACAGCTTTGAAGATGTCAAAAAAGACCTGCTTCGCAGCCTCTACAACCCAAACGGAATGGGAATGAAGGGAATGATGTACTACCTGGGAAGAGATAAAAAGTGAAAAAAAGAAGTGAGATCCTTAAAGAATATGAAGCCGAAAGGCCCAGGCCCTGGGTTTTGCATTTATTGCTTTTTGTCTGTCATATCATCAACCGTTTAAGGCCTGCAGAGTATAAATTCTTATTTGATAAAAAGAGGCTTAAGAACAGGCAGGTTCTTGTTCTTTCCATCCATGCAGCCTATGATGATTCCATCTATGTTCCGCAGGGCATAGGTTATATAGGACCAAACGCCATTATGGGCAGGCACCATATCTATAAGACCTTTTTATTCAGGCTTCTTCTTGCAGGAGGAGTGATACCGAAACCGCTGTTCATTTCCGACTTCAATACAGCCAGAAGTATGATGCGCCTTAAAAAGAAGGGAGCATCATTTCTCTTATTTCCCGAAGGCATACAGTCTACAGATGGAACACAAAGTCCCCTTCATCCAGCGACTGTTAAGCTTATCAGGATGCTGAAAATGGAGACTGTTCTTTGCACAAGCCATGGAGCATATCTGTCCAATCCAAGGTTTGACACCGGCAGGCGAAAAGGCCACATGGAGTACCGGTTTGAGATACTGTTTTCAGAGGATGAGATAGGCAGGCTCACGGAAGATGAGATAAAGGCAAGGCTCTATGACAGGTTTTATCTCAATGATTTCGCCTGGAACGCAAAGCACCAGTATAAGTACAGGGGCAAGGCACCAAATGCCACGGGGCTCACAAACATACTTTTTATCTGCCCCAAATGCCGCAGGCAGTTTGCCATGAAGGTCGATGGAGAGAGTATAGTCTGTGAGTGCGGAAGCAGGGTGAAGGTTGATGAGTGCTACAATCTGATCCCGTCAGATTTATCTTTTCCCTTTAAGAGGATTGATCTGTGGTATCAGTGGCAAAGGGAAGTAGTAGAAAAAGAGGTGTCGGAGGATGGTTTTAAGATAGAGTACCGTGTAGAGCACCTGACGCTCAACGACAGCAGGTTTGATTTTAAAACTTACATTAAGCTTGGTGAGGGAACAGTAACACTTGATCACGAGGGCCTTGTTTATCGCGGTAATGATGGAGGCAGGGACGTATCTCTTTCCTTCGACATCAGAAAGATCCCAAGTGCATCCATAATTCCCGGGAAAGGCAATCAGCTCTACTACGATGACAGGTACGACCGCTTTATCATGAAAGATAACGGGACTTTGTCTACTAAGGTCATGCTGGCGGTGGAGATAATGCATAACAGACATGATGAGGCCTGGAGGAAGAGCTACGAAGACATGGCGGCTATAAAGGCAAGGATGAAGGGAGAGTAAATCAAAAGATAGCAAAAGAGCCCAAAGGAGGCCTTTACGCCAGGATCAGTTTTCTTCTTTGACTGGCTCGACGCAGATAAACAGGTATTTGAAGTACTTGTGGTTTGCCTCCTTGTCGTACAGATTGATAAGACTGATAATGTAGAGATCAGAACAGGCTTTTAGCCTGTTCTTTTTCATTATGGAGACTATTTTCCGGTAGGTTTTGTCTATGTCGGGACAGTTGTGGTCGTGATAGCAGATCACAGCCATGCTGCTGGGAAGAGGGTAGGACTCGGAGTTGTCAGAGGGCAGAAAGGACAGACTGATGATGTTGTTGTAGGTGTACCTGCCCTTTTTGAGATTGGAGCTGCTGATGGTGACCCCTGTGGGGAAAAGAGACAGTGCATCCTGGCCCTGAGCCTTGGAAAGGTGCAGGGCGATATCCTCTGCAATATCCTTTGTGTGGTAGGACTCGGTGGTGGTTACGGGGGTGGAGGTCACACTTATCTCCGGGAGATAGTCGATAAAGGGAGTGCCGGGCTTTTGATATTCATAGCCCTCCAGTATCCACATCCCCAGGTGGAGGGCGGATATCTTTTTGTTGATGAGGTAGAGCTCCCGCTGCATATCAAGTATCCTGGAATTGACCATCCTTGAGATGGAATCCCTGGAAGAATGATGGATCAGTTCGCTTATCTCCCTGATGGAGCAGCCTGCCTGACGCATTGTGGTTATGAAAAAAAAGGAGCTGATCTGGGAGGTGGAATAGTAGTGATACCCGTTGTTCTCATCCTCCAAAGGAGTCAGGATATTCTGCTCATAATAGTATCTTAAGGTGTCCCTGGTTGTACCGCATAGCTTTGCAAATTTGCTCACGGTCAGCGTGTATTCGGACGCCGCGTCATTTAAATTCTCATTGATTCCCATAGAAATTCACCTTTTCTTTTTGTATAAAAAGTTCTTGACCTGGGGGTAACCCCCAAGATTATTGTAGCAGAGTAATAAAAAAATACAAAGTCAAATTCAAACACAAAAAGGAGATAAAAACATGAAAGACGTAAAAGGAACAATCGTAAGGATAATCGCAGAGTACCTCGACAAGGATGAGGCGGAGATCTCTTCTGCAGCTTCTTTTTCTGAGATCGGACTTGACTCACTGGACATCATGGAGCTGGTTATGCAGATGCAGGAAGAGCTTGACTGCAAGATAGAGCTCTCACAGGATATCACAACCATAGACAAGCTGGTTGAGCTCATTGAGAAGCAGTAACAGGCAGTTTATAAAGGAGCGGGAACAGATGAAAAAGAATCCGGTTTGCGAAATGCTTGGAATTGAATATCCCATTTTCCAGGGAGGAATGGCCTGGATTGCCGATGCAGAGCTGGCAGCTGCCGTATCAAATGCAGGTGGCCTTGGCATAATAGCTGCCATGAATTCAAACGGCGAGCAGCTCCGGGAGCAGATCATCAAGGCCAGGAGCCTTACGGATAAGCCCTTTGGAGTAAACCTCATGCTCATGAGTCCCTATATCGAAGAGGCAGTTGAGGTTGTATGTCAGGAGCAGGTAAAGGTGGTGACCACCGGTGCAGGCAATCCTGCCAGGTACATGGAAAAGCTCAAGGCTGCAGGAGTGAAGGTGATCTGCGTTGTGGCAAGTGTTGCCCTTGCGGTGATGGTTGAGCGCATGGGTGCCAGCGCGGTCATAGCTGAAGGCTGTGAATCCGGAGGCCATGTGGGCGAAACCACCACCATGGCACTTGTACCTCAGGTTGCAGATGCAGTCAGCATTCCGGTTATTGCGGCAGGCGGTATTGCAGACGGAAGAGGCATGGCGGCAGCCTTTATGCTGGGAGCCGTTGCGGTGCAGATGGGAACCAGGTTCCTTACCGCCAAAGAATGCAACGTCCACGACAACTACAAGGACAAGGTCCTTAAGGCAAAGGACAGGGACACAATAGTGACCGGGAAGAGGCTGGGACATCCCGTCAGGGCACTCAAGAATCGCATGACAAGAAACTTTGCAGCAAAAGAGTTGGAACCTTCCACCACAGATGAGGAGCTTGAAAAGATGGGAGCCGGGGCACTGAGAAGAGCCGCAGTTGAGGGCGATGTGAAGACCGGATCCTGTATGTGCGGACAGATTGCAGGACTTGTGAACAGCACAGGCACCTGCAGGGAGATAGTCACAGGAATCTGCAGCGAAGCAGACCGACTGTTGGGGACAGTATTGAGCATTTGATACCAATGAAAAAACATTTGGCTGACCTGAGGTATCCATATAAAGTATTGCTTCTTTGGGTCAAAAATGACGGAGGAAAAAAGTGGGAAAACTAGCATTTCTATTTGCCGGCCAGGGGAGCCAGTATGCCGGAATGGGAAAGGATTTTTTTGAAAATATTCCGGAGGTTCATGATTTCTTTGGGGTGGCAGAGGCCATAAGACCGGGGACTCTTACCCAGATGTTCAGCGGCTCAGAGGAAGAACTTAAGAAAACGGAAAACACACAGCCCTGCATGTTCCTGGCGGACATCGCCGGCGCCATGGCACTTGAAAAGAGCGGCATAAAACCTGATGCTGTGGCGGGCTTCTCACTGGGAGAGGTGGTAGCCATGGCCGTATCAGGGGCATTGAGAAACGATCAGGCCTACAGGCTTGTATGTAAGCGTGGCAAGGTAATGCAGCAGGCCGCAGACATTCACAGGGGTCAGATGGTTGCAGTTCTTGGCATGGACAAGGAGGAGCTTAAGAAGACCTGCAGTGAGAATCAGGTTTATCCCGTCAATTACAACTGTCCCGGTCAGGTGGTTGTATCCGGATCTGTAGACAATATGGAGAAATTCAAGCAGCAGCTTAAGGACAAAAACGTGCGCTTCATGGAGCTTAAAGTGGGAGGCCCCTTCCACAGTCCCTACATGAGTGATGCCGCAAGGGCTATGGAAAAAGAGCTTACGGAAGAAAACCAGTACAGACTTAAAAAGGCCAGGATAGCTCTTTTTGCAAACAAGACGGCAAAGCCTTATCCGGAGGAACCCGGGGAGATGATAAAGATCTTCTCCGGTCAGATGGAGAGCTGCGTAAAGTGGGAGGAAACCCTGCTAAACATGGCGAAGGATGGGATCGACACCTTTATCGAGTGCGGGCCGGGCAGGACCCTGTCGGGTTTTGTGAAAAGAACCGTTCCCGGAGCCAGGATCTTTAATGTGTGCGATATGCAGTCCCTTCAGAAGGTGGTAGAGGAGCTGGGATAAATGTTAAAGAACAAAAAGATTGTTATAACCGGTGGTAGCAGAGGCATAGGGAAAGCTATTGCAAAGAAGTTTGCAGCAAACGGAGCGGATCTTGCTATCGTTGCCACCAGGATATCCGAAGAAGCAGTTAAGACAGTAGAAGAGCTGAAAAAGCTCGGCAGCGATGCAAGGCTCTATACCTGCGATATCAGTGACCCTGAGCAGGTGGAGGCGGTGTCGGAGGAGATACTTGCAGATTACGGGACGGTGGACGTTCTGGTGAACAATGCAGGCGTTACCAGGGATAACCTCTTACCGAATCTTAGCATCATGGATATAGATAATGTGATCGACACCAATCTCAAGGGAGCTGTGTTTGTCACAAGGTCTTTTATCAGGAACTTTGTCAGACATAAAAAGGGCAACATCATCAACATGAGCTCCGTTGTGGGGCTTATGGGCAATAAGGGGCAGACCAACTATGCCGCATCCAAGGCCGGGCTTGTGGGATTTACCAAGTCCGTTGCCAGGGAGTACGGCAGGAAAAACATCAGATGCAATGCCATTGCACCGGGATATATCGAGACGGAGATGACGGCAAAGCTTACAGATGAACAGAGAAGTGAACTGGCAAAGGCTCTTCCCCTCACAAGGCTCGGAAAGGCGGAGGATGTGGCTGAGCTGGCGCTTTTCCTTGCCAGCGACAATTCGTCCTATATCACAGGCGAGGTCATAAAAGTAGATGGAGGAATGTATGTGTAGAGTAGTTGTTACAGGCATGGGAGTGATCTCCCCTGTGGGAAATGATGTGGATACCTTCTGGGACAGCCTAAAGAGCGGAAAGCTTGGGATTGGAAAGATAGAGAGGTTTGACGCGGGAAGGTTGAAGGTGAGCCTTGATGCAGAGGTCAGGGACTTTGAACCCAAAAAGTACTATGACACGGTGCAGGAGATAAGAAAGTCAGATCTTTATATGCAGTATGCCATGGCCGCAGCAAAGCAGGCTGTGGAGCAGAGCGGGGTTCTTGATTCTGACCTGGATAAAGAGCGCTTTGGGGTATATATAGGATCCGGAATAGGCGGCATAAACACAACAATAAGAGAGACTCAAAAGCTTATGGAAAAAGGTCCGGAGATGGTATCCCCCTTCTTTGTGCCCATGATGATCAGCAATATGGCAGCAGGTGCAGTGTCCATCAAGTTTGGAGTAAAGGGACCGACGCTCCCCGTGGTGACTGCCTGTGCCACATCCACACATACCATCGGCGAGGCCTACAGGGCCATAAAGCACGGCTATGCAGATGCGATCCTGGCAGGTGGAACAGAAGCTTCCATCAACGAGCTTGCCATGGCAGGCTTTATCAACTGTCAGGCTCTGAACCTTGCACAGAACCCTGAGGAGGGAAGTCTTCCCTTTGACAGGAGAAGGGGCGGCTTTGTAATGGGTGAGGGCGCCGGAATACTCATGCTTGAGGAATATGAGCACGCCAGAAAAAGAGGCGCCCGGATCTATGCAGAAGTGGTGGGCTACGGCAACACTGCGGACGCATATCACATCACTGCTCCCGACCCCAAGGGAGACGGCGCTGTACGTGCCATCAGGTCGGCAGTGAAGGAGGCAGCCATAACAGACAGCGACGAGCTTTACATCAATGCCCACGGAACGGGAACCCACCTCAATGACGCCATGGAGACCAAAGCCATCAAGGAGGTGTTCGGAAGGCATGCCTATGACATCCATATCAGTTCCACCAAGTCCATGACGGGCCACATGATGGGAGCCACGGGAGCCGTTGAAGCCATAGCCTCTATCCTTGCCCTGGATGAAGGGATAATTCCGCCCACCATCGGGTACAGGGAAAAGGATGAGGAGTGTGACCTGGATTACACGGTAAATAAGGCTGTAAGGGTGGATATAGACTATGCCATCAGCACGTCCCTGGGCTTTGGCGGACATAATGCATGTATAGCATTTAAGAAGTTTAGTGAGGAAAAGAACTGATGAATTCTTTACAGGAATACGGAGAACTTTTTTATAAACTTGACCTGACGGAGCTGACAGTGGTGGAAGGTGACAGAAAGCTCTGCCTCAAAAGAGACAGAGAACAATCACCTGGAATTCAAAGCCCTGAAAGGAACGGGGAGCCGCTGGCAGCAACTCCTGATTCAGCTGTTCCGGCTTCTCCGGCTGTAGACCCTTTTGCAGAAGCTAACAAAGCACCTGAACCTGAACAGGGTCTTACCGTGAAAGCGCCCCTTCTTGGAATCTTTACGCCATCGGTCAAAGAGGGCGATATCGTAAAGAAGGGTGATGCCCTGGGCATGATAGAAGCAATGAAAATGATGAACGAGGTTCTCTCACCGGCAGATGGCACCGTACTGAAGGTGCTATCAGAGGGCGGAGAGCTGGTGGAATTTGACCAGAAGCTGTTCGTCATTTCCTGAGAAAGGAGTCTGTGTATTACACACATTTTTATTATGAAAAGAGATGAGATCAGACAGATACTTCCCCACAGAGAGCCCATGCTCCTTGTGGACGAGGTGAGCCTCAATGAGGACGGATCATCTACAGGGTACTATCAGGTAAGAGGGGATGAGTTCTTTTTGCAGGGACATTTTCCCGGAAACCCGATAGTTCCCGGGGTAATACAGTGTGAGATGATGGCGCAGTCCGCCTGTATCATGTTTGCGGACAGACTTAAGGGTGAAAAGTATACACCTGTCTATACCGGCCTTGATAAGGTCAGGTTCAGGGGCATGATAAAGCCCGGGGACAGGATAAGGATTGACACCGGACTCATAAGAGAGAGCCATCCTCTTTATAAGCTAAGCGGTGAAGTGTCTGTTGATGGAAAAAAATGTATGAGCGGCGAGTTTTCTTTTGCACTTATCAAGGAAAGTGAGGAGACCTGATATGTTCTCTAAGATCCTTATTGCTAACAGAGGCGAGGTGGCGGTGCGGATCATCCGTGCCTGCAAGGAGATGGGAATAGAGACGGTAGCCATCTATTCAAGGGCTGATGCGGACGCACTTCATGTGGAGATGGCAGATGAAAGCTACTGCATTGGCGGTCCCCTTGTCAGGGACAGTTACCTGAATATGGACGTCATCATTACACTGGCCCTTAAGGTAGGGGCTAAGGCCATACACCCGGGCTACGGTATGCTCTCCGAAAATCCGGAATTTGCCAGGCGCTGTGAGGAGAACGGAATCGTACTCATTGGCCCGGGGTCTGAAGTCATGGAGAAGATGGGGCAGAAGGAGATTGCAAGAAAGATTGCACTGGAGGCAGGAGTACCCATAGCCCCGGGCAGCGATATCCTTGCTACTAAAGAGGAGGCTGTCCTCTGGGCAGAGAGGATAGGGTATCCTGTGATCCTGAAAGCAAGGGCCGGTGGCGGCGGAAAGGGCATCAGGATAGTAAGGGAAAAGACTGAGCTTCTGCCCGCCTTTGAGCAGGTGAAAAAGGAGGCGGAAAGCTCTTTTGCAGATGATGCCATCTTCATGGAAAAGTACCTGGAAAATGTGAAGCACGTGGAGGTGCAGATCCTCGGGGACAGAAATGGAAAGGTCCTGGCCCTTGGAGACAGGGACTGCTCTGTCCAGAGAAAGAACCAGAAGCTCATTGAGGAGTGTCCTGCTCCGGTGCTCTCGGAGGAGCTTCGAAAGAACATGTACCGGGCGGCGGTGAGCCTTGCCGGGAAGGTGGGCTATGTCACTGTGGGCACAGTGGAGTTTCTGGTTAAGGACAATAACTTCTACTTCATGGAGATGAACACAAGGCTGCAGGTGGAGCATTCCGTCACGGAGATGGTCTGCGGCATAGACATCGTGGAGTGGCAGATAAGGACCGCGGCAGGTATCGGAATCCCCTTCGGGCAGGAGGATATTGAGCACAAAAAGCATGCCATCGAGTGCAGGATCTGCGCGGAGGATCCGGGATCCTTTAAGCCCTCCTCAGGAAAGGTGGAGCTTTTGCATATCCCAGGTGGAATGGACGTGCGCTTTGATTCAGCCCTGTATCAGGACTGCGTAGTGACGCCCTTTTATGATTCCATGCTGGGTAAGCTCATTGTCTGCTCCGACACCCGCGAAGGAGCAATCCGCAAGATGAAAAGTGCCCTGTCAGAGTTTGTGCTCCTTGGCGTTGACAACAACAGGGACATGCATATGAAATTCATGGAAAACAGCAGATTTCTGATCGGGAACTATGACACGGGGATCTGTAAAAAGGTATTGTGATGGAACTTAAGAAACTATTTTTGAAGGCCAATAACGAGCTGGAGAGCAGCGATAACAGGCAGCGCAGCAGGAGGATCACCTGCAAAAAGTGTCAGAAGCAGGTTTCTGTACGAAAGATCAGGAACAACAACTTTGTCTGCCCGGAGTGCGGTCATTACTTCACCGTGAGGGCAAGGCGAAGGATACTGATGCTCACCGACAAAAGATCCTTTACAGAGATGGACAGGGAGCTTAAGTCCGAAAATGTCCTTGGCTTTCCCGAGTATGATGAAAAGCTTTTGCTGGCGGCGGAAAAGAGCCGTGAAAACGAGGCGGTTATCTGCGGAGAAGCCAGGATAGGAGGCAGAAGGATCTGCATCTTTGCCATGGATGCCAATTTCATGATGGGCTCAATGGGGGCTGTTGTGGGAGAAAAGATCACAAGGCTCTTTGAATATGCCACAAAGGAAAAGCTTCCGGTGATAGGAGTTACGGTATCGGGAGGAGCCAGGATGCAGGAGGGTATGCTGTCCCTGATGCAGATGTCCAAGGTCTCTGCAGCAGTAAAAAGGCATGATAAGGGTGGGAATCTGTACATAGTTCTTTTGACCAATCCCACCACCGGCGGAGTGGACGCAAGCTTCGCGATGCTGGGGGATATCATCCTGGCTGAGCCCGGTGCAAGGGTTGGCTTTGCGGGGCCCAGAGTCATCGAAAAGACTCTGAACCAGGCCCTGCCAAAGGACTTCCAGAGGGCTGAGAGAGTCATGGAATGCGGCTTTATCGATGACATCGTTCCAAGAGCCGACCAGAAGGCCTATATAGAAAAGCTCCTTCGCTTGCATCCGGGAGCGTAGGAGGACAGTACAATGAAAGATTATGATTATGTTCTGAACGCCCGGAAGGTGGGTCACGCCACTTCCGTGGATTATATCAGGGCTGTGGTGAAGGATTTTACCGAGCTCCACGGTGACAGACTTTACGGAGACGATAAAGCTGTGGTGGCGGGACTTGGCTACGTGGGTAAATACCCTGTGACAGTCATCGCGGTTGAGAAGGGAAAGGACACCGAAGACAGGATATTACACAATTTCGGAAGTGCCAATCCTGAGGGCTATCGCAAGGCCCTGCGCCTCATGAAGCAGGCTGAAAAGTTCAAGAGACCGGTTCTTTGCCTGGTGGATACCGCCGGAGCCTTCTGCGGGATAGAAGCAGAGGAGCATGGACAGGGCCGGGCTATCGCAGAAAATCTGTTTGAAATGTCTGATCTTAATACCCCCATTTTATCAATTGTAATAGGAGAAGG
>JAEEGF010755339.1_pt1 | contig 10353 bp, 9 predicted proteins | sample 9134171 | NCBI WGS metagenome assembly JAEEGF01 (sample SAMN16246542, study PRJNA631951) | gut metagenome | biome: gut microbiome; feature: rumen; material: AP-attached | host: Bos | place: Iran: Karaj | collected 2018-10 | reverse complement strand
TATTACTTTCCGAACTAAGAGCTGTTTTATTATCTGCATATCTGCCACTATTTCTTATAAACGCAGAAAGTTCAATCATTTCCATGTTACGTCCATTATCTTGTAATGATAATCCATTTTTAACATTCATTGTGAAAGAAAGCATTATTTCACCTTCTTACTCTTCTTCTTTGTATTTTTCTTCTTTGTTTCTTCTTTTTCTTCTATTTTATTATAATCATCTTTTTTAATAGATATAATCATTAATACTAAACCACTTATAAAGAAAGCAATAGATACAGCTTGAGCAACACGAATACTTCCTAGCATCAAACTATCTGTTCTCATACTTTCAATAAAGAATCTTAGTATTCCATATCCCATTAAATATATTGAGAAAATCATACCTTCTTTAACTTTTTTATATCTTCTAAATACAACGATAAAAATTAATAATAACAAATTAAAAATCGATTCATAGAAAAATGTTGGATGATAGTATTTGCCTCTTATAAACATACCTTTAATTATAAAATCCGGAATACATAACTTCTCAAGAAAGGCTCTTGTTACTTCTCCACCATGAGCTTCTTGATTAAAGAAATTACCCCATCTACCTACGATTTGTCCTATTAATACAGCAGGCATAACAACATCCGCTATTTTTAAGAAATGAATATTTTTCTTCTTACAATAAAAATATAAAAATGTTAATCCACCAAAGATAGCTCCATGAATAGCAAGTCCACCATTCCAAACAGCAAATACTTCTAATAAATTATTTTTATATTCTGATAGATTAAATAATACATACCAAATTCTTGCTCCTAAAAGACCAAAAAGAATGGTATAAAAAGCCATATTATCTAATCCTTTAGTATCAAACTTTAATCTTTTAAATTCTTTATATACAAGAAAAATACCTAAAATGGCTCCTGTTAAAATCATAATTGAATACCAATATATTTTTATAAAGCCTAAATCCAAAAATACTCTGTTCATAATATCACCACTTCACTTTCGTATTATATAACAAAAGCTTTATTTTTCCAACAAAAAAGACTTATTAAATAAGTCTTATCTTGTTTTAACTTGTTTTTCTTCTTCAGTTATAGCGGCTGCTATACCAATACCTGTACCAACCTTGTTAGTTATATCATCTAAATTTACTTTAGCATTATAAGCATCAATAGCATTTTTAATAACTTGATTTTCAGTATTTATTCGAGCATTCAAACAATCTTTTACCCATTGATAACTTAAACAACCATTACGATTTATTTTAGGACTATTTTCAATTAAAGTCTTAAATCTTAAGAAAGTATCTTTATCCATTACCTCTAAAATATGTGCTGTATATCGATAATCAGGTGAATTAACAATTAATGATAACAATTCATCATCAGGAAGTGAAGATAAGTCAACGTTAGTTGTTCCCAAGCAAACATCCTGTAAATTATAATTTAACTTTGGCAATCTTCCACAAACATATTTTGGTTTAGGTGTCGTTACTGGAGTTTCTGGTGTCATATTTACTGATGGACCTGGTGTCGGTGTTGGAGTAGGCGTTGGGGTTGGTGTTACTGGGGCAGGTCCTGGTTGAGGTTCTGGGTTTGCCGTCGGTGTTTCTACTACTTCATTAATAACTTCACCATATTCACTTTCATAAGCTGCTCTTCCTTTTGAATCATCAAACGATAAATAGTCTGGTTTTACTACAGGTTCTACACCAAATAACTTTTCTTTAATCATTGCAAAGAATCCACCACTTGTAAGAATATTAGTAACACTCATTCCAGCAAGACCTAAAGTTACAACCGTTTTAATAAATTTACCAGCTTTTTTCATACACCTTTTAAATTTATTTGGTTCTCTATGTAAAAATTCTTCTAATGATTCAAATAATTTTCTAATTTGTCTCTTTTCTTTATTTGATAAACCATTTATTAATTCTTGTAGTTCTTGTAAATTATGAGGAGCTTTTTCATATTCAACACCTATTTCATTCATATATTGACATACGATACTAATGATAAAGGTTTCTTCTTTATGAGATCTTTCTTTTAGAATCTCACGCATTCTACTTATTTCTTCAATATCTTTTTCTCCATATAGTTCTTGATCTTTATCTGCCAATTTCTTTTGAAGTTTTTGCGTATTAAAGATATTCTTCCTATTCTTTATCGCATTATAGATGCCTTTACCTATTACACCTAATAGTCCTACACCTGCTCCAGCTACAGCTAGAACTGCTACATTTTCTATAGCTGAGATTTTATTAACTAAACTACTTATGGCTGGTATAAACTTACCAACAAAGTTTAAGCATCCTGTAATAGCTCCTGATACCCATCCAATTACTTTACTTTCAGTTAGTTTTGATACAATTGTTCCTACTAGGGTACCATTAAGAGGGGCTGCTAAAAGGGTTGGATCAATAGAATTAATAGACGTTGCTAAACCTATTCCTCCGGTTGTAGCAACAGCAATAGGAGTTATAACTTTTTTTCTTATTCTTGTAAATAAATTATCGTTTAATTTTTCAATTCGCTCCTCTTGCTCTTTATTCATATCAAGTTTTCGACATAACTCTTCTTTTTGTTCAACTGATAAACTATAAATCGCTTCTCTCAAAGAAAGATATCCCGTATCTTCATATATAACATTATTCGTTTTTAAAAAACTTCGAATAATGGTTTGATCATTTTCACTAAATCTTGTATCGATAATATTACCATCTTTATCAATTGTTGTTTCTAATTCTTGTAATACTTTATCTAATTCATAAGTTCGATTGGTAACCATTTTATACTTATCAACCTTATAAATATTAGCTAAAGACATACCTGTTAATAAAATAGAAACACCCATTTTAACAGGAATTGATGGTATTAAACTAAGAACAGTATTCATCGCGAGAGAATTCGTAACAACATTTCCAACAGGGCTTAATACTTTATCATTAACTGTTTGTAAAAACTTTGTAAAAGCATTAGTTGAACCATCTTTTAATGATAAAATCATACGATCAACTTCACGATTTATGTTATTAACTAATTTATTGGCAATTATTAAATCTGTTCCAGTTAAGCTTTGAAGAGAATCAACAAACTGATAATAATCAGTTATTTCATCATTAAAAGTAATACTTTTCTCTCTTAATGATGCTTTTAACATATCTAGTTTTCCTTCTTCAACTTTTTTCTCTAACTGCTTAATAACTTGTCTTTTATTAGTTTTAACTCTTGTATTAAAAGCGGGATAATTAATAGCAACTACTTCACTCATTATCTTCACCTTCTCTACTTGTTAAACTATCTAATAAATTTAATTTTTCAAGATACAAACATGACTCAAAAAAATTAAAGTCTTTAATATCCTTTTCATCTATCAAAGGTAAATTATCAAAATATTTTTTTATTTCTCCTGAAGCTTCATTAATCTTTTCATCCATTTCTATTCTCCTACAATATAAGAATACCACATTGAATAAAAGAGAATAAACAAAAAAAGTTCTCAAATGAGAACTTTACAACATTTTAGACAAAAATTCGCCTGTATAACTATTTTTAACTTTAGCAATTTCTTCAGGAGTACCACAAGCTACAACAGTTCCTCCCATATTACCACCATCAGGGCCTAAGTCGATAATATAATCTGATACCTTAATAACATCTAGGTTATGTTCAATAACAATAACCGTATCACCATTATCAACAATTCTTTGTAAGATAACAAGTAATCTCTTAATATCATCAGTATGAAGTCCTGTTGTTGGTTCATCAAGAATGAATAAACTCTTACCTGTTGGCTTTTTTTGAAGTTCTTTAGATAATTTAACACGACCAGCTTCACCACCAGATAGAGTTGTTGCTGATTGACCAAGTTTAACATAACCTAAACCAACGTCTTCCATTGTTTGTAACTTATGTTTGATCTTAGGTATATTTTCAAAGAATTTCAAAGCTTCAGTAACTCTCATATCAAGAACATCCGCAATATTTTTATCTTTATACTTAATACTTAGTGTTTCACTATTATATCTTGTTCCGTGACATACTTCACAAGGCACATAAACATCAGGTAAAAAGTGCATTTCAATTCTTTTAACACCATCTCCCCAACAAGCTTCACAACGTCCACCTTTTACATTGAAAGAGAATCTATTCTTTCCATAGCCTAAAGCTTTCGCTTCTTTTGTACTTGCATATAAGTCACGAATATCATCAAATACACCAGTGTAGGTAGCTGGATTACTACGTGGAGTTCTACCAATAGGATTTTGACTAATAAAGACTAATTTATCAATATTATCAATACCTTTAATCTTATCAAAAGCAAGCGGTTTCTCTTTAGATTTATATAACTTACTACTAATTTCTTTCATAAGTATTTCATTAACTAAACTACTCTTACCACTTCCTGATACACCGGTAACACAAACAAATTTGCCAAGAGGAAATTTAACATCAATATTTTTTAGATTATTTGCTTTAGCACCAAAAACTTCTAAATATTTACCATTACCTTTTCTACGTTTCTTAGGAACATCAATCATTAATTTACCAGATAAATACTGTCCGGTAATACTATTAGGGTTTGCCATAACTTCAGAAGGTGTTCCACAAGCTACAACGTAACCACCATCATCACCAGCACCTGGTCCTATATCTACTAAGTAATCACTAGCAAGCATTGTATCACTATCATGTTCAACAACAATTAAAGTATTACCTAAATCACGCATCTCAAGAAGAGAATTAATTAATTTTTGATTATCTTTTTGATGAAGACCAATACTTGGTTCATCAAGTACATAAAGTACACCAGTTAGTCTTGATCCAATTTGGGTAGCTAATCTAATTCTTTGACTTTCACCACCAGATAAAGTACCTGCTTGTCTTGATAATGTTAAATAAGATAATCCAACATTATTTAAAAAAGTTAATCGATTAACAATCTCTTGAATTAATAAACCAGCGATATCTTTTTGATAATCTGATAGTTTTATATTCTTAAACCAATCAAGTAATTCTGAAATAGACATTAACGTAATATCATAAATATTTTTCTTATTAATAAAAATATTAAGAATCGCATCTGAAAGTCTTGCTCCATGACATACAGGACACTCAAGTTCAATCATATAGTTAGATAACCAATCACGAATCCATTCAGAAGATGTTTCCATATAACGGCGTTCTAAATTGTTAATAACACCTTCATAAAAAGTCGTGCTTTTATTAACATTACCACTTTTAGTTGTAATCTTAAAATCAATTAATTCATTAGAACCATATAAAATAATATCTTGTTTATCTTTGGATAACTTCTTAAATGGTTTATTCATATCAATACGATAATGCTTACAAACAATCTCTAACTTCTTATAATCAATGCTTTCTTTATCGTCTGATAATGTTTGAATACAATTCTCATTTAAACTTTTATCCTTATTTGGAATAACAAGATCAGGATCCATTTTTAATTTAGTTCCTAAACCTTTACATTCTGGACAAGCCCCATATGGACTATTAAAACTAAAGATACGAGGTTCAAGTTCAGGTAGTGAATAATCACATTCTGGACACGCATATTTAGTAGAAAATAATACTTCTTTATCACCTACAATATCAACTACTACTTTACCATTTGATTTATTAGTAGCTAGTTCAATTGATTCAAATAATCTTGTCCTAATATTCTCTTTAATAACAATACGATCAATAACAATATCAATCTTATCTTTTAGATTCTTTTCTAAATTAATATCTTCTGATAAATCATACATTTCACCATTAACTCTAACCCTGATGAATCCTTCTTTACGAAGATCATCAAATAGATCTTTGTGAGTACCTTTTTCATCATAAACAATTGGTGAAAGAATAACTAATTTAGTTCCTTCTGGATACTCTAATATTTTATTAACAATTTCTTCAACAGATTGACTTGTTATAGGTCTATTATGACGAGGACAATATGGAACACCAATTCTTGCAAATAAAAGTCTTAAATAATCATATATTTCAGTAACTGTACCTACAGTACTTCTTGGATTATTATTTGTACTTTTTTGATCAATACTAATACTTGGAGATAAACCTTCAATACTATCAACATCAGGTTTCTCAGTTCCTCCTAAGAATTGTCTAGCATAACTAGAAAGACTTTCAACATAACGCCTTTCACCTTCAGCATAAATAGTATCAAAAGCTAAACTACTCTTTCCACTACCAGATAGACCTGTCATTACAATTAATTTATTTTTAGGAAGTTCAAGATTAATATTCTTTAAATTATTTTCTCTTGCTCCTTTAATGATTATTTTATCCATAATATCACCCACAAATCCAAGATATTATAACATATATTTTTATAAAAAAAAATTATAAACAAAAATGTTTATAATTTTCTTTAATTAGTATAAATATCATCTAGAATCCATGGATTATTAATATCATTATAATCTTTTCTAAAAGTTAAATAATTACTTTTCGTAATCTTTTGATTATTAACACCATATCGATATTCTAAATTCTTTTTATCAACAACATAATCTTTTGCTAAGCTAGTGATTAATACTTGAATGTAATAATCATTATCTTTATTTGTTATTGATAATACTTCTGTCTTTTTTATATTAATATCTTCATACATTTGACGAAGATTATTATTATTGAATTCGTCAATAATATGTTGATATTTTTGTAAAACTTTATCACTAATTTTACTTTTAACGCGTGAAAGGTTGCCAAGCATGACTGCAGATTGTAACATTACATACATGCTATTAGCTGCAGAAATAAAATTAGATATTCCAAAAGAAGAATCTTTTTTAACTAAATCATCTACGCTCATACATCCTCCCGTTAAAAGAATGATATAGAAAGAGGAAAACCTCTTTCTATATTAATTAATCATGTAATTTTGTTCCGCAATTAGTACAGAAGTTTCCGCCACTTGATTTTGTTCCACAATTTGGACAGAAAGCAACTTCTCCTTGAGCTGCAGGTGCTTCACCTGGTGCTGCTGCTGGAGCTGGTGCTGCTGGTTGAGCAACTGGTTGTTGTGGAGTGAAAGCATTTTGCATAACTGCTGTGTTCATTCCACCAGTAGCCATATTCATCATACCTAGACCCATAAAGCCTGCTCCTGCGCCATTAGCATTACCTGCTGCAGTTTCCATAACGTTAAGAACACGACCTTGTTGCATTCTAGCGTTAGAATTGTGTTCGTATTCATCAATCTTCTTATTAGATTCATCATCTAATGTTACTGATTCAATAGCGAATCCTGTAATTTGAATTCCACGTTTACGAATTGGCTCATCATAAACTTTTTCATCCATTGTAGTCTTGATTTCATCAGTTCTACTTGGAAGTTCTAGAACTGGAACTTTATGAGCTTCTGTTCCTAGTTCATTTAATACGTTTTGGAATGAAGCAATAACTTCACTTCTCATTTGTTCATTTAGAACATCTTTAGTAACTACATCACCTGTTCCTGCATATTCTCTCATGAATACAGCTGGATCAGTAATTTTATATGTATATTTACCGAAACATTTAACTTGTACACGAAGAGGTGTAATAGTTCCTGTCATTTCATTTGGAATTGGATGTGAATAATCTTGGAATGGAACTGGTGCAGGTGTTCCAAACTTATTATCCAAAATTTCTTTAGCATTAATATAGAATACTGCTTGTTGTTTTGGTACTGTTCCATTATAAGTGAAACGAGCCCATAAATCTTTAAATACAGCTCCAAATTGTCCTGCAAAGAATGATGGAGATGTTGAAGCATCAAAAGTATAAGTTCCTTCTTCTGCTGTTGCATCCAAAATTTTACCTGAATCAAAAATTACGGCAATTTGGCCAGGCGCAACCATAATTGCACTACTCTTAGATATGATACCTGATTTAGTTGTCTTCTTAATCATTAAAGTATTCATATCCATGTCATCACATGTAATATAATCTTTCCATTGGTCACTAAGTTCACCACTGATAGATTGAATTGCTGATTTAATTAATCCCATTTTTTTCCTCCTATCTTAAATCAAAATTATTATAACATAAAAAAAAATAAAAAAAAAGACTACTTATCAAAAGTTAGTCTTCCACTTCCTTTAATATCAATTTTATCGCCTAAATATTTGCTTTTTGGCTTAATTATTACTTTGAAAAAATCTTTATCTCTTGCTAATACTTCTATTATTTCATTTTTAATATTTATAAACCTATAAGGAATATTATCGGCTGGTATACCATATGCTTCTATTCCTAAGGATTTAGCAATATAAAGAGCCCTAAATAAGTGATATCTTTGGGTGACAATAACCATCTTTTTAACACCAAATACATATTTAGCGCGATATAGACTATCATAAGTTGAAAAACCAGCATGGTCTAAGAAAACATCATCAATATCGATATCCGTACTTAATACATATTCTTTCATAGTATTAACTTCGTCATATTCTTTCTGGCCGTGATCACCAGATAATAATAATTTAGTACCAATCGTCTTATATACTTCAATACCCTTCTCTAATCTTCTATCTAACATCATAGAAGGATTACCTCCTGGATTAACTTTACATCCTAATACTAAAATAGCATCAATATCTTTGATATCCTTTAATTCATTAATAGTTATTATTCTATTTTTTGATGTTCCTACAATAATCCCATTAAGGAAAAACACTAATATTATTATAAAAATAAATAAAAAAAACAGTCTCTTCTTCATATGAAATATCATACTAGAAGAAAACTGAATTGTAAATGTTATTTTTGTTTTAAAGTCTCTTTTTTAGACATAACCCAATCTGTACCAACATTAGGAACAACAGAATGACAGAAATCACATACATTCGTTTCAGGTAACTTAGCTCCACAGTTTGGACATAAGCCATTACTTCCTAAATTGCATACAAATGTTAATTCATAATGAACAACTACTTTTCGATCATTTTTTCCTCTTACGACTTGCCCATTTTCGGTTAAATAATCAAAGAATCCTGTTATTATTTCCATTGTTAAAGTTACTTTATTTCCTTCTTGAATAATTCCTGTAATCATACCTTGGAATAAGTTAAAGTCACTCATAACATTTTGTTGATTCTTAATTTGCATTGTATCTAATTGAATAGCATATTGATTATATAATTCATCTGTTAGTTTAGTTCTTAACAAATCATGATTAAAATTCATCCATCCATTTTGAATTGCTACAAAATCATTGAATCGATCATTAATAAAGGCATTCATATCAATATTTCCTAGAATTGCACTAACTTGTTCATAAGGAATTTGACGATGTGTGAATAAAGTTAATCCCATAGAAGTTGTATTATGTAAAGTCTTATCTTTTTTATTCATATAAATCACTAAAATAATTATTATTATTACAACAATAATAAATAATATAGGATTTCTAAATAGTAATAGGATTAAATCAAAGATTCCACTGATGTCTCCGCCTCCGCCGGAGCCACCTCCACCCCAGTCTACATCATATCCTGAATCAGCTCTTACATTAATAAACAATAAAAATAAGCCCAAGATTAATGATAATAGTAATATTCTTTTCTTATTATCTTTTTTCATCTTATATCCTTTAAAATCCAATCATAATTAATAGTATCATAGAAAGTACCACAATATGGACATTTACCAGAGCTATTAGAATCAATATTTGCATTACAACCAGGACATTTTCTTGTCATACCTTCTACTTTAGCATTTTTCTTTTTAGAGAAAGTTAAATAATTATTCTTTTCCGTACGATATGAATTATTACCACTAATAAATTGATTATTGTCTTTTCTAACTAAATAATCCATATATCTAGATACTAATAATACCTCAATAATATATTCATTTTCTGTTTCATACATACCTGTTATCATTGTTGATTTAACATTTAATTCATCATACATTTGTCTTATATTATTTGCATTAAAATTATCAATTAAATTTTGATATCTATTAATTAATTCATCACTTAATTTATGTTTAATTCTTTCTAAATTTCCTAACATTACAGAAGAATGTAACATTATAAAAATATTATCAACTTTTGATATAAAACTACTTTCTACAAACGTAGGATCTATCGCTTGTAATTCTGCTTCTGTTATTCTTTTATTATCCATATTATCACCTATTGTAATTATAACAAATGTCTAAAAAAAAAGATATAGATTTCTCTATATCTAAAAGTTTATTATCAATTATTTTACTTCTACTTCAGCGCCAGCTTCTTCTAATTTAGCTTTAATTTCTTCAGCTTCAGCAACTGGAATATTTTCTTTAACAGCACCACCGTTATCAGCGATATCTTTACTTTCTTTTAATCCTAATCCAG
>JAEEGF010080231.1_pt1 | contig 10353 bp, 6 predicted proteins | sample 9134171 | NCBI WGS metagenome assembly JAEEGF01 (sample SAMN16246542, study PRJNA631951) | gut metagenome | biome: gut microbiome; feature: rumen; material: AP-attached | host: Bos | place: Iran: Karaj | collected 2018-10 | reverse complement strand
GCAAAATAGCTAACGAAAGAGAAAAGAAATTAGCAGAAGAAAAATATAAAGACGAGCTCTTTATCTCATGTGCGCGTGCCTTAGCACCAATATTATATTTAATGTTTGCCTTAATGCAATAATTAAAAATTATAAAAATATCAAAACAGAGTAAAATCTTGTATTCTGTTTTAAAGGTTGTAAAAAAATGAAAAAGCAGAAAAAAACTTTCACTAGCATTATTATTACAACAATAACAATACTAATAATAACAAATATACTATTGGGTGCTTATGATTTTGTTTGGCATGGCCTGAATCGCAGAAAAGCCACACAGTGGTATTGGTATGGATATGCATATTGTCCTGAATTTAATACAGGTTATAAAACCTGTCTATATAATATTAGGGAGTTACAAGGTGCTGTAGAAATATACAATATGGATGACAAAGAAATGATGCATGAATTAAATTTAGAAAGATTAGTTGAAACGGGATGCATAAAAAACATTCCTACAAACAGACACTATAATTGCAAATATATTTCAAAAGGTGATTTAACAGAAAATGGAGAAGTATGCTGTGATTTCCACGGAAGTTTTTCTGAGATTGGCAAAAATTTTGAAAAAGAAAAAAATGAATTCGACAAAAAAAATACTATTTATAATGTCAGCATACGCCTAATTCCTGCAGTATTATATTTCTTATATGCTCTTATTAGCTTTGCTATATAAAATTAATCTTAAAAACAGAGTTAATTTCTTTTGCGTTATTTTAAAGGTAGTAAAAAAATGAAAAAGAAGAAAAAATCTTTCAAAAGCATTATTATTACAGCAATAACAATACTTTTAGTAACAAATATAATAATATCTTTAGATCATTTGATTGATTATAGAAAACATAGACCAAGTGGGAAATGGTATTGGTATGGATATGTACGCTGGCCCGACTTTGAAAATAGAACATACTATTTTTGTAAAAGGAATATTAGTCATTTACATGGGTTTGTAGAAATGTACAATATGGATCACAGTGAAATGATGCATGAATTAGATTTAGAAAGATTACTTGAAAAGAAATACATAAAAAGCATTCCTACTGTCTCATATTCTAAATGTAAATATATTTCAAAAGGTGATTTAACAGATAATGGAGAAATATGCTGTGAGTTACACGGAAGCATGTCTGAAATTACCCAAAAATATGAAACAGAAAAAAGAGAATTCGACAAAAAAATTACTATTTATAATGTCAGCATACGCCTAATTCCTGCTATACTATATTTTTTATATGCACTTATCAGCTTAGCTATATAAAATTAATCATAAAAACAGAGTAAAAAAATTTTTTACTCTGTTTTCGTTTTTTTAGTTTGTGTACAATTTAGCATTGTTTATTTATGTTTATCTTTGTTTATTTAGGTCAAAAATTTTGTACTAAAAAAAACATCAAACCTTGCCGAAACTTTTGATGGATTTGTTTGCCTCCTTAATTTTCGGGCCGGAGAGAAGTTCTCCGGTTTTTTTTTGTCAACTTTCATGATAGAATAAAAAAATGACGGAGGATTAAATGGCTAAGCTAAAACTATTTATCTCTATTCTTCTTATAACATCAATTTGCTTTTTAACTGCCTGCGGTGGTGGCGGAGGAAGCAGTAACAACAGCAAAAAAAATACAGTAGACCCAACTAATAGAGCAATTCAAGCAACATGCATTGCTGGCATTGTTACCACTTTAAGAAGCAATATCAATAATATTTTCCCTTCAAACTCTATGAGATTTAGTTCAGAACCAGTTTTAAGAGCATCTCTTTCAGAAGTTGCTACAGGTGAAGAATTGATGAAGCTTAGTGGCATCACGGGAATAAAAAACGATGGCGGTTTCATAGACGAATTTAATGATTCAATAGAAAAGTTTATAAGCAGAAATAAAGATAATGTTTTTTATAAATCAGATTATATGGCAATAGCTGCAAATGGCAGCAGACATATAGGTTTAGCAATTACAAAACTTGGTTCTTTTAATATAAAGACTTATTTTGCAACAGAAGAAAATAGCTCTGAAATAGTTGGAGTTAGCTATATTAAGAATACAGCATATACCACTTTTGCTTTTAAAACCTTTAAAGACTTTAATAGCCTTGAAGGAAGAGTTTTTAAAAAAGACCAGAACACATTAACTTTCAACGAAGCCAATATAAAGGATATTTCTTTGGCTGAAGTTTCTGGAGATGATACAAATTTCACTTATAATGATTTAATCGAAGAAACATTCGATATATTCAGTTATAATGGCGAATTAGTGTCTAATGGAAATAACAAATATTCATACCTGGTAAAATATCCTGAAACCGTTGGAATAAGATTTGCAATTAAACCATTACTTGATAATGCAGATAAAATACTAAAATTTGCTCCAACTGCTTCAACTAGAGCAAGTATTGATATTACTGATGAATTAAAGAAGTATAATACTTTAAAGAAGACTAGAGTATTAATCCCTGCTGCTTCAATTGATCAGTTTAAAGCTCATTTTAACGACTACGAAATGTTAATGGAAAAGCAGATTGCTACAGACACTCTAATTTCTAATAGTCAGATAAGCATGATTGTTTCACAGGACATAGATTCTGGTCTTAATGTAGGTTTACTAAATGAAATTGCTGAACTTAGTATTAATAAACAAAAAGGTTATATTGGCACGATAGTATGGTTTATTGCTGACCCTAACGGTAAGGCCATTGTCTGCTTTGCCTATTGTGATACTAATAATTCAAAAAGTTCGACAACTTTTACATTTAGAATTAATGCAGAAACAAAAAGAGTTGAAGGTATAAGTTTCTGGAATGAAAATATTCAACCTAATGGTTTATTTGAAAACTTTGGGCTTGAAGAAGGCAATTATATGATTAATTGTAGAAATGCTACATTTATCGGCAATACCCCAGAACAATTCACTTATACTCATTACAACAATATCAATAGAGCTCAAATTGATGGCTCTGTAACTATAAAATATGACGGAACTCTGATTTCAATGAAATAAATCCGATGACAAACTTTGATTTTTTATTAACAGAAAAAGACTTTCAGAAGTTTGCAAATATAGCAATAACTGCAGAAAGGCTTTTTCCCATAGACCATGAAGCAACAGTAATTAAATGCCGAAAAGCAATGGAAGTTGCGGTCAAATGGATGTATTCTGTTGATAGAGACTTAAAGAAGCCATTATGGGACGACAAGCTTGTAACCCTTATTTCAACCGATGATTTTAAGCAAATCATAGGGAATGACCTCTATAAACGTCTTGATTTTATCAGACTTTTAGGGAATCAAGCTGTCCATTCAGACAAATCAAGGATTTCAAAAGATGCTGCTTTGTTATGCTTAGAGAATCTGCACGTTTTCATGGATTTTGTTGCATACTGCTATGCAACTGGAGAATATGTTCAGACTAAGTTTAATCCTGATATTATCGGGAAAGAAGAAACTAAGCCGGAACAGAATAAAGAGTTAGAAGAAGCAGAAATAAAGCTTGAAGCTCTTTTAAAAGAAAATGAATCTTTAAGAGCAGCATTAACAGCCAAACGTGAAGAACATCAGCAGACTTATGTTCCTCAACCTCTAGATATTTCTGAGTTTAAAACTCGTCAGATTTATATTGACGTTATGTTGGAACGTGCTGGTTGGATAAAGGGTCATAATTGGATTGAAGAGTTAGAAGTAAACGGAATGCCTAATCAAAGTGGTAAAGGCTTCGTTGATTATGCTCTTTACAGTGATGAAGGTAAAATTCTTGCAATTATAGAAGCAAAGCGAACCTGTAAAGACCCAGTAATTGGAAGACAACAGGCAAAGCTTTACGCAGATATAATAGAAAAGCAGCAGAATCTTAGACCTGTTATTTTCCTAACAAATGGCTTTTTAACCAAAATAAACGATAATCTTTACCCAGAAAGAGAAGTTGCGGAAATATTCTCTAAGCGTGATTTAGAAAGACTCTTTAATCTTCGCACCACTAAAATTTCTTTAACAGCTCCCAATATTAATAATAATATCTCTGGTAGATATTACCAAAAGCAAGCTATAACAGCAGTTTGTGAAGATTTAGAAAGAATGAGAAGAAAAATGTTGCTGGTTATGGCTACTGGTTCAGGCAAAACAAGAACCGTTATAGGCTTATGTGACGTATTGATTAACAGAGGCTGGGTAAGAAACATTCTCTTCCTGGCAGATAGAAATGCACTTGTAACACAAGCCAAGAGAAGTTTTGTAAACCTGCTTCCTAATCTTTCTGTAACTAATCTTTGTGAAGACAAAGAACATTATTCCGCTCACTGTGTGTTTTCAACTTATAATACAATGATGAACTGCATAGATAATGCAAAAGACGAAGATGGCAGACTATTTACTTCAGGTCATTTCGACCTGGTGATCTGTGATGAAGCTCATAGGTCTATTTACAATAAATATAAGGAAATCTTCAATTATTTTGATGCTCCACTAATTGGCCTTACAGCTACTCCTAAAGATGAAATAGATAAAGATACTTACAAAGTTTTTGACTTGCAGACAGGTCTTCCAACTTTCTCATATGACTTAAAACAAGCTGTTAAAGATAACTGTCTTGTAGATTATAAGGCGGTAGCCATAAAGTTTAAGTTTCTAGAAGAAGGAATTAAATACGATAAATTAAGCGAAAAAGAAAAAGAAGAATACGAACAGACTTTTTCAGATGATGGTAATTTGCCAGATTCTATTGATTCTTCAGCATTAAACACCTGGGTTTTCAACGAAGATACAATTAGACAGGTTCTTGCAATTCTAATGTCTCGCGGTTACAAAGTAGATTATGGAAATAAAATAGGCAAAACAATCATTTTTGCCAAAAGCCATAATCATGCTGAAAAGATTTTAGAAATTTTTAATAAGGAATATCCTCATCTGGCTGGTTACGCCAATGTTATAGACAATTACACCAAATATGCTCAGTCTGCTATTGATGAATTCTCAGACCGTAAGAAACTACCGCAGATTGCTATTTCAGTAGATATGCTTGATACAGGCATAGACATACCAGAAATAGTTAATCTGGTCTTTTTCAAAAAAGTCAGAAGTAAAGCTAAATTCTGGCAAATGATAGGCAGAGGAACACGTAAATGTGACGGTCTTTTCAACGGCGAAGATAAAAAAGACTTTTATATATTTGATTTCTGTTCTAACTTTGAATTCTTCGGTGGTGGTAATAACGTAGAAACGCCTATGATTCTGCCTATTCAAGGAGCCTTATTTAAAATTAAGTTTGAGTTGGCTTATAAACTCCAAGATGCAAGTTTTCAAAACGATACTCTTATAGAATTCCGCAAAAAGATAATTAAAGAAATGTCTGACAAAGTTAAAGAACTCAACCGAAATAATTTCATTGTCAGACAGTATCTGAAAGAAGTCGAATTCTATTCAAACCCAGAGAACTACAACTCCATTACTTTTGAAGACACATTAAAAGTGAAAAGTGGAATAGCCACTTTAATTGAACCAGAAAAGGACGATGCTAACGCTCTAAGATTTGATGCTCTGCTTTATGCTATCGAGTTTGCTAATCTTTGCGGAACTAGAAATACAAGAAGTTTTAGCGATTTGAGGAAAAGGGCAAAAGCGCTTTCTACTTTAGCCAATATTCCTGAGATAGCTTCAAAACTGCCTTTAATAGATAAAATTATAAATACTTCATATTTAGAATCTGCTAAGTTTACAGATTTTGAAAATATAAGAAATGAACTTAGAGATTTAATGAAGTATATAGAAACAAGCCGAAAAATCATTTATACAACGGATTTTAATGATGAAATATTGACTGTAGAAGAACCCCAAAGCCATTTACCAATTGATGACTTCAGAGATTATCATGAAAGGGCAAAATACTATCTTTTAGAACATCAGAATAATGAAGTTATAAAAAAACTTAGAACCAATGTTCCCCTTGATTCTAACGATGTAGAAGAGTTAGAAAAAATACTCTGGAGTGAAGTTGGTACAAAGGAAGAATACGATAAAACTATTGGCAAAACCAATCTTGGTGAATTTGTTCGAAGTATTGTAGGACTAGATATGGAATCAGCCAAAGAAGCTTTTGCTGAATTTTTAGATGAAAGCAAACTAGACTCTGACCAGATTTATTTTGTTAATCAGATTGTGGAATACATTGTTAGAAACGGTATGATGAAAGATTTTAGTGTTTTACGAGATGCACCGTTCAATAATAGAGGTAGTGTTACAGAACTTTTTAGAGATTTGACAATATGGCTGAAAATTAAGAAGATTATTGACAAAGTTAATGCCAACGCCATGGTTAAGGTATAATGAATCTCTCAGCTCTTGACTCAAAGTCTATTAGCTTTTAAAATACTTTAAAATCAAAAATCAATTTTAGCATTATAAAAAAGGTTTTATCTATGATCACTGGTGAACTAAAAAACAAAATGGATTCTTTATGGGCTATCTATTGGACTGGCGGTATTACCAACCCATTGGATGTAATTGAGCAGATGACCTATATGATGTTCATTCGTGATTTAGACGACAACGACAATCGCAAAGCCAAAGAATGTGCGATGCTTGACCTGCCTTACAACAGTCTTTTCCCAAATGAAGTAACTATCGGTGATAGGAAAATAAACGGCAAACATCTCAAATGGAGTGTTTTCCACGATTTTTCTGCTGACAATATGTTCAAGAACATGACCGATAATGTTTTCCCCTTCATTAAGAATCTTCATGACGACAAGAATTCCGCATATTCAAAATATATGGGCGATGCTATTTTCAAGATTCCTACAGCTTTAATGCTAGATAAAATAGTCACCGCCATGGATTCAATCTACGAAGAAATAGCCACAATCAAGTCTTCTGATATTCGTGGTGACATTTATGAATACCTGCTTTCAAAGCTCTCGACAGCTGGTGTTAATGGTCAGTTCAGAACTCCTAGACATATTATCAAAATGATGGTTGAGTTGGTTAAGCCCAAAGCAGATGATATTATCTGTGACCCGGCTTTTGGAACTTCTGGCTTCCTGGTTGAAAGTGCTGAATACCTTAAAACTCACTTAAAGCAGGAAGTTTACTTTGATAAAAAGAATAAAGAGCATTTCATGAACGATATGTTTCATGGCTTCGATATGGATAGAACCATGCTTAGAATCGGCGCTATGAACATGATGAGTCATGGTATAGAAAACCCTCATATTGAATACAGAGACAGTCTTTCTGATCAGAATCCTGACAGAGACTGTTTCTCTCTTATATTAGCGAATCCGCCTTTTACTGGAAGTCTTGACTACGAAATAGTCGCGCAGGATATTCTCAAGCTTTGCAAAACAAAGAAAACTGAGCTTCTTTTTCTGACTCTATTTGTGAAAATGCTTAGGTTGGGTGGTCGCTGTGCCTGTATTGTTCCTGACGGTGTTTTATTTGGTTCTTCAACCGCTCATAAAGCTATTAGGAAAGAAATCGTCGAAAATCAGCAGTTAGTCGCAGTTATTTCTATGCCAAGCGGTGTTTTCAAGCCTTACGCTGGAGTTTCAACTGCAGTTTTAATTTTTACAAAAACCAATCATGGCGGAACAGATAAAGTCTGGTTCTACGATATGAAAGCTGACGGCTTCACTCTTGATGATAAGCGTACACAAATAGAAACCAGTGATATTCCTGATGTTGTGGCTCGCTTCAACAATCTTGCAGCCGAAGAAAGCAGAACCAGAACCGACCAGAGCTTTTTCGTTCCAAAAGAAGAAATAGCTTCTAACGGTTACGACCTCAGCATTAACAAATATAAGAAAGTTGAATATAAGGCCGTTGAATACCCGCCAACTTCTGAAATTATGGCAAAACTAGAAGAACTTGATTCTCAATCAACTCAAGGGCTGGCCAAACTCAAATCAATGCTAGCCGAATAAGCCAAGCAAAGCTTGGCGTTATGATTGGCTGTTCTAAAGCCCCTCGTTGAGGAGGGGTGGCAGTCTGAAAGACTGACGGGGTGGTGACCGAACTAGAGTAAACTTTGTTTAGCGTAGCGTATTGAAATAGCCAAGTTACGATTGTTTTGTTGGTAGTTGGTTTTTGTTGTAGTTATTGTAGTTAGTCGTAAAAAGATTAATTAACAGTAGAATGATGATTTTATTAAAAACTATATTAGCTAAAACAATTCTCTCCTCTCTTTTCTCTCATCTCTAATCTCTTAAATCATATATCTTTTATCTTTTATCTAAAAAAGGAGTCTAAACATGAATTTCTTGAAAATAACTGTAGAAGTTGATGCGGAACATCTTGCTCAAAGAAAAAGAATTGGTAATGATAATAATTCTAGAAATATTAAGGGCAAACCTTTAACAAGAAGGTTTGTTCATAATAAAGGAACTGATGAAATGGAAATACAAAGTGATTTATACAATATTGAAGACGAGCTTAGAAATCTTTGTGATGAATATAATAATGAATTAAAATCATCTGCTTATTTTGAAATATTCGAAACAAAAGGGAAAAAGCTTTCGATGTATTCTATGATAAAAGAGAATTTGTCTTTTAATTCACTTTTTAATAATTTGTTTCATAAATTAGATTTGAAATCTCTTAATATAGAAATAGAAGAAGTTACTTTTAAAGTATTTGAAGATAGAGTAAATTTTCATAGAAAAAGTGAATTGTGTGAAAGCTTTGGAATAGATTCACTCAGATGTGGTAATGATATTTATATAGAAAAAATAATAGATTGCTCAAATGATGCTGATTATATATATGAAGAAAACAATTATATTGGAAGAGATAACCTTTATAATGAATTAATAAGGATAAACTCATTACCAGCAAAAAACAAATTTTATGGACACCCTGTTCATTATTTTATTAATTCCGATGATTACGAAGATTCCCAGGAAGACTGTGAAATACTCTTAAAAGCTCTTTATCAGAAAAAAAGAATAAATCGCAAAAGGTCTTGTGTAGTTAATTTTGAAGAAGAAATAAGAGAAGACTTGATTGAATCTTTATATAGAATAGGCTGTGGTGGTGTAATAATTATTGATGCCACTTCATATAATTCTAATGAGGATAGAATGCGTTTTAAAAGAGGTAATTATTTAAAATTGGCAGGTTTATGTAGATTAATAAATAAATATAAGAATAAAGTATTAACTATATTCTGTTTTCCTTTAATCAATAAAGAAGTCAAAAATGAATTTTTAAATTATTTGAGTGAAATGGCTATGGTAGATCTTTCTGAAAATGTTGTCTCTTATTCTCAAGCTTGTGATTACTTGAAATTTCTCGCCAAAAGGAATAAAAAAAGGTTTAAGAAATCCTTAGCAGCTAATCTTGAGCAAACTGAACCTCTTACTCCAAAATCATTAAGAGAATTATTTACTGCATGGTATGAGCATGATCTTAGACATTCTGTTTTCCCTCAATATAAAGATATTCAAACCGTCCAAAAATCATTATTTAAAGATACAAACTATTCTGCTTTAAATGAATTAAATGATTTGATAGGGCTTTCCAAAGCTAAGCAGCTTATTAATAGAATTATTAATTTGAATAAAATACAAAAATTAATTTGTGAAAGAAGTGATAGTGGAACACATTGTTCAATGCACATGGTTTTTTCTGGTAATCCTGGAAGTGCAAAAACAACAGTTGCCAGGTTATTTGCAAAAATAATGAAAGAAAAAGGTGTTCTTTCAACTGGTGTTTTTATAGAAGTAGGAAGAAGTGATTTGATTGGAAGATACGTTGGTCATACTGCACCTCTCGTTAAAAGTAAATTTGCTACAGCAAAGGGTGGGGTGCTTTTTATTGATGAAGCCTATTCTCTTCTTGATGATAGAAAAGGTTGTTTCGGTGATGAAGCTATAAATACTATTGTTCAGGAAATGGAAAATAATCGTGATGATATTATTGTAATTTTTGCTGGATATAAAGATGAAATGAAAAGCTTTATAGAAAGGAATCCCGGGCTTCAATCACGCATTGCGCATCAGGTAGAGTTTGAAGACTATTCTTCTGATGAACTTTGTAAAATAGCTGAATATATTGCTGGAAAAGAAAAATTTACTTTTTCTGACGAAGCTCTTAAAAAACTCAATTTGATTTTTGAAAAAGCTAAGAACACTTTAAACTTTGGAAATGGTCGTTTTGCTCGAAACATATTTGAAAAAGCCAGAATGATTCAGGCAGAACGATTATCTACCTATTCTTTTGATGCTTTGTCTGATGAAGACTTATTTACTCTAACCGCCGATGACATAGAATTCCCAGATTATATCTCTTCTGACAAAAAACACATCGGTTTTGATATTCATGTTAATGATGAATAAAAAGCGACT
>JAEEGF011494093.1_pt1 | contig 10354 bp, 9 predicted proteins | sample 9134171 | NCBI WGS metagenome assembly JAEEGF01 (sample SAMN16246542, study PRJNA631951) | gut metagenome | biome: gut microbiome; feature: rumen; material: AP-attached | host: Bos | place: Iran: Karaj | collected 2018-10 | reverse complement strand
AGAGGCATCAGCTCTAACCAATTGAGCTACGAGGGATTTTGCAAATCTATATAAATCACTATACAGACATTTAAAGTCTTGAAAAGTTGGACCACCAGGACTTGAACCTGGAGTCTCCTGAGTCAAAGTCAGGCGTGTTATCCAGTTACACTATGGCCCAGTGTGAGCGGAAGACGGGTCTCGAACCCGCAACCTTCAGCATGGCAAGCTGACGCTCTACCGATTGAGCTACTTCCGCATATACAAAGATACCAACATATCATTCCGGACTGAATATGAATTTTACATCAGAATATTCTCACCGACTTGAACTACATGTTACTTTCTTTGATTTCGCATGAACAGGAGTCGAACCTGCGCCGTCTTTCTAGTGTGCATCTTTGAATCGTCTAGGTGGCTGGACTCGAACCAGCGGCCTCAAGATCCCGGATCTTGAATGATACCAACTTCACTACACCTAGCGGTCGGGAGGATTGTCCACCTATGCTCGCATACCTCAATGGGCCTCCCTAAGCAGTTTCTGCTCTGTAGGGACAGCAGGAATCGAACCCGCAAACATTAGAACTTCATTTGTTGTTATCCTCCGGAAAGGCATCTCAAAATCCATATCTAAGTGTCAGTTATTCCTCCGGTAACTATTCACTGACTTCCCTCCCCAACAGAGGGCGACTATACCAATTCGTCTATGTCCCGTATTTAGTCACACTATCGCATGACTATCAGCTCCCAAGCGTCCGACTTTACGGAAGGACAACCGCTAGCTCGCTGTCCTGTTTGTACTCCGTGAGGGAGTCGAACCCCCATCTTATGGTCCGTAGCCACACATTCTATCCATTGAACTAACGGAGCAGATTTGATGGTGCGGAGGGAATCGAACCCCCAGATGGATTTCCCTGTTTTCTCAGGCATCTTTCCTACACGGCATCACCCGTGCCACACCATTGTGTACTCCCACCGAGACTCGAACTCAGATCTGGAGTTTAGGAAACTCCTATTCTTTCCTGTTGAACTATAGGAGTTAAGAAGTATCCCTGGAGGGAGTCGGACCCTCACCCGAAGACTAGGTTTTGAATCTAGCGCGTCTACCAATTCCGCCACAGGGATATGTTAGCAAGCAGAACAAGACTCGAACTTGTATCTCATGGCTTGGACACCATGCGTTCTACCAAGTGCTTCTTTTGAACTATCCACTCTGTGCAGAAGAGCACTCTTCTGCATTTGCACAGGAGGTAGGAATCGAACCCACAACCTATGGTTTTGGAGACCATCGCTCTGCCAATTGAGCTACTCCTGCATAAAAGTTTCCACAATGAGAATCGAACTCATATCCCGGACTGGGCCAAACCTCGCCGTGTTTTACCATTAGACTATGTGAAACTCCACATCAACACAACTTACCATACTCATCTATGGCATTATGGCCACTATCTCCATAGATTCGTTACTATCGGTTGTGCATCAGTTTGTAAATGTGCTCTCGGCGAGAATCGAACTCGCATGGTACTGTTATTTCCCAGCCGCCTCTGAAACGACCGTGTCTACCAATTCCACCACGGGAGCAGTGTGCCGGAACTTGTCCGGCAAGGTGCTGTGACTTCCCAGCATTCCAGCAAAGCTCCTTTTTGATTTCATGTGCAGGAGAGCAATGCAAAACCTGCCCGGTACTCGGAGCGGGAATCGAACCCGCATTTCCAGCTTGAGAGGCTGGCGTACTGACCGGTTATACGATCCGAGCAACGAGACCTCTGATTTGGCTCAGAAGTCTAGAAGCCTCGCAAGGCGGCCTACTTTAGGCGGCCATACGGAATGAATAGTCGTTGCCAGTTATTTGGCGTTCAGTTGTCTCCTTACATTGTACTCCGCAGCAATCAAAACCAGACGAGCCCATTTTTTAGATTTTGGTAGTGGACTCGGAGGGAGTCGAACCCTCGTCTTACTGAATTTCCTTTGTCTATCAACGACAGCTGGAGCCAATGGGAGGAATCGAACCTCCGACCAAACACCTCAAGCATTTGCTATCCGTGTCTCTCTAACCCCACTGAGTTACATTGGCTTTGAGCCGCTACTCGGAATCGAACCAAGATCTCAAGATTACAAATCATGTGTAATAGCCTTTATACTATAGCGGCTTGTGAAGTACTCCGGACGGGACTCGAACCCGTAGTCTCCACCTTGAAAGGGTGGCGAGGTAACCAGTTACTCCACCGGAGCATTGAATCTGCCGGCGTTCATTTTTCCCAAGCAATGTTTCTGTGAGGGACAACGGGGATAATGTAGAGCCTTTACTTTTCTTCCGGCAGATTGGGTGAAAGGTGAGAATCGAACTCACGGCCTCCTGAGCCACAATCAGGCGCTCTATCCTACTGAGCTACAACCACCATAAGGTAAAACTGTTTGTTGCGGTTCTTGGAGTCGAACCAAGTATCTCCTCTACAAGTGTTGGAGGTATGATGGGGCCTTGATGACACCCGCTTCCGTTTCACTCAACCGCTCATCAAGTAGCGCTTTGTTTCCTCGCTGGGACTCGAACCCAGGACCCCCTGATTAAAAGTCAGGTGCTCTCAAGCCTTGCGGAACCGACTGAGCTACGAGGAATCAATGCGAAGTTCTGAGGTGCCGACCCCCATTCCCGAAAGAACCAGCTGCATTCCAAGCAGTGCCGTGAGCCGTCACGGTTAGAACTCCATTGGCGATGGCCTGAGGTGCCGACCCCCATTCCCGAAAGAACGCATAGTTTTCAAGACTAGCTCCGAGGCCGCTCGGATTAAGCCACCATTGAAGTAGAACTTGACAGAATCGAACTGCCTTACTCTGCTGGCCTCAGCAGCGTCTCATGTGTCTTCAACCACTTAATGACCGACATTCAAACTAATTAACTAGTATGTTCATTTGACCGTCACCAGTTTGGTCGTTCTGTTTGCTCCAACCGACCCAAGTTCCATATCCTGGTTCATCAGCAGAAGGATTGTACCAGAAACTTACTGCACAGCATTTCGTACATTTCCAGGATATTGCTGCCTCCCTCCCGTTGTTTCCTTTCGGGCTTAGCCATCAACCGTCTCATTCGAGACAATCGGTCAGGTGGCGGTGACCTGAGGTGCCGACCCCCATCCGGTGAAGGACCACCCGCTTTCGAGACGGAGTCTGGAGCCGTCCAGATTAAGTCACCATGTAAATCCGGCGAAGTGAGGTCCCAACACACTATCTCCTTTCAGTTAAGTTTTGCTTGCAGATTGCACGGATTAGGTGTTTTGCCGTTCCGCTAGAGGCTGCAAGGTCCACCGGATTCAATTAGCTGTGCAGCAGGAATCGAACCTGCGCCGCCGCTCATGCGGAGTGCTTGCCAATTACACTATACACAAACTACTCGGCAAAGTAGCGATTTGTGAGCCGTCTGATGAAGTCAACACAGTTGCCGCTGCGGATCGTCCACTTCAACGAACTCGCCTTGTTCTGCGGGAATAACGGGACTCGAACCCGTACCTCCGGCGTGACAGGCCGGCGCATGTAACCAAATTCATCCATACTCCCAAAGTGCGGTGCATACGGGACTCGAACCCGTGATCTCCGGCGTGACAGGCCGGCATTCTAAACCAACTAAACTAATGCACCATGTTTGGATTCCAGTTTTGTCCCTACCCCGTTTTCTTGTTTGCCGGCACGAGAGGGTTGCTGCACTGAGACGGAATCCTAGTAAACTATACAGCCTTTCACGCTGTCCCCACTGGAATCGAACCAATATCTCCTGATCCAGAGTCAGGCATAATAACCGTTATACTAGAGGACAATTTGTGGTCCCTCAAGGAGTCGAACCTCAATACGCTTCCGAAGCTGGGACCCTTAGGAGTTTTATATCGGAAAACTCCCCGTGTACAAAACGCATGGTTTTCACATGATAGCCCAAGTGCACTTTTGGGATACATCATAATCACCAGTCCTTAGAGTTAATTACGCTCTGTGGTTAGGTGAGCTGCGGACCCAGAGGGTATCGAACCCCCGACCATCACCTTAACAGGGTGCCGCTCTACCAGCTGAGCTATAGGTCCATTTGATGTAGCGAAGGAGGGACTCGAACCCTCGAGGCTTGCAGCAGCACCTTATGAGAGTGCCCAGATACCAACTTCTGACACTTCGCTATGTCGGAAGGCAAGATGGGACTCGAACCCATGTCCTGAGTCTTACATGCAGGGCATTTGCAATGCTCGCTGGCACCACTCCAGCACACATGCCTTCCATTAGCAGAGTAAATTTACGAGCTACGGACTGGAGAAACGGCGGCTTTACGCCGATTGCGTTACCACATAGGGTTTTACCTCCTGTTGCGTTGCACCTTACGGCACCTCACGATTACCGACTCATTTCACCAGGCGAGGGTGACTCTTTTTCCCAATCTACACCCGCAAGATTTACCTAGGCATCTCACAAGCTTACCCTGGTCATACTCTGAGGTCTGTACTCTGCATTGTCTAGGTGGCGAGACTCGAACTCGCGGCCACTAGTTCCCAAAACTAGTATGATACCAACTTCACTACACCTAGATTATACGAAACTACACGGCAGAGCTTCTTGGAAAGTATTCTACCACCACCATCTAAGTAGAAGCACATACTTGGGATATTCCAAGATATACCTGTTCGCTACTTTCTACTCCCACACCTCGTTCCGTTTCAGTATTTGACTACCATGGGGGAATCGAACCCCTCACAGTCTTCCACCCACAGATCCGTCTCTTGCCGAACCAGCTGTATTCCGACTCACCGTTCCACTTTTTCTACTAAGAGTTTGCGTTTGCAACCGCAAGGTCTCTGTTCAAGGTTGGCTTCCGACCGTGCCCGCCAATCGAGTCACGATAGGTGTGGAGCGTAAGGGACTCGAACCCTTGACCTGAAGCTTGCAAAGCTACCGCTCTACCAACTGAGCTAACGCCCCCGTTCTCGGCATTTAGAACAACACTTTCACATCAACCTTTATCTAGAAACGGTTTTCAGTTACTCGTCTTGAGATACAAGGGGCTGCCGAGCGGCACTCACCTAGATTCTTTTAAGTGGATCCCGCAGGAATCGGACCATGCTCCTCCGGTTTTTCAGACCGGCGTACACACCAGTTATACGAGAGATCCTCATTCACCCACTCCTTGAAAACCCGACTGGTAAACTTCCGGAGTAGCGTAAGTTTGCTTTTACCATTCCAATTCTAACTTATTCACATTTTCTCCTGTTACAGATTAGCCCAGAATAGTAATATCTATTGGATCGTTGTGCCATCGGTGGAATCGAACACACCATACACCGTGGATTTCTGGTGCCCGTGCGTACCAACACGGCTACTGTTACCAATATACAGTGATAAACCGGCTTGTTGTGGAGGAGGGTGGACTCGAACCACCAGTCCCAAAAGGGAACGGATTTACAGTCCGTGCGGCTACCAGTTACCGGTTACTCCTCCATAAAAATGTCCTTGTTTTCCGGTAAGGGGGATCTGACTTGCAAGATTCAACAGATTGTCCCCTGGAGCGGTCTTATACCCGAAGGGAGCGCAGATTTACACGGTTTTTGACCGATACGGCGCACAAGTGACATTCCACAATCTCTTCTCTGAGGTAGAAGAAATTCTAAAGAAAACCCGTATAGTAGCGGGAGAGGGAGTCGAACCCTCGTCATTTGGCTTATGAGACCAAGCTGGAACCACCTCCAGTCCATCCCGCATCACCTGAGAACTGTTTCCGTCACGGTCATGTTCTCGTGATCTGGATGATCTCCGCTGCATCACTGCAGTGGCACCCAGAAATATGTCGTATTACCGTTCTTACTTCACCATTACCAACTTCACGAACCAGTAAGAACAGTTTGTTTCATTCATTCTTCACCAGTATGTCAAAGAACTGATTTTGTGGACTTCTTAAGATCCATTTGATGGATATTCGGAAGTCGTTTTATGTGTTTCGCTTCATTAGAAGCGTTACATACAAATATCAAAGTCTTTTCAGTTACTTAAGCGTCTTTTTCAAGATTTTTTTTTCACTTCTGTTCAGTCGAAGTTCTAGACTTTGGAAGTGAGTTCCAGTCGTAGTTTTGTAGTCCTACTAGACCTTTCACTGTGGCGTATCTTCCGTTCGCCACCATCAGTGACATGATCTCATCGGTCATCTCAACCACAATGACGGTCTTTCCGATACCGAATGCGTAACCAGCTTCCCAGGTGGCTCCTGCTGTCGGTGCTAATCTTCCGTAGCTCAACACAACTACGAAGTCACTGTTCTGGATCGCTTGTATGTCTTCGGTGAAGACCATCAACCCCCACTCGTTGTTAGGATAGTCCCAAGCATTCGGAATGGTGTGTTCGACAGGAGCGTAGACCTCGAGCATATCGTTTTCTCTGAGGATCTGAACGGCCTTCGACATATCATTACGCTTGTCTTGTGACAGAGGGGCTGCTAGATATACCTTGAACTTACTCATATACATTCGTTTTTTGCACTTACATATACAAGAAATCTAAGAAACTTAAGACAACATTTCAAAGAACTGTTTGATGAGCCTCCTACTGGAATCGGACCAGTGTCCCAGACTTACGAGGTCTGTGTTTTACCACTCAACTAAAGAGGCATATAACGAAAAATGCGGCACTGATTTTCATCGGCACCGCATGTATCGTTTGGTTATGTAACTTGTCCTTACCTATTCATAGCGGCGCCACCGTAGCATGGATCATACCAGTGTTCTGCGCAAAATGAGCCCAAGATCGAGGGCATTTGCTTCGATGTCTGATTGGTCGTATTGTTGCGTTTTGTCGCCATTTTGGAATTGATTTGGAAATTTACTATTAAATAATAAATTGGATTTCTGGAAATTTAAGTCATTTGTAAAGATCTTCCACAAAATCCATAGCAATGGATGTAAGTGTGTTGCAGGCTTCAGGAAGCATCTTATTCCAGTCATCAAGTGAGTTGTCACCGATCTTGTCAGTTATGAACTTCCAGCAGTGGAACTCAACGGGGAAGCCTTTGAACTTGCTGCACAAGGCCGCTTGTTGGAACGCTTCCATGTCACATACGGCAGTGAAACCGTCACGCATTTGGTAAGCGTCTTCTGCGTTGGTGACAAAGGTGTCACCTGAGTTGCACGAGTATTCTTTGTTTCCAGTATCTGCACCGATCCAGTATTCACTCTTGTCAAGGTATTCACCACCGATCTTTACGAGATCTCGGTCAATGAATCTCGAGGGGTTTACCACAACACCAGGTTCCTCGAACAGGCTTGCTGCGGTACCGATGTTCAACACAGTCACTTCGGCGTTACCACCAGTGTACTTCATAGTTATGTCAAACACCATCTTGAGCATCTTGTATGAGTTGACTTTGCCGACACCAGTACGGACAAACACAACTTCACGGTCTTTGATGTTAGTGTGCTTCTGGAAGAACCTTTTCAAAGGTCTCAGACCGTTCAACCATTTCTCTTGGCATTGGTCTTTGATGTGCTCGAGTGTGAGTATGTCAACCTCATCATCGAGAGCATAGGTTATAACAAGTATCTTTCTCATATTCACATATAAAAGAATTCCGCCAGACTTAAGCCTTAGAAGATTCTATAAGAAACACCGATACCGATCTGTGGTCCAAGATCCAAGTCTTTCTTGATTAGTCCGTATTGCATACCGAAACCAGCATACACACCAATAGATATGCGAGATTTCTTTTCAAGTGTCCCAGTTCCGTCAACCAACGAGTTCTGCATAAGTTCTATGCTGACATTCGGATTCGGTGTGTGGACAAACAGTTTCATGTCCTCGGTCTGTCCTATGAGTATCGGTACCCTGACTCTTAGATCAGATATCGTTGTCTCAGAAACACTTCCTGAGAACAGTGTCTTTCCTGATACTGTCAACCAGTCATCCTTGTAGTTGAACGGTGCCAACCGTGTCGTATCGTCTATTACCTTGACGGTGTCTGTCAGGACAATGGTGTCCGAAGAGAATTCCGATATGATCTTAGTTAGACTTGTTATCTTACTTCTTAGTTTGCGCTCGATCTCCTTTCGGTTGAGTTCTTCCTGTTCGAGTTGCGCTTGAAGTGTGTTCTTGTCTACTATAAGAGACTGGTTCCATTGGATTATCTCACCGTTCTTTGTCTTTAGTTCGTGGACCGAGTCAGTGACTGCAGATAGGTTCTGGTTGGCACGGGCCAGATCGTTCTTAAGATCTGATATGCGGTATGCTGAGAACGCTATGGCGATACATAGCAATGCAGCCAGAACAATCGTTATCCTTTTTCCAAGTTTTGTCATTTCGCATATAGTATATTCTGATAAAGAATGTCCAGCAACCAGTAAGAACTTTAGTGTTTACTTGAAACCGACAGTTCCACCCATTACTGGATGATCTTCTATGTATGCCTTGCGGATAGTTATCAGTGTGTCTAGTTCGCCAAGCGCTGCATTGAGCACCTCATACACACGCTTGCACCACTTACGGTGTATGTTCCATTTCTTAGCGATATACTTGTAGTCGTTACCGTTCAGTATACCGCATACGACACGACCGAACATGTTGCACATATCTATAGCAATGTCTAGTTGGTCTTGGTCAATGCATGATTCTATAGTTTTGCGGCATTTCTCGTTGCCTGTGAAAATGAATCTCTTGGTGTTGTCTTCGTTGAAAATTCTCATGATACAAAAATGCTCTGTGCCAGTCTAAGCATAGAGCAGGCACAGAGCTGGGGTTTAGTTGATGGATTTGGGTTAGTTGATTTCGAGGAGTTCCACGAGGTCTGAGAAGAAGCTGCACATGTCTTGAGATGCGCTGCAGCGGTTGTATGACCAACCGATCTCTTCACAGTTCTCTTCGTATTCCCCTTTGAGTTTATTGATCTCCTCTTCAATGTCGGCGTTTGCCTCAGTCAGTTCCTGACGGTATTTCGCCTCTTCGTAGATAAGATCTCTAGATTCTGAGTCGGCCTCCTCGTAAAGACGCTTCATACCATCGTGAAGTTTGCTGCAGAAGTCTTCACGGTCGTTTGCGCACATACCACAGATAAGATACTTGATCTTCTCGATTGACGAGTGCAAGATCTCACGGATGGTAGTGAGTCTGTCGTCTGTGAAGGTATCCGAGTCTGAGATCTCTTCCGAGTACTCGGCCACCTGTTGGATGATTTCCTTGATCTTCGTGACCCGCTCGATGGTGTCGTTGCACACGGTGCCGTTACCGCACTTGCAAGCCTTCTTTTCCGACGGATCTTTCTGGTCTGTGACTTGTTTCTTCTGTTCTGTTTTCTCAGGTTCTGTCGAAGAGTAATACTGGTAAGATATACTCTGTACATTACCTTCGGCGGTGGATTTCTTCAACGCTTCCACGAATTTCTTCGGGTCATCGTATTCCACACCGTTCAGAACCCCCTTGAATTTGAAATTCTGTTCTGACATAGTACTATGGTTTATTAGTTTCGTTGTCAAAAAATAAACTGTATACCGGCATTGTTAAGCTATTAATAAGATTCTAGAAAGTTTATATTCGATTACTATGAAGATAAATGTAATAGGTGACATACACGGTCGCACAAACTGGAAAGACATAGTCATAGACGATGGTATAAATGTGTTTGTCGGTGACTATTTCGATCCGTATGATAGGATCTCTGCAGATGATCTTATGATTAACTTCACTGAGATCTGTGAGTTCAAACGCAACCACCCTGAGACGGTGTTGCTGTACGGCAACCACGACTTCCACTATATAGTTCCTTTCTATGGTGGTTCGACAACTAGATATGATGGTTGGAACGCAAAGAAGTATCACGAACTGTTTGAAGACTCTAAAGACCTGTTCAACGGTATCGCTTATGCACCCGACAGCACACATATCGTTACACATGCTGGCATCACAAAACCGTGGCTTGACAGATATCTAGATATAGACGATTTCACAGGCATATATCTGGAAGACGGCGCAAAGATCCCGACCACAAGGGAAATGGAGAGATTCATAAACGGGTTGTGGTATGATTCTAAGGAAAGTGATGCATATCCAGAAAAGTCCGAGTTCTCGTTCAGTAGGAACTGTGACCGTTGGGACACCTATGGGACTACACCTACGCAGTCACCGATATGGATCCGACCAGAATCTTTAGACGGGTACAATGTATATAAAGGAACTGGTGTGATACAGATAGTAGGTCATACACAGTTGTACGATCTCGCAGACCTATCTGAGGAACACGGATTGGTGTTCGTTGACTGTCTTGGACAGGTTTCCAAGTCTTACACTTTCAACACAGCAAACTAAAAGTAATATTCATAGAAATGAAGACGATTATAAACTTCCTGAACATTCCACTTAGACTTATAAAAGTGGC
>JAEEGF011064933.1_pt1 | contig 10354 bp, 12 predicted proteins | sample 9134171 | NCBI WGS metagenome assembly JAEEGF01 (sample SAMN16246542, study PRJNA631951) | gut metagenome | biome: gut microbiome; feature: rumen; material: AP-attached | host: Bos | place: Iran: Karaj | collected 2018-10 | reverse complement strand
GCCTCCCTTCTGACTTCTGTAATCAGATAGAATGATTGAATTTCAGAAATCATTCTTATTTGGAGGAGTGCATCATGGAAAAGCACCATACAGACAAAGAATTTGGAAGAAAAAGACGCCAGACTGAAATTGATTGCTGTAACCCATATGAAACAAGCAGTATATTCCAACTTTTTCAAGTTGAGAATAATATCAACGTTCAAGAGTAAAAAGGTCGAGAACAAATGGCTCTTGGCGTCTTCTTCTATGTTGACGCCTGCAACCGTCAACGTGCCTATTCAGAGCAAAAACTGCTTCTGATCCTATTGCATTCTCCGGAATCCTGAGTATAATAGCCTTATCTGAAACGAACCGTTCCCGATAGATTCAATGAAAGGAAAGCCGCCATGAGATCCAAAAGCCAGCAGCTGATGAATGAAATCAGCGCATATGTTGATCAGTACTATAGCGAGAGGCACACGGCCCCTTCGGTGAATGAAATTGCCAAGGGTGTCGGGATTGCCAAGACAACCTCCTATCGCTACCTGGTTGCCATGAATGATCTCGGTATGCTGCGTTACGATGGTGCTTCTCGAACCATCACGACGCGGATGATCAGCAAGTTCTCAGAAAGCACTGTTCCGGCACCGGTTGTGGGAGCCATCCCCTGCGGAACGCCGGAAGAGGAAGAAGAGAACATTCAGGAGTATGTAAGCCTTCCCGTGTCCCTTTTCGGGAAAGGTGAATTCTATATCCTGAAGGCGTCAGGCGATTCCATGGTGGATGCGGGCATTGAAGACGGGGACATGGTCGTTATCAGAAAGCAGCCGGAAGCAGCTGTCGGTGACATCGTTGTGGCACTGGACGAAACAGGCTCCAATACGCTGAAGACGTACGGCGGACTTGATCCGGATTCCCACTCCGTGATCTTGCTGTATCAGAATCAGCAAAGGTATCCGAACAAGCGGATTCTGGTAAAGGAGCTTACGGTTCAGGGAGTCGCACAGCATGTTATCAAGGCGCTTTAAGCTGCAACGTTCAATCTGCCTGATATTCAGGCAACCCGAAGGGAGGGGTTGACCCATGAAGTCATACGACTTACGCTGTCCGATATGTGGCACAGTGAACCGCGGTCTGTATCTGGAAGAGACGGACGGGTGGATGGAATGCGAGAAATGTGGAAATGTCACACAGAGCATGGAACATAGGCAAACCGTTCTGATACCGCTCATTCTGAAAACGCAGAGCCGCAGCGACAATAAGAATTTAGACCGTATTGCGGTAGGCATCTGATATCAGAGAAAGAGAGGATCAGAAGTGGATGAATGCAAAGATACCTGGTATCCATTCTCCTGGTACTGCCCCAATTGCGGTACCCAGCTGATTGGATTCAAAAATGCAGAAGGCATGATCAAGGTTGAATGCAAGCGCTGTCTTGCAGTATCGGTTCGTAAGGTGATGGGGCGTCGCCACAACCGGATCGATGTATACGCTCCGAAAGGACAGGAAACAGTAAAAATCTGAACTGCGATCCTGAACATACAATTAAGCGGCATCCGACGGAAAGGCTGAGATGAAACAGACTGCATAAGTCCTTCTCCAGGTCAATACCGAAAAACATAAACCGGAAGTTAAGCCAGACACTACTTGAGAGGCCTCCGGCACGAAAGGGATAACCATATCTTTTGATTGGGATTCCTTTCTGCCGGGGGTCTTTTTCTTTTTCCTTTATTCCCTGGCAAATACATACAAACAAAATATCGAAAGCCTGACATGCATTAAGGGCTGAGGATACATATGCCAGCGGTTTTGAAGAGTTCATTTTCAAAATGCGGCATCGGTACCCTTTCTTTAGTGCACCCTTTTCAGGCATCAAAGAGCGGTCCGGATCCCGGCTGTGTATCTTCTGCTCTCCGCAGCAGGCGGAAAGGACAAAGATATGGAATTCAACCGGGAGGACTTTGGAAGACGGGTAAAGCAGGCGCGGATGGATAAGCATCTTACGCAGCCTCAGCTGGCGGATCTTCTGGGCATCGAATGGCAGCAGATCAGCAGAATCGAGCGCGGCTTCAGTGGCTGCAGCAATGAGCTGCTTGTGCCGCTGTCTGAAGAGCTGGATGTCAGCACTGATTATTTGCTGAAGGGCGTGGAGTCTGACAGCGAGCTTCTGAGGAGACAGATTTCTCTTTTGATGGATCAGCTTTCGATCTTCAAATCTCAGATAAAATGACGGACTCGTCAAATTATGATGAGCGATTCGTCAGTTCTGGCCCACGGCAAACATCATCATCTCCGATAGAATTTAACCCGTAACAACCGAGTTGTTACGAGGTCTTCGGACCAAGTGCTCTTTGACAACTGAATATACATTCTTCAGGCACAAACCTGTGATGAGGAGCCACATCAGCGGCGAACGCCACGATGCTCTTGAGAGAGCGGAGCGATAGCCGGTCTGTAAGTCCGGGACAGCTTTCCGGATAGCGATGAACCACCACAGCATGATGAGACTTCCGTACCGGGTATCCCCGGGCGGCTCGGTGAGAACCACGGAGGGGTATAACGGCCCATGGATCCGGTAAGCTGCCGGACGCCTGAATGCATTCCCGCATTTCCCGGGGTGTCGAGGACAAATGAGGAAAGACCATATCAAACGAAAACAACGGACTGCTCTTCTGTTCCAGTAATGACAGTCCGTTTTACATACGAGGAGGTGAAGCATGGATTTAATTATCGATCCGGAATTTGCCGATAAGATTCCGCCTCTCACTGAGGAAGAATACCGTTTGCTTGAAGAAAACATTCTGGCCGATGGGAAGATAATCAGCCCCCTGATTACATGGAACGGCATCATCGTAGATGGTCATAACCGCTATCGTATCCTGCAGGCTCATCCTGAGATTCCTTATGAAACAATGGAAATGGAGTTTTCTGACAGGTACGCGGTCATCGTATGGATCTGTAGAAATCAACTTGGTCGCAGGAACCTGACGGATGAGCAAAAGAAGTTTCTTACAGGCAAACGATACGAGGCTGAGAAAAAGCAGAATCAGTGGCGCGGAAATCAATATGTGAGCTCTGATGATGAAGAAAGTGGCCTGGGCGAAAAACGCCCAAGCCAAAATCCAGAGAGAACCAGCGCCATTATCGCAAAAGAAATCGGCAAAGGCGAAAGATACGTTCGAGACGCTGAGATATATGCGAACGGCGTTGAAGCCGCCGATGAAGTTACTCCCGGAATCAAGAATGAAATCCTCTCCGGGAAACTCAAATGCAAAGACAAAGACGTCATGGCTATTGCCAGGGCTGCCCCTGAACAAAGAGAAGATCTCGTACGGAAACTGCAGTTCCCTTCCGCGAGGGCTGCGCCGGGGTCGCCGGTAATCTCCTCTCCTGGAGAGGAAGATGAGGTGCCCGATGAGGAACCTGCAGCACCAGCCGAAGACACCATCGAAGATGTCATGTACGAGCTCAACGATGCACTTGAAAGCATGATCTTCCGCTGGAATTTCTGCTTTGAAACACACGACGCCATTTATCGCCAGAAGGCGAATCAGAAAAGGATCCGTCTCCTGGCGAAGGAAGGTATCAACTATCTGAAAAACATAGGAGGATAACAAACATATGAAAACCACAGAACCCATTTACAAAGAACTGACACTCAACAGCCGTAACCTGATCGTGCCCAGAGAGGCCTATCAGCGTGAACTCAACCTGGCCAGGGTCCGCAAGATCGCAGCTGAATTTGACGAGCATATCGCCAACGAACCCAAAGTAAGCTGCCGTAACGGTCGTTACTATGTCTTTGACGGCCAGCATACCATCGAAGCCAGAAAGCAGAGAAATCACGGACAGGATCTGCCGATCCTCTGCAAGGTGTACTACGGATTAACAGAGTCTGACGAAGCAATGCTCTTCGCACAGCAGACCGGTTTTTCTTCCATCCTGACTGCAGGAGCAAGAATTCGCGCTTTGATCTATGCTGGTGATCCCAAAGCAATCAGCTTTCAGAAGATTACAGAGTCCGTCGGGTTCCAGCTGGACTACACCCAGAGCAGAGCTCAGAAAAGACTTGCCTGTATCGGGACAGCTTTCGACGAGTTCGAGAAGATCGGCTCGGAGAAATACAAGGAAGCACTTACGATCCTGATGGAAGCCTGGGGCGGAGATCCGGATTCCTTAAGAGCAGAAGCGGTCCAGGGCATGACCCGCTTTATCGACTGCTATTACGGGGAATACGACCGCAAGCGAATGATCCGCAGGCTTCGCCAGTATCCGGCAATTAAGATCTACCGCGACGGCAGCGCACTTACAGCTAACTTCCCGGGCTATAAGAAGTATGTTTATCAGGTGCTGGTTATGTACAACGGCTCCAGCGTCAAAACTGCCCTGCCCCTGAAATTCTAAGGAGGTCGCCAATGACGGAAATGAGAAAAAACTGGGTTTACCGGCGAGGCGATATCTACATCGCCAACCTGAACCCCTTCAGAGGCTCGGAGCAAGGAGGCACGAGGCCGGTTCTGGTTCTGCAAAACAATGACGGCAACTATTACTGCCCGACATTGATCGTGGCCCCTTTATCGTCAAAGCTCAAGAAACCGAACCTGCCGACTCATTTCCTCCTGAAGAAAGGCCGGGGCCTGATGACAGACTCCATCGTGGAGCTGGAACAGATCAAAACCATAGACAAATGCCGTATACAGCGGTATATCGGCAAGATCACGCCGGAGCAGATGTCCGGAGTTGAAGAAGCCATCCAAAAAAGCCTGGGGATGTACATCCCTGAGTGCGTGGAGGCACCATAATGCAGGAGGACACAATGATGGAAGCATGTGTTGAATATGATTTTCCGGAAGGTGCTGTGCCGGAAATGCCGGAGAAACGCTGTTATACCGTGGACGAGCTGATGCTCATCCTGGACTGCGGACGCCGCACGGTATATGACCTATTAAAGAGAAACGAGTTCCGCTATATCAAGCTCGGAGGAAGCGGCTACAGGATCTCCAGAAAAAGCTTTGACGAATGGCTGGACAAACGGAGCTGCTGATACCTTGATGGCTTGTCAAGGATGTCGTTTCAGGAAAAACGAGGAAATGACATCCTAAAATCTTCGGCGGTTCCCCGCTATGCTGTTGCCAGGTCGCAAGACCTGGCAACACTACATACTGGAGGTGATTGGCATGACTCTGCCAAAGAAAACAATGTCAGTCCGTGAAATGGGAAAGCTTCTCGGACTGAAAAAAGTGGAATCCTACTGGCTGATCCACAAAGAGTATTTTGAGACCATTCTGGTAGCCGGGAAAATGCGGGTCGTAATTGAAAGCTTCGAAAGCTGGTATGCCCGGCAAGTGAAGTATCACAAGGTTTCCGGAGAAGCACCTGGGGGATTACTTAAGCAAGAGTCTTACTCTGCCGGTGATATCGCAGAGATTTTGGGGATCAGCGAAGCGTATGCCTATCAACTGATGAAAGCCGGAGGTGTGAAGCCGATCCTGGTGAACTACTGGCAGCGCTTTCCCAAAGAAGCCTTTAATCACTGGTATGCTTCCCAATCGAGATATCGGAATGCCGATGACAGACTTCGGGATGCAGAACTTGAAGAAAACTCCATGAGTATGCCTGATATGGCACGCCTGCTGGATGTGCCAAGATCACACGTATACAGTATTCTTAACAGCGAACGTGGAAAAGAAATGCTCGAAGTGATTGTTGTTGCGGACCGGAAGCGGATTACAAAAGAGAGTTTTGAACGATGGTACGCCAGCCAGACGAAATATCTCAAGCCGGAAGATCAGCCTGAGGGAGTTCCTCGTCGTCATAAGAGCTATGCGGATTCCCTGGTCAAGAAAAAAGTGCGGACGAATAAAGGTACAAAAGAAGTCCGTTACAGCGATAATCCTGATTATTTGACAGTGGATGAAGCTGCCCTGCAGGCAAAGACCTCAACGGCGAGGGTCTATAAATGGATTAACGCAGGACGCTTTCCGGTCCTGAGGATCTCCAAGATGGTGACGCGCATTCCGAGAAAAGAATTTGAGGTATTTCTCGAAGAAAACATAAGCAGAAAGTGAGGAAAATACGATGGCTTCAATTGTAAAACGCCGCAACCGCTTTAACGTGGTCTATCTCTATACTGACGCCAACGGGAACAGGAAGCAGAAATGGGAAACTTTTAAGACCATTGAGAAGGCAAAAGCCAGACAAAAGGAAATCGAGTACAAAGAGCAAATCGGTACCTTTGTCGTTCCACAGTGCAACACCCTGAAAGAACTGCTGAAAGAATATGTGGCTTTGTACGGAAAGAACACCTGGGCCATGTCAACCTACAGCTCTAATCTTGGCACCATCAATAACTACATCCTTCCGTTTATCGGGGACATGAAGCTGAAGGATATTACGCCCCGTGTTTTGGAAAAGTATTATCAGCAGCTTCTGAAAACGAAGCCAGTCAAGAACCCGATCACTGGGAAGGCTAAAGGCGATTTCGTCGGTACGTCTACGGTTCGTGATGTTCATAAGCTGCTTAGAAACTGCTTTGGGCAGGCTGTGAAATGGGAACTGATGGAAAAGAACCCGGCACTCAATGCTACTGTCCCTAAGCACAAAAAGCAGGAACGGGAAATATGGACGGCAGAGATGCTGTTTCATGCCATAGAAGTATGTGATGATCCAAAACTGAAGCTTGCCATCAACCTTGCGTTTGCCTGCTCCCTCCGGATTGGTGAATTGCTGGGGCTTACCTGGGATTGTGTGGACATTTCTGAAGAAGCAATCAACACCGGCTACGCAAGTATTTCCGTTAACAAGGAATTGCAGCGGGTTACCAAGGATGCGTTGAACACCCTGGAAAGCAAAGATGTCTTTCTTGTCTTTCCCACAAAATCATCCCGTTCATCCACAGCGCTTGTGCTGAAGGCTCCGAAAACAGAGAAAAGCTCCCGGAAGATCTTTCTTCCTAAGACGGTTGCAGCTCTCCTCTTGGACTGGAAAAAAGAGCAGGATTTCATCAAAGAGGCGCTCGGCAGCGAGTATCAAGACTACAATCTTGTGATGGCTGGACCCGTAGGATTCCCGATTGAGAGCTCAGCCATTGAAGCCTCTTTTAACAGGCTGATCGAGGAGAACGACCTCCCTAAAGTGGTCTTTCACAGTCTTCGACATTCCAGTATTACCTACAAGCTGAAACTCAATGGTGGTGACGTTAAGGCCGTCCAAGGAGATTCCGGTCATTCGCAGACCTCTATGGTGACTGATGTGTATTCGCATATTCTGGATGATGACCGCAGGATCAATGCCCAGCTGTTCGAGGACACGTTCTATAACGGGAAAGGAAAAGACCCCGATACTGTTCCGGCGGCATCGGAATCCGGAAAGCAGGAGCCTTCTGACATGGAAACACTTGCCCGGCTACTGGGAGATCCGAAGACCGCTGACCTTCTGAAGCAGTTGGTCGCGGCAATGGACAAATAAGAGGAAAACATAAGAGGATGACTTACGGCTGCGGTCGCAGGTCATCCTCTTTTTTCTTGATTTTTCGCTTCTGCGATGATATAGTGTGCCCGTGAATGAGGGGGAGAATCACCGCACCGCCAATTTTAGAAATTTCTAAAAATCTGCTAATATCCATACCGGATTTCTAACGAAAATAGCGGATTTCAGGCGTACATAACGGCACTCGAACACAAGAAAACACCGTGTAATTCCTGCACACAAGTGCACTCAGGGGACCACAACGGGCATGTTCAGGGCCAAGACTCCTAAGCGGAACGCCCCCGGTTCGAATCCGGGTTGCGACGCGAAATTGGCCAAAAATGTCGGTTTTTTCGATGTTTTTGGCCATTTTTTTGTGTGCTTCCGGCGGGCTGAAGCATTCCTGAAACGTCGGTGCTATGAGAGCGCAGTTACAACGAATCATCTTTCTTCCAAGTCATCTCAAACAGAATCGCTCCTCTTTTCTGTTAGCAGAACTGCTAATAAATGTTAGACAAAATTGCCTCAAATCCTGCTAATTCGGCAGGGGTACCTGCTAACAGTACTTTTCTTGTGAACTTTTTTATGAACTTTTGGCCCGATTTCGGGCCGTTTTTTGTTGTCCGCAAGAGCCTGCTAATAAAGGCGCCAAGCAGAGCAACTGTACGGGATCGTGCGAGGCCGTATGTGGATTATTTTTTGAAGCCGAACAAAAACCTAAACTTTTGGCCTTTTTCGAGGGCTACTTAGTGAGGGGGTATTGCTTCTGAATCAGACGGTACCACTCACCTACCTTGACAACTGAATAGACATTCATGAGACACATTCCCTGTGTCGGGGTGATGAGCCCCAAGCCAGGCTGATGGTGCGCGAGGACTCCGTTTCGGAGGACGAGCGATTGTTCCGAATCAGCAAAACCCGGATTGCTTCCGGCGGCGGCGACGACAGGCACAGGGGACAATGATACTTCCGTCCAGTCACAGCCCCCGAAGGGGGATCACGCAATGAGGGCGGCGGACAGAGATCCTGCCCGGGGTGAGAGGCCCATGGAGCTGACAGCAATCAGCCGTCTGATGATATCCCGCAAGCGGGGACCGAGGCGAAATAGCTTGCAACCACAAACCAAAACAAACAAAGGGGAAACCCTATCCTATTTATCGGGGAAGATCCGCCTGCCCAAGGCCATCCAATATATGAAGAGCAAGAACGAAGGGGCACGGGGGACGGATCTTCCTGTTATTCAATTAAGGAGGAGTCGATGGAGAAGCGAAAAGTAATCGCCATCATCAACCAGAAGGGAGGTGTCGGAAAGACAACGACCACGGTCAACCTCAGTGTGGGCCTCGCAAGATGTGGTAAGAAAGTCCTCGTCGTGGATGCCGATCCGCAGGCGAGCCTCTCGGTCTCGCTCGGAATCAGCAATCCCGATGCGCATGATATCACAATCGCATCTGTAATGCAGGAAATTATCGAAGAAGGCACAGTATCGCCCGATTTCGGCATCATCCATAATAAAGAAGGCGTAGACCTGTTGCCGTCCAACATTGAGCTTTCGGGAATGGAGACCGGCCTCGTGAATGTCATGAGCCGGGAATTCATCCTTAAGGAATATATCCGCCAGATCGGTGACCGTTATGACTACATCCTGATCGACTGCATGCCGTCTCTCGGAATGCTGACGATCAATGCCCTCGTGGCAGCAGACAGCGTGATCATTCCCTGCCAGCCGAACTATTTGTCGACCAAGGGGATCAGCCTGCTGCTCAAGTCCATAACCAAGGTCAGGAGAACGATCAACCCAGCGCTGAAGATCGACGGGATCCTTCTCACGATGGTGGATAACCGGACAAAGAACGCGAAAGAGATCAGTTCATCCCTTCGGGAAACGGTCGGGCAGAACATCCGGGTTTTTGAAACCGAGATTCCCCGGTCCGTTCGCGTTGCCGAGAGCAGCATTTCGGGACAAAGCATTCTGGCTTATGACAAGGGCGGCAAGGCAGCGCTGGCTTATGAAGCACTGACGAAGGAGGTGTTGGAACTTGAAGAACGAGACAAAGATCGATCTCGGTCTGACTGGATACGATGAGATGTTCATGACGGATCAGGGGCGGGCCGAAAACAAGCTGCCCAGGATCTATGATATCCCGCTGAAGGAAATCGATGATTTCCCGGACCATCCGTTTAAGGTAAGGATGGATGAGGACATGAATCAGCTGGTGGAGAGCGTGCGGGACCGAGGCATCATCAATCCGATCTTGCTGAGGCCGAAGGAAGACGGACGATATGAGATAGTGTCCGGACACCGCAGACGGAAGGCCTGTGAGCTTTTGGGCCAGGATACGATCCGCGCTGAGATTCGGGAAATGAGCCGGGATGAGGCCATTATCATGATGGTGGAGTCGAACCTGCATCGCTCGGTGATCCTGCCAAGTGAGAAGGCATTCTCATATAAAATGAGGATGGAAGCTCTGAAGAGATTGCCTGGCAGGCCACCCAAAGAAAATTTGCGCCCAGTGGGCACGAATTTAATTGGGACCCGATCTGATGAAAACTTGGCAAAAGAAAGCGATGACAGTGCCCGTCAGATCCAGCGCTACATCCGCCTCACAGAGCTTATTCCTCAGCTGCTTCAGCTGGTGGATGACGGGAAGATGTCCATGCGTCCGGCAGTGGAGATCTCTTATCTGACGAAGAAGGAGCAGCAGATGCTGGCGGAGGCGATCGATTACGCCGACTGCACGCCGTCTCATTCGCAGGCCATCCGGATGCGGGCGTTCTCGAAGGACGGGCTGCTCGGCGCACACGTCATCGAGAATATCCTGGATGAAGAAAAGCCCAACCAGGTCGAGCGGATACGGATCAAGTACAAGGATGCCAAGAAGTACATTCCGAGCAGTGTTCCGTATCA
>JAEEGF012032219.1_pt1 | contig 10355 bp, 8 predicted proteins | sample 9134171 | NCBI WGS metagenome assembly JAEEGF01 (sample SAMN16246542, study PRJNA631951) | gut metagenome | biome: gut microbiome; feature: rumen; material: AP-attached | host: Bos | place: Iran: Karaj | collected 2018-10 | reverse complement strand
CGCCGAGACAGCCGCGCGTGAGGCGACCTCATTTGCCCGGTCGGCGTGGAAAGCCCGGCTCATTTTCTCAATGTCTTTCAGGGAAATTCCTGTGGTTTCGTTGGCCATGTCAAATCTCCTTTACTCTTTTTCTGTGGCCCATCCGGGTGTGAAATGCTGTCCCGGGAGAGCAGTAAGTTTCTGGAAATATCATAACAACAGCCGGAAAAGAATGCAAGAAGGAAGCGTGCGTTCACATTTCCTACATTTATTCTTGATAATGTGCTATCATAGTTTCGTATGGAGGAAATGTCTCATATGAATAAGAACGCACAAAATGTCCCCATGACGATGAAAAAGGCCTACACGCGCGTCGGCCTTTCAATGCTGGTGTTCTATGGTGTTCTTTCGGCGGTGAGTGTCGTCGTCACAGTTGCGGCGCTGGCGATCGCATTTTTCGGGCGCGGCGGCTTCTCGACGGACTGGCTCCGTGAACTCATCCGCCGGAATCCGATGCAGATCCTTGACGATTCTGTCATATCGGATGTGATCCTGTACGCAAGCGTGGCCGGCTCGCTCATTGGCTTCCCGGTCGGCCTTCTGGTCATGAAGGCGGTCCTGCCCAAGTTTAAACAGACGCCGGAGCAGCATGAACTGAGCTTCGGGCAAATGCTGATGATCCTGATCATGGGCTACGGGCTGTGGGGCGTCGGCGCAGTGCTCGGCAACCTGCCGTCCTTCTTCGGGATCGAAATGATCAGCGATTTCACGGAAGGCGCCAGTGATACAGCGCTCATCGTCTATATGCTTTATGCCGTCATCGGCGCACCGATCCTGGAAGAGCTCGTTTTCCGGAAGACGCTTCTGGACCGCACACACGGTTACGGTCAAGTGGTCGCGGTCTTCGTGACTGCACTGCTGTTCGGCCTGATCCACGGCAATCCCGCGCAGTTCCCGCTGGCCTTCATGCTGGGCATGCTTCTGGGCACGGTCTATGTGAAGACCGGGCACGTGCTTTACACGATGCTGATGCATTTCCTCATCAACTTCACGGCAACGATCCCGGAACTGGTCTACACGATCTCCGGCACGGACATTTCCTTTGGATGGAATGTGATCATTCCGATTCTGATCGTGACCGGCATTGTGTTTATAATTGTATTCAGGAAAAATGATCTTTTGAAATTGAAGAGAAGTTACAATCCGAAAGCCAATCCGGACACTTTCAGGAATGTGGGCATGATCCTGGCGATCATCGGCGGAGGAGTGCTGGTGCTCTCAAGTGTCGGTGTATCGATCCTGGAGAACCTTCGGGTGAACGGAGCAGCGGGCTTATGGACGCTGGTTCCGGTCGGGGCCTCTCTTGCGGTCATTATTCTGGTGCCGCTCACCGTCGGACGTCATTATCTTGTGCGCGTCGTGCATCACGCCGAACCCGTACAGCTCCAAGCGCCGGTACAGCCCCAAGCGCCGGTACAGCCCGCAGCACCGGTACAGCCTGCAGGATCGGTACAGCCTGTAGCGCCGGTACTGCCTGCAGAACCGGTACAGCCTGCAGGACCGGTACAGCCCGAAACGCAGGCACAGCCGGAAATCGCCCGGGATTCCATGGAAGATCGGGCCGAAGAGGCACGCCAAAGCATCCGGACGCTGGAAGAACAGATTCAGGAAGACTACAGAAGGGCACAGGAGTTTGCACCATCAGAACCTCCGGTCTCAAATGATCTGAATTAACAGGAGTTTTAAATACTCGGTTTCGGGGACAAGCGGAAGGATCGGATGATCCGGCGCCTGTCCCCTTCTTTCGATCAGTTTGACGGACACGCCCGCGTCCGAAGCCGCATCGGTCACGACCTGAAGGAAATCCTCCTGTGTGAGGAAATGGCTGCAGGAGGCGGTGGCGAGAAACCCGCCGCGCCCAAGGACGCGCATCGCCAGCGCATTCAGTTCACGGTAGCCTTTCTCCGCATTCTTCTGCGTCTTCCGGGATTTTGTGAAGGCCGGCGGATCCAGGATAATGAAGTCGAAGGGGTGCTGCTTCTGTTCGACAAGCCCCTTAAGGTAATCAAAGACGTCCGAGACGATGAAGGAGAGCCTGCTGCCCGGCTCGTCCGCGGTCCATCCGTTCAGAGCGGCGTTTTTCTTCGCCATTTCGATCGCGGAGGCGGAGACGTCCACGGCGGTCACAGATGCCGCGCCGCCCCGGAGCGCATTCAGCGCAAAGGACCCGGTATGCGTGCAGCAGTCCAGCACGCGCCGGCCTCCGGCCAGCGCGCCTGCCGCCCGCCGGTTGTATTTCTGATCCAGGAAGAAGCCCGTTTTCTGTCCGTTTTCCACGTCCACGTGATAGTGTATGCCATTCTCGACGATCTCGGTGAGCGGAGAAAGCTGCTCCCCGCCGGCGCCGTACCAGCCTTTCTCCATCGGCAGGCCTTCGAGTTCCCGGATCTTCGATTCATTCCGTTCATAGATGCCGCGGATCGGGACGCCGTCCGCCGCAAATTCCTCAATGAGCAGTCTGTAGATCAGTTCCTTCCGCTTCTCCGTTCCGACCGAAAGCACTTCCGTGACCAGAAGATCGTTGAAACGGTCCACGGTGAGTCCCGGGAAACCGTCCGCTTCGCCGAAGATCACGCGGCTCGCGGGAAGGTCTTCCTGCCCCATGACCGCCTTCCGGTAGTCCAGCGCGTAGCGCACCCTGCGCCGCCAGAAATCCTCGTCGAAACGGTCGTTGGCGTTCCGGGAGAAGATCCGCACGCGGATCTTGCTCTGAAGGCTCAGAAAACCCGTGCCCAGGTATTTGCCGCCCTCAGAGACAACGTCCGCGAGAGAACCGTTCTCAGGGACTTCTGAAAGCGACGTGCCGTCCGCATTCTCCAGCCGGAGGACGTCCGTCTCATAGATCCACGGATGTCCGCCTTCTGTCCAGCGGGTGCCTTTTTTGGTGATGACGAGACGAGGATAGATCCGGGCAGTTTGCATGGGAGACCTCACGTAAGAGTGAGCCGCCTCGGCAGCTCACTCCAAAAATGCTTTGATTACAGTGCCGTGATCGCGCGCGGCTTCACGTCCTTCGGGATCGGGGGCTCGTAGCCGTTCGGGCAGGACTGGCGATAATCCGCCCATGCCTTCCTGAGGATCTCGGGATCTTCGATGGCCTGGATCGCCGTGCCGGCCATGACCTTGCCGGCATAGCGCGCGCAGCTCATCGCCCACTCGGTCGTGCCCATCGAGGTCGCCTGCCACGAGTGGCCGGGGGTGCGGAAAGGCCAGGTCGCCGTGCCGCACTGGACCGTCGGGCAGACCCAGGAGGCGTCGCCGACGTCGGAGGAACCATGGCTCTGGGCGTGCGGGCTCAAAGGCAGAAGTTCGTCGTGGATGGGGCGCTCGGGATCCGCGCCGCTTTCCGCGGGGAAAGTCTTGATGAGTTCGCGGCAGAACGCCTGCTCTTTCTCGGTGGCGCGCGGCGGCTCGATCGCCTCCATGACGCCCTGCATGACTTCTTCCAGCGGGAGGTTCAGAACAATGTTGGAGCAGGCCTTGATGAATTCGTGGTGTTCTTTGGTGCCGGTCATGAGCGCCGCGCCCTTCGCGATGTCATTGACGCGCTCGTAAAGCGACTTGACCTCCGGATTCGTGGTCGCGCGGATGAGATACAGAACTTCCGCGTGCGGCTGGACCACGTTCGGTGAGAAGCCGCCGGTATCCGTGATCGCGTAATGCACACGGTAGTCGTCCGGCATATGTTCGCGCAGGAACTGGACCCCTACGTTCATGAGCTCCACGGCGTCCAGCGCAGAGCGGCCGAGATGAGGCGTTGCGCCTGCGTGCGCAGCCTGGCCGTCGAAGATGTATTTGATCTGGTAGTTTGCGAGGCCGGAACGGTAACGGACATAGTTGTTGCTGTCCGGATGCCAGCAGAGCGCCATGTCCAGCTCGTCAAATGCACCGTCCCTGGCCATGAAGGCCTTGCCGGAGCCGCCTTCCTCGCCGGGCGTTCCGAAGAAGATCACCGTGCCTTCGCGGCCGGTCTCTTCGAGATAATGCCTGATCGCGATGGCCGCAGCCAGAGAGCCCATGCCCAGAAGATTATGGCCGCAGCCCTGGCCGCAGATCTTGCCCGCGATGAGCTGCTTCGTAGCCGAACCGCCTGCCTGCTGAAGACCTGCCAGCGCGTCGTATTCGCCCAGGACGCCGACGACCGGCTTCCCGTGCCCGAAGCGCCCGGAAAATGCGGTCGCGATCCCGGTCAGATTCTCCGTGACCTCGAAGCCTTCCTTCCGGAGCACGTCGCAGAGATAGGCTGCGGACTTGAATTCCGTAAAGGCTGTCTCCGCATTTTCCCAAAGATAAAGGGCGGTATCGTTCAGAACGTCCTTCTTCTCATCGATGACCGAAGTGTACCGTAACAGTTCTTCCTTGCCTGCCATGTCTTCCTCCTAGCTGTTTAGTCGTGTCTTAAGCTTTCATCGGAATAAATATCCGTAAAACGGGCGAAAAAAGAGGGCTTGAGCCCGGCGGCGGCGAGATGTCCGACGTCTCCGTAGCGAAGCATCCTGAACTGCGCGGTGCCCTGCTCGCGTTCCTCCGTGATGGTCTCCGAGACCGACGTCGGCTGGAGGCAGGAGTTTTCCCACAGGATGTAGGGCGAGCAGTTCATCAGGTGGGACAGAAGCACGCAGGACACGCCGTAGTGGCAGAAGAGGGAAATGGTCTTGCGGGACTCCTGTTCGACACGGTATACGAAGCCGTCGCGCACGTAGCCGTAAGAAGCGAGCAGCCTGTCGAATTCGCCTGTCACATAGTCGTACTCGGAGGCCAGATTCGAGTTCTCCGCGACCAGGGATTGCCTGAAGCCTTCCCTGTCCATGTATTCCGGATGCTGCCCGTAGTATCCGGGCTTCATGTCCCAGACGACCCGCGGGACGTAGCCCTGAAGGTCCGGAAGCACCATGCTCTCGTCGGGCGTGATGCCGTAGGCGAGGAGGATGCTTCGAATGATCCGGGCCTCGGGGGCCGGGAGGTCTGAAAAGCGCATGCCGGATACATCCCCCAGCCCCTCAGGAAGCGGTCTCCAGTGATAAGCCGGAAGAAGCGACCGCTCTCTGTCCATGCGGACGTAGGCCTGGAACTCCCTGAGCCAGGGCAGTGTCACAGGCGTCTTGCCAGCCGCTTCACACACCGGCGCGGCTGTCTCCTGAGCGCGCCCGAAGGGACTTACATAGCAGTCTCCGAGTTCCATGGAAGGCGCGATGCGCGCCAGCGCCTCGGCTTCCAGCCGCCCTTCCGGAAGAAGGGAGTCTCGCTGGTAATCCGGCATCGCGTGTCTGATCAGCAGTATTCTCATTGCAGAATGATCTCTCCGAAATCTTCCGGTCTGTGGAAGGAGACCGGAGTGACAGTGATGGGGTTCCACGAAAGAAAATGCGGATGGATCGTGAGGTCGCCGCATTTGTAAAAGTTTGCGCGAAGACGCATCCCCGCTTTGGGTTCAAATTCCGGGAAGAAGCGGCGGACGAAGGAGAAGGGCACTTTGTAGGCGATCTCCCAGCCGCCGTCCGTTCTCAGGACTTCCGGCTCAAAAAGATCGCGGGGGTCGTCGGGGATGAGACGGACGAGGTCCGCGATGCAGCTTCCGAAGCCCACGTAGCGGCAGGCGTTCGGGTTGAATTCCAGATTGAAATACCTCAGGTCTCCCGCACAGGGCGCAAAAAAGAACTCAAGGCAGCTGTCCTCGCAGGGCATGCCGAGCGGCCCCTGCTCCTCGGCGCGGATCGAAGGCTCCGCCGCCTGAAGGCGGACGAAGAAAGCCTCCTCGTTCCACAGAAGCTGCGCTTTCGCGGAAACGCCGGGCGCAGATTCTCCTTCGGAGATCTCTGCGTACGGGACACCGTCCCAGTCTGCCTCTTTCCTGTATAAAACCGTATATTGTTTCATAAAGTCCCCCTTTGGCGCGCCCGGCATCATTCGTCTGCCGTCTCCGGTTCGGCCTCCAGCTTGTACACCCATTTAAAATCTTCCATGTGGAAGAAGCCTGAGAAGACCTCGTCCGCGGCGCCGAGCGGGAGATACTGCCCAAGCGTGTGGGAGACCTTGATCTCGAAGTCCGCCGACAGCCTGAGAACGTGCGAACGGATCGATTCCTCCAGCTCCCGGAGAAACAGATCGCCCAGATCCAGCATGAAGCCGAAGAGGATGACCAGACTCGGGTTCAGGATATCGATCTCATTTGCGATCGCGATGCCGATAAGCTCGGCAGCCTTTTTCACATGATGGATCACGAGTTGGTCGTGGGCTTCAATGGCCTGCCGGAGGATCGGCGCGGTCAGCTTGACGCCCTGCTCATGAAGCGGCTGAAGCATGGAATAAGTGCCGTGATCCAGCGCCCGCTCGATCTCTCGAACGATGACCGGGAAAGAGGCATAGGCTTCCAGACAGCCGGCCTTGCCGCAGTAGCACATCCGGTCTTCCAGGCCGTGCTCATTGACGATCGTATGGCCGATCTCTCCGGCGAAGCCGGTGCTTCCGGACAGAATGTGGCCGTTTACGCAGAAAGAACTGCCGATACCGTTGGATAACTCTACGGTCATGAAATTGTCGCAGCCGACGGCCTGCCCGTATCGCTTCTCCGAAAATGCAGGAAGCGTGACGGGACTGAACAGGCGGACAGGCCGCTTGATGAGGCGCTCGGTCTCCGGAACGACTTCGCGCCCGATCCAGTCGAGCACTTTATCATAGGAAGAGATCAGAGACTCACCCTGAAAGTAGGCGGGCCAGTTATATAGAGGCTCACAGAGTGCAACACCGGTGATGACACTGCCGGAATAGCCTTCCGCGATGCTTTCCAGATGGCTTGCGATGCTCGCAGCCAGAGTCGTACGGTCTTTGCTCAGATCAAAGGGAACCTTTTCGACTTTCAGGATCACTCCGTCCAGCTGGAGCACGGAATAGGAGATGTCCTCCGCGGAGAGGGCGATGACGATCGTCAGGAACTGCTGCCTGTTGATCTCCAGAAGGACGCGCTTCCGGCCGAACTTGTTTGAGGACTTGCCGGTCTCGACCACGTAGCCCATGTCCACCAGATCCTTGACCAGAGCGGTCACGATCGCGGGCTGGAAGTTGGTCAGCTTGACCAGATGTGTCCGGCTGACGGGCTGAAAATGGTTGATCATGTTCAGGATCAGGTATTTCCGGTAATCCTTATAGCTTTCTGTGGCGTTCATGGCGGCCTCCTCGGATGACGATCTTTCGGGTGACCCGTGATTTTCATCAATATAGCATGAATTGCTTTTCTTTACAATCTGAAAACAAAGAAAAGAGGCATATATTTTAAAACTATAAAAAATATCTCCACTGGGCGAGATGATTTTACGGATGAATATCGTTCGTTTTCGGAGAAAAAGGTCTTACGCAAACGATGGAGTGTGAAAAAATGACGGAAAAATGTGCAAATTCACAATATTAATCTTGAGAAGGTGTGAACTTTCCGTTGGAAGCGCCGGAATTTCACATTTTTCACGGTTGGATCCGGAAACCGAGAATTGATGCCAATTCTTAAAATTTCTTAAAAAGGTATTGACAAATCCGGGGGGAATCCCCTACTATATAATTAGTTTTTGAGAAATAATGTCCGTCAGGTACGATTTGGTTACGAAGATGTCTTTTTTAAGACATCATTTTCTGCTTTTCATCATTATAAAAATGAAAAAAGGAGCGTAAGATGAACGATCTGAAAGCCGGATTTGCAAGGGTCAACGTCACCCCGATGCTCGGCATCCACGTGGCCGGTTATTTTAAGGAAAGAATCGCCGACGGCGTTCTGGACGAGCTGGAGATCAATGCTCTGGCGCTTGAGAGCGGCGGAGCGAGAGTGCTCCTCCTGAGCATGGACATCTGTCATCTCTCGACCAAGAGGTGCGCGGACTTCCGCAGGCATATCGAAGAGGCGACCGGTGTTCCCGCCGATCATATTTTCATCCATTCCACACATACCCATACCGGCCCGGTCACGGAGCCGTACGGCACGAAGGAAGACACCCACGCCACGAGCACGCAGTCCCAGGATCCGCTCTTTGACGAGTACATCCAGTTCGTGGACCGCAGAATGGTCGAAGTATCCGTGCTGGCGCTCCAGGACCTCAAGCCTGCGAGACTGGGCTATGCAGTCTCTCATGCGCCGAGGATCGCCTTTATCCGCCGCTACGTCATGACGGACGGCACGGTCCATACCAATCCGGGCGTGAACAATCCGGAGGTGGTGCGCCCCGCAGGCGAGACCGATGAACGCGTCAACGTGCTCCGCATCGATCAGGAAGGCGGATACAGCATCGTCCTCGTGAACTTCGGCGATCATCCGGACACCGTCGGCGGCTGCAAGATCACCGCGGACTGGCCCGGTTTCTTAAGGAGGAAAGTCGAGAAGGCCCTCGACAACACCCGCTGCATTTTCTTCAACGGCGCGCAGGGCGACGTGAACCACGTGAACGTTTTCCCGAAGGAAGGCGATCTGAACGACATGTTCATGGACTTCGACGACGTGTCCCGCGGCTACGGACACGCGCGGCACATGGGCAACGTGGTCGCGGGCTCCGTGCTGCAGGTCTATGACAAGGTCGCGTGGACGGACGTCGATTCTGTCGGCGGGATGACCCGCACCTTCGAAGTGCCTTCCCAGATGCCGACGCCGGAGGAAATGCCGCTGGCGCACAAGTATCACGATCTGCACAAGGCAGGCAGGGACGACCTGATCCCGTACCGCGGCATGATGCTCACGACGGTGGTCGCAGGCGCAGGAAGAAAGGTCCGCTTAGAGCACGGCCCGGCTTCCTTCCCGATGACCCTTTCCGGCCTCACGGTCGGCCCCTTCGCCTTCGTCGGCATTCCCGGCGAGCCCTTCACGGGCATCGGCACGGCGCTCAAGGAAGCGGGCGGCTACACGCTGGTGCTTCCCATGTGCCTCGTGAACGGCGCGGAAGGGTATTTCCCGATGATGGACTGCTACGAAGAAGGCGGCTACGAGACCAGCGGCTCTCGCTTCAAGGCAGGCGTCGCGGAACTCATCATTCAGGAAGGCCTGGAGCTCCTCGGGGATCTCAGAAAAGCCTGATCTTTCCACACGGAATCAAGCCTTCCGGTACGGAAGAAGGAAGGCTTCAAAGATAAACAGCGCAACACACCATAACCCAGAGGGAGGTAATGAAATGAGCGAGATCATTACAGATCCGTCGACAAAGTTTTTCTTCAAGAGCGGGGACTATGTCCCGTTCAAGGACCGCGAGGTCTGCGAGCGCGTCCGGAAGATGAGCGGAAAGGAGCTGGAGGTCCATGAGCCCTGGCAGCATCCCGAGTTCAAGGTCAAGGTCATGATGAACCCGCATCCGGTGCTGATCGCCACGCTGTTCTCGAGACTGAAGGCGGCGAGCGAAGAGGGCAGGAAGTTCACGATGATCCTTGGCAATCCGGAGCCCGAGACCTATATTCCGCTGACGCAGCTGATCAACTACTTCCGCGTGGACTGCCGGAATCTCCACATTTTCGCAGAGGACGAGTGGGCGGACGACGAAGGCAATATCGCGCCGATCACCTATGAGGCGGGCTTTGTGCATTCCATGATCAAGTATTTCTGGAAGCAGATCGACGAAGACCTCAGGATGCCTTTCGAGAACGTGCATTATCCGACCAACCAGAACATCGACTCCTATTCGGACATCATCGAAGAGGTCTCCGGAGGCGGAGCGGACATCATTTCCACGTCGCCCGGCTGGACCGGACACGTGGCCTTCATCGACCCGGTCCCGGATTTTGTCCGCGACGACATTGATGAGTGGCTGAACCTGAAGGCACGCCTCGTGACGCTGCATCCGCTGACCGTGGCGCAGAACTCGCTGAACGGAACCTTCGGCCAGTCAGGTTATGTGACAAGCGTGCCGCCGCGCGCCGCGACCATCGGCCCGATCGACGTGAAGCGCGCCAAGGAGCGCATCGAAGTGCACGCGCTTCTCACGAACAACACCTTCTCGTCCTGGCAGCGCATGACCTCGCGCCTTGTGACCCACGGACCGGTCACGCCCCTGGTGCCGAGTTCCATGCTTCAGACCATGAAGACCCAGGTATATATCAGTGAAGAACTGGCGGCACCGTTCGACTGCCTGGAAAAGGTCGGCTACTGATCCGGAAAGGAGTGAATCGGCAATGATCAAAGCAATCGTAAACGGGAAGCTTGTGTTTCCGGATGAGATCAGGGAAGGCAGCATTCTGATCGAGGACGGCAGGATCCTGGCTGCGGGCGACGTGATCCCGCCCAAAGACACGGAGATCATCGACGCGGAAGGGCTCTTTGTCGGCCCCGGTCTGGTCGATGAACACAGCCACGGTTT
>JAEEGF011631548.1_pt1 | contig 10355 bp, 6 predicted proteins | sample 9134171 | NCBI WGS metagenome assembly JAEEGF01 (sample SAMN16246542, study PRJNA631951) | gut metagenome | biome: gut microbiome; feature: rumen; material: AP-attached | host: Bos | place: Iran: Karaj | collected 2018-10 | reverse complement strand
TGGGCTAAAACGTTGTGCATGAGAACTTTATTTTTGAATTTAAATGATTTTAAGAGACACCAGTGAAAGGACGTAAGATAATTGACAATTGACAATTGATAATTAGGAAAATAACGAATCATCTATTATTAACAAAACCGCAAACAACAATGAAGCACTTCAAGCATTTATTCCTACTGATGCTCATCGCGATGGGCTTGTGCCCTGCGATGGCTCAGACACAGACGCACGAAGCGCCCTACGAGGTTGACTTCAACACGCGAATCAACACGTCGTCGGGTTTCAGCGTTGCGCCTGGATGGCAGCATATTGTCGATGGCAATATGTACTATGGTTACAGCTCGTACAACGGCTACGAGGGTGGTTGGCTCTACACGAGCTACAATCAGGCCGAGGGTGTGAACGACCTGCTCGTCACTCCTCTGGTTTCCGGCGATGTGAGCATGCTGGTGAAGATCTACAGTAGCAGCCATGCCGATGAAGCGAGCCTGCGTCTCTTTGCCGTGACGGAGGGTACGGACGGAACGTTGCAGATTGGCGACGAGCTGCCTACGGAGCTGGAGTTCGTCACCGAGCCCGAGGTGGCAGAGGGCGAAGAGCAGCCCGTTCCGGCACTGTCGACCAGCAGCTTTGTCCGCGTGAGGCTGGCTCGGGGCCTTGCGGCTCCCACGATGGTGGGCATCCGTATGGCTTACGTGGGCATCGACAACTTCCATGCCGACGAGGCCGATGTCGTCTTGCGTCGCGGGCTGACCATCTCTTCGGCTCAGCTGAGCACCCGCACGCCGGAGGTGACGGCAGCTGGCACGTACACGCTGAAGTTCGTGTACAGAGTGAGCAACACTGGCGAGGTGGACTTGAACCCCGGCGACGAGGGCTACGAGGTGAGACTCTACATGAAGGCCAATGAGACTGGCTCGGAGGACATTCTGCTGAAGACTATCCCTGTTGAGGAGACTCTGGCCGCGGGCGACCAGGGCAGCAACACGAACGTTGAGATAGAGCTGGCCTACGAGGATTATCCCGACACTTACTCCTACTATTTCGAAGAGGGCATCAGCGGGACACGCTACGATGTGTATTATCAGAGTACGCCCGTGCCTTACGAGGCTGTCTTCGCCCTCACCGATGCCAACGGCAATGAGGTGAAGAGCGGCACGACCATCGATTTCGGACTGGTTCAGGGCGAGCAGTCGAAAACCTACCGCATCTATAATAATGGTACGGCACCGCTCAGCCTGACGGGGCTCGACGTAGAAGGCGACTTTGCCGTTGAGGGCATCACCGCCGAGACGGTCGTCAGTCCGAAGAGCTATGTTTCGTTCAACATCGTTGCCAAGGGCACACAGCCTGGCGAACAGCTCGAACAGATCACCATCAGCAGCTACGAAGGCGGCGACTACGCCCTCATCGTGAAGGCTTTCGTGGCCGAAGAGGGCAAGTGGTTCGAACCTTTCAACGACAGCAAGGTGCCTGTCAACATGCCTGTCGTCGACGGCTATTGGTACGTATCGAATGGCATGCTCTACCAATCGAGCAACATGGAGGGACGCATCCAGTCGCCAATGATAACGTTGGCAGAAGGCGAGGCCATCATGTTCGAGGCTATGGGCTATGAAAGCAGCTATGGCAGCAGCAGTCCGATGCTCAACGTCTATTGGTCGACCGACCGCAACACGTGGACGAAGGCTGCCGAGCTGTCTACCAGCAGTGAGGCCGACCAGTGGAAGCTCTCTACCACAACGAAAAAGATCTTCACCATCAACGGACTGCCTGCAGGCAACATCTACCTGATGTTTGGCGACCGCTACTGCTACATCGACAATATCTACGGTGGAACGCTCGTGGAGATAGCCCACGACATGGTGGCCGTCAGCAGCAACCTGCCCGCCGAAGCAATGGTCAACAACACCTACAACGCATCGGTAACGCTGAAGAACGCAAACACAGAGACCGAAGGTGCCGGATCGTATAAGGTGCGACTCTATGCCGACAACCAGATGGTAGCCGAGACAGAAGGCGGCGACATCGAGCCTGGCAAGCAGCTGGCATTCAGTCTCAGCTATACACCCCACAAGGTTGGTGTGCAGAAGATGTATGTAGCCTTCGAGGCCGAGGACTATGTGATGAAGACCGCCGAGGTGGATGTCAACGTGGCCGAAGAGGAGGCCAGCAACCAGGTGCAGGTGGGCGACTTCTACGCCAACGACAACAAGACGCCGCTCGACATCAACAACAGCAACACCGAGAGCGAAGCCATCTACACAGCCGACGACTTAAAGTTGTCGGCCGGCACGAAGATCAACAAGATAACGTGGCGCGGCTACAGCACGAGCAAGGACGTGACGACCGACGTTCAGGTGTGGATAGAGAACACCGAAGACGTAGCTGTCGGCAGCGACATGAAGGATGTCAGCACCATGACCTGCATCTACGACGGACAGTACACCTTCAGGAAGCAGGGTGGCAGCAACAACCGCATGGACATGCTCACCGTCAACCTCACCGAGCCCTTCGTCTACGAGGGACAGAGCCTGCGCATCCATGTACGCAGCATGGAGATCAATGGCTACACCAACGTCTACTTCGAGAATACGAACATCACGGGACAATGCCTCTATCGTTCGAGCTACAGCACAACCGACTTCTCGCAGATGTCGCTCAAGAACGGCAACCTGCCCGTCGTCTATCTCGATGTCGAGAAGGATCCCACGACGCTCAGCGGCACCGTGACGCTGGCTGAAGACGGCACGCCCGTAGCCGACCAGAACGTGACGCTGACGAGCGGAAACGTGTTCTATGAGGCAACGACCGACGGCGAGGGCCACTATACAATGGATGTCATTCAGGACCAGCTGACCTACCAGCTGCGCATCGAAAAGGAGGGCTACAACCCCTTCACGCAGGAGGTGAGCTTTGCTGATGGCAGTAAGGTGGTCAATGCCGCACTCGTAGTGGCCAAGCCGCTGGCCGTCGATGCCATCGAAGCACCTGCCGAGGCCGTGGCCAACAACGATGTCAACGTAACGGTGAAAGCTACCAACTACAGCAGCACGCTGACCGAAGCCGGAAACTACACCGCCCGCTTACTCAATGCCGCCGGCGAACAGATAGCCGAAGCTGATGCCGTGGCCCTTGCCGCTGGCGAGCAGCACGACTATGTGTTCAGCTTCCATCCCACAGAAGTGGGTCTGGTTGAGGTCTACGCCGTCTTCGAGGGTGTGAACTTCTCGGAGCAGACAGAGCACGTCACCATCAACGTGAAGGAAGAGACGGCCTTGGCCGACATCGTCATCGCCAATCCCAGCAGCTATAGCTACAGCACCAACTACAACTGCGCCTTCAACCTCTACGGCAGTGACGACAAGGGTTGTCAGGCTATCTATACACCTGCACAGATGGGCATTGAGGCCGGCATCAATCTGCGCAGCATCGCCCTGCGCGGTTACAACACGGGCAATGCCGTGACCGCCAATGTGCGCCTCTTCCTGCAGAACACCGAGGACACGGAGGACTATCTGACCGACCAGAGCGAGATGCAACAGGTGTTCGAGGGTCGTGTGACCTTCGAGAAGGGTGGCAGCAGCAACAACCGCATCGTGATGCTCAACATGCCGCTGACGGAGCCTTTCGTCTATGAGGGTAAGAATATGCGCATCTGGATAGAGCTGACCAACCAGCAGGGAACCTCTTCGGGAGCCTACTTCGAATACTTCAATGAGACGGAATACATCTCAAAGGATGGTGGCCAGACCTGGAAGACCAACAACTACAAGCCCGTGCTCTATGCCACTATCTCAACGGCCAAGCAGCTCGTGGGCAACATCACCGATGTCGACGGCAATGCCTTGCCCGGTGCCACCGTGACGCTGACCAGCCCGGAGGCCGTCTATACCGGCAAGGCCGACAATCAGGGTCACTACTACGTCGATGTGGTACAGACTGAAAACACCTACACCGCAACATTCAGCGTGGAAGGCTTCGAGACAAAGACTGTTGAGAACGTGACCTTTGCTGAGGGCAACGTCGAAATGGACGTACAGCTGGGCTATGCCGCTCGCGAGTTTGCCGAAGGCGAGGTCTATACCATCTGCCTGCCCGTGGCACTCGATGAGGCCGCCGTACAGAAGGCAGGCCACTTCTATGCCCTGAACGCCATTGACGGCGAGACCATCGGCTTCAAGGAGGTGACCACCACCGAGGCTTACGTACCTTATATATATAAGGCAACCGACGGCAGCGACCTCTTCGCCGATATGGACGCATGGACCATCGATGCCGAGGCCAACACGACGGTTACGGTAGACAACGTGAGCTTCATCGGTACGATGAGCCGCCAGCACGTCGTGGCCGAAGAAGGCGTCACCTGCTATGGCTACAGTGCCGACAACGGCACCTTCGGTAAGATAACATCGGCATTCGTCAGTCCGTTCCGCGCTTACCTCAAGGTAGAGGGCGAGACAGCTGCCAAGAGCTACGCCATCGAGATGGAAGACCTGCCCGTGGCCACGGGGATTGACGATGAATGGATGGAGGATGAAGGAAGAAAGATGAACGGAAAGCGCGTCTACGATCTGCAGGGCCGTTCTGTTTCTTATGGTACGAACTCTATTCGCACCACCCCCAAGAAGGGCATCTACATCCTCAACGGTAAGAAAGTTGTTCTGAAATAATCTCTAACGCTGAAAAAATATATGAATAAGAAAAGTTATATCAAACCTGTCGTTGCCCAGACCATCATCCTGCCTCAGTGCGGGATGATGGTGGGGAGCAACGACTATGAAGAAAACACCTCTGACACATCCGAACTTCCAGAGGGAACAGAACTGCGCGCACCGCGCCGACCGAACCATGATGTATGGAGTTGGGACGAAGAGGAAGAATCACAAGAGTGGTAAGATGTAAATTGAGTCGCTTCATCACAGAGCTATGGTAGCAGCCATCGGTCAGCACCATGTCACAGATCGAAAGATGCTTCATTTTTCTCTGCATTAACAAATGGGATAATTATTGTCGTGTGCCTCTGTGGTGAAGCTTCTTTAAGTATCATAACTAACAATATCATAAAAGAAACAAGAAATGAAAAAAGTTTTACTATCCGTAGCGATGGCCATTGCTGCCATCGCCAACACTCAAGCACAGCAGATGACCGACGGCAACTGGTGGGGATATATACCTTACCCCTGCGAACGCATTGACCTGGGCAACGGCGAGGAGCCCGACCAATATCAGGCCGCCATCCTCGTACCAGGCTACGAGCTCGATGTGCGCGGCAAGGCCATCGACGGCATCCGCTTCTATCTCCGCTCGACAGAGTATATGAGCGATCTCAGCGTATGGCTCTCCACGGCATTGCCCGGCGTAGCCTCTGTGGCCAATGTGGAGTACAAGCCACTCGACATAGCCACCGTCAACGGCGGCTATGATGACGAATGGGGCCCCGGTCTGCTCAATGAGGTCTACTTCTCAAAACCGTATGCCATTCCCAAAAAGGGACTCTACATCGGCTATTCGCTGACAATCAACTATGTAGAGAGCGAGTACGACTGGGATAACGGTTATCCGCTGGTGACGGCTGTTGGTGCTGTTCCCAACGACAACGCTTCCTTTGTGAGCATGCAAAAGACGCTGGGCGATTACGGATGGATGCGCATGAACCTGCTCTTCGAGAATCCCAACGTCTGCATCCAGGCTCATATCGTGGATGCACCCGAGGAGGGCGACGACACGGGTATTGAGAATGAATGGATGAAGGATGAAGGAAGAAAGATGAAGGGCGAAGGCATCTACGACCTGCAGGGCCGTCCCGTTTCTTATGGATCAAATTCCATTTCTTCCAGTACCTCAACGAAGAAGGGTATACAGATTTTCAGAATGGCTGACGGCTCAGCCAAGAAGATTGTCGTGAGATAAGAAAGATACAGGGATGTTTTTGTAGACCACGAATTAAACGAATTACACGAATTGTTGTGATATGAAACAATCACTATGCAATTCGTGTAATTCGTTTAATTCGTGTTTTTTCAGGATGATGGATTTACCTGATCTTGTTTTCCTTGATCAGCGAGCCGATAACCTGCTCTATCTCTTGGGCAAGGGCCTTGTTCTCGCTGTTCAGACCGGGGATAGCAGTCACGTTGCCAGCGGCTAAGGGAGCCAGGATAGGCTCTATCGCGCCGTTGTTGAGTTCGGCAAGCAGATAGCTGAGCATCTCATGCAGCTGGTTGTCGCTGACGGTATAGTCCCACCGCAGAGCATCCTCGATGCTCATCCGCTGCATAGGCTGGTTGCCAGCAAACGTAACGGGGATGATCTCGACGTCGGGGTTGGCGTTGTGGACACGTTCCAGCAGTCCCTTGTTGTTGCGATAGGCCTCCACGAGATAGTCCAGTGCCGCATAGCGCCAGATATTCTTACCCCGCTCCACGTTGTTCTTATAGCAAGTCACCACATCGTTGTACACCATCACCAGCTTCACCTTCTCCATACCGGCTGCCTTAGCCTGCGCCACAGCCTGCTCCAAGCGGTTGCCCTCTGTAAGTGTGGCATCGAAGATGAGTCCTGCTTTACCCAGTTTCATCTGGTTCACGGCAGTAGTCTTTCCGCTGGCAGGTGGACCCGTCACGATGACCACGTCCCGCTTGCCTAAATTCAAGGCTTTCAGAAGCATGGCGTTGTAGATGGAGTCGACCAACAGATCCTCAGCCTCGCGATAGTCGGCGACGTTGGGACCTGAATAGCCGATGGGTCGGAATAGCATGCGCACATTGTCCGGATCGAGCTTGTTGCCTGCGCTGCCCATGTATTTGTCCACCAGCAAGGACATCCTCGGGCGCACCCATTCCACCGCACCGACTCCTTTCAGCTGTGGCTGAGGCGCCTCAATGGTGTAGCGCGAGGGATAGCGGTTCATGCGGTTGTGTCGGCGGATGTCCATGAGTTTTTGTTCGGCAGTATAGCTGTCCGTTGGCAGTTGGTAGCGTGCATTACCCTGCGGGTCGTCCTTGAAGAGCATCAGCGACTCTTCTCCGCGGTCTACAAAGGTCACCCAGCCGCGTGGTGAAAGCGGGTATTCTGTGTCGCCAAGAACAGCCTGCACCAAGCAGTTGGTGTCCCACATGCGTTGGCCGGTGTCGCAAGTGTAGCGTGTGTAGACCGCCTTGATGGGGTTCAGTTCGGTGGAGGAGAGGTCCGAGAGCACTTCATGGGGCAGGTAGTCTATCTGGTCACCCACGTTGCTGGGCGACATGATGAGGTCCACATTCTTGGGAAAGCGGTCGTAGAACACGGCCGACTGTCGTGAGGCTGCACGCATGTTGTAGCCGCTAAGGCTGTCGCCTGTCTCAAAACGTCCTGACTGGATATAGACGGCTTTCACCTTTTGGCTGAACAAGTCGGTGCCTGTGAGTGGAGAATATTCGTCGGCTCCCGACTCGAAAAGTTGTGCCAGCGTGGTGACAAAGCCGATGGCTACGACTACAATCGACTTGTCCTCAGCCTGACTCAACAGCTGGCGGTAGAGCTTATAGCCTTCGGGGCAGCGGCTGGTGTCCTGAGTGCGCTTGAAGAGTGGCTGCCCTTGAGCGTCTTTAAGGTCGCAGATGCCGTTGTAGGGAATGAAGCAGCGAGGGTTCTTTACCCCGTTTCGCTCCTGTCCGATGGGTATGTCGGGATGGCCGTAGTAGGTATTGAAGATATCCACGAGGGCTGCATTCTTTTCGCCTTCGCGGTCTACGACGATGCCTTTCAGGTCTACCAGACCGTCGTCCATGTAGTGGTTGAGCATCATGAGGGCGAAGAGATCGTCGGTGGAGCTGCCGAAGTCGGAGTCGAGAATCATTTTCACGGGTTCTTTTTTCAGGGCAGTCTGAGTTGCAAGTGTGTCTAAGGTGGCTGGTGTCTTACAGCCATTGAGGCCTATGATCAGGGCTATGGCCACAACGAGGGCAAAAGCATGCCGAGAGTTTGGGTTGACATTGTTTGGTTTCATATCTTTCAATAGTTTGTTGATTGAATGGTGCAAAGATACGAATTATAATTGAAAGAACCAACGATTATCCTCAAAAAGGAAACAAAGCGGCAAGCGGGAGATAAAAAAATCATAAAAAGTGGGTGCCTGCGTAAAAAAATGGGGACGCTGAGGTGTCTATAGAATAGACGAAGCTCAAAACGAGGTGCAAACTCTTGTTCCCTCCCTTGGTAGAGAGCTGAAAAAAGCACAAGAATGGCATCGCGCGATGCCACATAGTCTAGAAATTACGATGACGAAAAAAGAATTGGAGACGATCTTCCGTCAGAACTACAGCAAGATGATTCATCTGGCCAGTGTCTTGCTGGGCGACGACGAAGCGGCAGAAGACGTAGTGCAGGACATCTTCTTGCGATTGGCCGATAGTGATGTTTCGCCAAAGACCGACACTTATCTGCTGAGTGCCGTGCGCAATGCCTGCCTGAACAGAATCCGTCAGATGAAACTGCATGAGCGGGTGAGACGCCTGTTGCCTGTGGAATCCGAAACCGACCTGCAACCCCTTGACAAACGGCTGGAGCGCCTCGATAGCATATCAGCTTATGCTGACGAGCAGCTGGAGGAGCCCCACCGCAGTATCTTCCACCTTCGTTTCGACGACGACCTGACCGTTGCCGAGATAGCCCGCCGGCTCAATCTCAATCCGAACACCGCCTATAAGTATCTTGCACAGAGTCTTCAGAGAATCAGAAATCATTTCAATCACTAAAAGATTATCACCATGACAACGACAAACGAAAACATCCGCCAGCTATTGGAAATGCTCGACCATCCTGAGGCATATTCCGAACAGCAAATGCTGGACATCATCCTTCGGGATGAAGATACACGCCAAACCTACCGACAGATGATAGAGGCCAAGCGTAGCAGTAGACATCGAAAAACGGTCGACCCCATCGATGTGGACGCCGCATGGATGAGGCTAAATCAGAAGCTTCAGCCTAAAAAGCATGGTTATAACAGGACGAAGGTCGCAGCGCTGTTCATCGGAGTGCTGTTGGTGTCGGGCATTGCCTTTGCCGCGATCTTCAGCCTCACCCCAGCCTTCACTCCAAAGAGCGAAAGGAATGAATACGAGCTTGCGTCCGACACAGTCAGGCATTCCACTCGCCTCTCCCATCAGAGAGCGACTGTGGAGGAGGCAGCTCCCGTAGTCTACGACAACGTCCCGTTGGAGCAGATGGTGCTGGAGATAGCCGCTCACTATGATGCAGAAGTGACGTTCCAGAGCGACGAGGCGCGTCAGCTACGTTTCCATTTCGTATGGAATCCGCAGCAGGGTCTCGACCAAGTTGTCAGCGACCTCAACCAGTTTGAGTGTCTGACCGTCACGTTGAATGATAACCAAATCACCATAGAATAGCCATCCGTCATGAAAAGAAGTATCACACTCGTCGTCCTGGCCTTGCTCCTAACCATCAGCACACAGGCGCAGCATACCGTCAATCATAAATATAATAATGTGTCGCTCTCTGATGCCTTGAATCAGCTTGCCCGTCAGCAGAACGAATACACCATCATGTTCCTCTACAATGAGCTCGAGGACTTCCGCATCACTACCACCGTCAGCCACAAGTCGCTACCCGATGCCATCCTGCAGATGATAGGTTTCTATCCCATTCGCATGACCGTAGACAAGAGCAATCCGAAGGAAAAGAAAATCTTCGTGGAGTGTACCCACAAGACCGACCGCCACCTGAAAGGTACCATCATCGACGAGAATCGCCAGCCTCTGCCCTACGCCAATGTTTACCTGCTTCATCCATCAGACTCAACTCTCATCGGTGGAGGTGTGAGCAACGAGGCTGGCGTTTTTGTCATCCCTTATGAGCTGCCCGTGGTCCTCGCTCGCATTTCATACGTCGGCTACAAAACCGTTTACCGCTTATGCCGTAGCGAGCAAGTGGGCACGATTCAGCTTTTGCCCGAAACGCTAACCATCAAAGGCGTAGTCGTGCAGGGCGAGCGCCCCAAGGTTCAGCTGCATGGCAACGCGCTCGTCATGAACGTAGAGGGTACGGTGATGGAGCGAATGGGCACCGCAGAAGATGTGTTGTCGAGGGTGCCTACCATTTCGAAAAAGGGCGACGGCTTTGAAATATTAGGCAAGGGCGTGCCACTGATTTACCTGAACAACCGTAAGTTGACCGACTTGCAGGAACTGAGGAACATCCAGTCGGACAACATCAAGAACGTGGAAGTCATTCAGAATCCGGGTGCCCGATATGACGCATCCGTCAATGCGGTCATTATCATTCGCACCAAACGCACAGCAGGCGAAGGCCTTGGTGTAGAACTGAACTCATGGAGTCGTAAAGGGCATGGC
>JAEEGF011309409.1_pt1 | contig 10355 bp, 11 predicted proteins | sample 9134171 | NCBI WGS metagenome assembly JAEEGF01 (sample SAMN16246542, study PRJNA631951) | gut metagenome | biome: gut microbiome; feature: rumen; material: AP-attached | host: Bos | place: Iran: Karaj | collected 2018-10 | reverse complement strand
GCCATAAAGGGGCTGGGCGGCAAGAGCGCGGGACTGTACACCATGGACGACTTTATGGAGGACACGCTATGAAGGCTCAGGAGATAATTGCCTTTATCGCCAACGCCCCCAAGAAGACCCCGGTAAAGCTGTATTTCCGCGCGTCCGAAGAACCGGATTTCGGCAAACTCAGGCACTTCGGAAACGTGATCTTCGGGGAACTGAGCGAGATAAAAAGCTGGCTGGAAGCCAATTCCGGCATAATCGAAGACTGCGTTATTGAACTGGACCGGCGCAATTCCGCCGTGCCGCTGATCGACCTTGGCAGCATCAACGCGCGCATCGAGCCCGGCGCTTACATACGCGACCGGGCGGAGATAGGCGACAGGGCGGTCATAATGATGGGCGCGGTGATCAACATAGGCGCCGTCATAGGCGAGGGCACGATGATAGACATGAATGCCGTGGTGGGCGGCCGGGCCATAGTGGGCAAAAACTGCCACATCGGCGCGGGCGCGGTGCTGGCGGGGGTGATCGAGCCTGCCAGCGCGACCCCCGTCGTGATAGGCGACGGCACGCTGGTGGGCGCCAACGCCGTGGTGCTGGAAGGCGTGCAGGTGGGGTCGAACGCCGTGGTGGCCGCAGGCGCGATAGTTACGCAGGACGTGCCGGACAACGCGGTGGTGGCCGGCACCCCCGCGCGCATAATCAAGTACAAAGACGAAAAGACCAATTCCAAGACCGCTATAGTCGACGCGCTCAGGAACCTGGGAGATTAGTTGTCAGCTGTCAGCTTTTAGCTGTAAAAAAGGACGGGCGCTGCCCGTCCTTTGATTTTATTCGTCAATCAGGTACAGAGCCTCGGGATGTTCCTCGAAGAATATCTCCCACAGGTCGCCGTAACCGAATTCTTGTCTCACTTCCTTGTACCAGTCCTCCTGTACCTGCTTCATGTATTCAGGATTGTCTGCATAGTATTTATACGCCCATTCGCCCTGCATTATATACCAGGGATCTTTTTCTTTCTCAAACGTCGGTGGCGGCGCTGACATGATTAAAAGCCAGTCTCCCCAGCGTATCGTCTCTACACGATAGCTCGCGAGCCACAGATATTTATTTACATCATCAGTCTGCATCAGTGATATCAAATGTTCTTCTTCAAACTGCAGTGAATAATTGAGATGCTTCAGCCGCTCCTTCGTCAAGGGCTGGGAAAAATCCATGTCTTCGACCCTTGGGATACTGTTTATTATTTCTTCCGTATCGCCTCTTTTGCCCGTGATTATCGCTGCCCACTCTACGACATCCATACCTGTCTCGCCCCAAAAACTACACTCGTCAAAGCTGTCTTCGTCCACACACAAAGGCATCTCGTCCGCGTAGATCACATATTTGCCGCATATGTAATACTGTCCGGCAAGCCAATCGAATTTGCGCGATATATACCTGTTTGCATCGGAATAAGGGTCTTCCAAATCTAACTGATATAATTCAGAGATATAAAAATCCGGAAACAGCATTTCGGCGGCTTCCGCGTTGACGCCCGTCCCGATATTCAGTATTACTAAGAGCAGTAAGGCTGTGATAATAGCTTTTTTCATATGCTGCGCCTCCGTGCGCGGGAAGATAATGTCTATTTGAGTATCATCCTGATGATCCACAGCTGCGCGCGTTTGGGCAGGGCGTTCAGAAGCAGCAGCAGGGGATTGCGGTTCACGTTGTATACCAGCCGGGGACGGCGGGCGGAAAGCGCCTTGCTTACCGCCCGGGCGACCTTTTCCGGCGGCACGTGTTTCGCCTCCACCCGGTCCACTATGCGCTTAAAGCGGGCGGCGTTCAGGCGGTAAAGCTGCGTAGCGTCGCAAAACGCATCCAGCTTCCGGGTGGACGCGGCCAGCATGCCCGTGTTCACCGCCCCGGGGCGTATCAACGCGACACTGTGGCCCAGCAGCTGCAGTTCCATATTAAGCGCCGCCGCGTATTTTTCCACCGCGGTCTTGGTCACGGCGTACACCCCCGTAAAGGGCAGGGGATACAAAGGCGCCAGTTCGCTGGATATTATGACTATACGGCTGCGGTCTTCGAGCAGCGGCAGGAAGCTCCTGTTCACCAGGAACATACCCATCAGGTTCACCCGGAAGTCCCGCGCGAAGTCCTCTTCCGGCATCTCGACCAGCGAATTCAGGTCGTACACTCCCGCCGCATGGACGATGCCGTTCAGGCTGCCAGCCTTCGTTCTGACGCGATTAAAAGCCGCCCGGATGCTTTCCGCGTCGGTGATATCTGTCTGTATGACGCCTTCGGCCTTACTTATGTCCAGCCCCCACACCCGGTGGCCTTCGCCTGCCAGCTGCGCGCATATGGCCCGGCCCATACCGCCGTTTGCGCCTGTCACGATGTAGTTTCCCATTTGTTCCGCCCTGATCTGTTTTTCCGATATTATACAACTTTGCCCGTAATAAGGCAAATATGGACGCCCCGCGCGCATAAAAACAGCCCCGCTCCATCTGAGCGGGACTGAACGTTTTGGCATACAGGAGCCGCGCCAGGAAACTCCGCAGAGTTTCAGCCAAAGGCGCAAACTTCCTGCTGAATGAAACGGATTCCGGATCCGTTTCATTCAATGGTTTTACATTTCGCTCAATTCTTCCTGCTCGACCTGACGGATCCCCGCGGCCCGCAGCGCCTTCATGGCGGCGGTCTCGTCGTCGGGGCGCAGTATCATGTACGCCTGGCCGGGTTTGTCTGAGGTGAAGGCGTAGATGTACTCCACGTTCACGTTCGCGTCCTTCAGGCAGTCCAGCACATGGGCGAGCCCGCCGGGAGCGTCGGGCATGGCCACCGCCAGGACGTTGGCCACCGCCAGCACGAAGCCGTTTTCCTTGAGCACGGTGCTGGTCAGGTATACGTCGTTCACTATAAGGCGGGCGATGCCGAAATCGCTGGCCTCCGCCAGGGAGAACGCGCGCAGGTTTATGCCGTTGTCCGCCAGCACCCGGGTCATCTGCGCCAGGGCGCCGGCCTTGTTTTCGAGAAATACGCTGATCTGTCGTACCATGTCTGCCTCCTAAATCTTGCGCTTGTCGATCACGCGCACGGCCTTGCCTTCGCTTCTGACGATGCTTTTGGGCGCCACCAGGGTCACCTTGGCGGTGAGGCCCAGCATGGAGCGCAGCCCTTCGACCAGGAGCTTCTGGCGGGCAGCGATCTCGCCCACGTTGTCGGTGAACATCTCGGGAGTCATCTCCACCTGGATGTCCAGGGTGTCGGTGTGATTTACGCGGTCCACAATGATCTGGTAGTTGGCGGGATAGCCCTGGTTGAGCAGCACGGTCTCGATCTGGCTGGGGAACACGTTCACGCCCCTGATTATGAGCATATCGTCGCTCCTGCCGCGGGGCTTGCTCATCTTCACGTGGGTGCGCCCGCAGGGGCACTTTTCGCGGGAAAGCACGCAGATATCCTTGGTCCTGTAGCGGATCAGCGGGAAGGCGCGCTTGGTCAGGGAAGTGAACACCAGTTCGCCCTGCTCGCCGTCGGGCAGCACCTCTTCGGTGACGGGGTCGATGATCTCGGCGATGAAATGGTCCTCGTTTATGTGCATGCCCGTCTGGGCGGAGCACTCGAAGGCCACGCCGGGGCCGCTGAGCTCAGTGAGGCCGTAGATGTCGTACGCCTTGATGCCCAGGGTGGCCTGTATGTCGCGGCGCATCTCCTCGCTCCAGGCTTCCGCGCCGAATATGCCCGCCTTGAGGGGGATATCGTCCGGGCCCAGGCCCATTTCCTTCATGGTCTCGCCCAGATACGCGGCGTAAGAGGGCGTGCAGCACAGTATGGTGGCGCTCAGGTCGCGGATGAACATGATCTGGCGTTCAGTGTTGCCGCTGGAAGTGGGGACGGTCAGGCAGCCCACCTTGTGGCTGCCGCCGTTTAAGCCGGGGCCGCCGGTGAACAGGCCGTAGCCGTAAGCTATCTGGCACACGTCTTCGTTGGTGCCGCCCGCCGCGGTGATGGCCCGGGCGCAGCAGTCCTCCCACAGGTCGATGTCTTCCTTGGTGTAGAATGCCACCACGCGCTTGCCCGTGGTGCCCGAAGTGGACTGGATGCGCACGCAGTCCTTGAGCGGCGCGCCCATGAGGCCGTAGGGATAGGCCTCGCGCAGGTCGGCTTTGCTCAGAAACGGCAGCTTCTTAAGGTCGTCCAGGGTCTTGATGTCGTCAGGGGTCACGCCCTTCTCTTCCATCTTCCTGCGGTAGTAGGGCACGTCGTCCCATACATGCTTAACCTGCCTGATCAGGCGCTCGGTCTGCAGGCGGATCATCTCTTCGCGCGGCGCGGTCTCGATCTCCGGCTGATAGTAACGTTCCATATATCTAAATTCCTTTCGGATAGGATTCACTCTTCTTCGGCCTGGCGGCGCTCAACTATGGCTTTCAGCGCGCCCGCACCGCGTTCGTCCAGTATGTTCCTGCGCACGCGGCTTATGGTGGCGCTAGACGCTCCGGTGATCTCCAGTATCTTGGTGTACACGTTGTCCTGCATCAGCAGCCGCGCCACCTCGTAGCGCTGCTCCATGCTGGACAGCTCCCGGGGGGAGCACAGGTCCTCGAAAAAGCGGCGGCACTCCTCTTCGTCCTTTATGGTGAGGATCGCCTTGTACATGTCGGTGTCCGGGATGCGGTCAAAGCCGGGTTTCATAAACCGGGCCCCCTTTTTTCTGTTCTCGGGGATATTTTAGCACATTAAAGCGTGACCGTAAAGGGGGAGAAAAATTAAGTTTTACTTTCGGCGCTTCCGCACCGCTATTGATTTTAGGAAAGAATATCTGTATAATGAGTAAAGAAGAGGTGAAACCATGGCATATGACAACGCGCTGGTGGCGGGCAAGCTCCGCCGCTGGGAGAAATACCTGAACGACTACCGCCTGCCCGCCTGGAACGAGATCCCGGATTTCGGCCTGTATATGGAGCAGGTCACGGTGCTGCTCAAACAGTATCTGGACTACCTGCCCCCCGAGCTCAAGGAGGAGCAGTTCATAACCGCCGCCACCATAAACAACTATGTGCGCACCAAAGTGATGCCCCGGCCTGTGGACAAGCGCTACTTTCGGGTGCATATCGCGTACCTTATAATAATACTCACGCTCAAGCAGTCCCTGTCCATCTCCCTGATACAGAAAATGATCCCCATGGACAGGACGCCCCAGGAAGTGGAACAGATCTACACCGCCTACGTCGCGCGCCACCGCCAGGCTGCCATATACTTTATGGAACAGGTGCGCGTGGCCGCCGGGCCCATACTGGGACATAAGGAAAGGGAAGAGATCTCCACCGACAGCCCGGAGGAGCTGATCTCCATGTGCGCCATATTCGGCGCGTTCTCACGGCTCCTGAGCGAAAAGCTGCTCCTGCTGGAGGGCAAAGACCTGTCAAACGGCGGCTCCGTGGCCGAGCGGGGCGTGAGGCACAAGGAAGAATAGGGGAGAGACGAAAACCGGAAGAGTGCAAAAACGGAAGGGGAGACCCTTCCGTTTTTGTTTGGCTTTCAGCTCGCGCTGCGGCGCCAAGATGCATCATTGCGAGGCTTCCGCAGGGAGCCACGGCGATCCGTTCCGCTTATTGATCGAAATGCGTCGCAGAGGCATTTCGATCAGAGCGCAGCGCTGAGTATCAGCAGCACAACTGCGATCACGGCGTCGGTTATGAACACCGCAAGCGCCTGCTCGTCCTTGTCCAGGTCGTCAAAGGTGGTGATGGGCGCGTCCACGTCGTCTATCATGTCTTTCTGGATGAAAGGCGGGTCTTTCTTTTTCATGCGGGGAAGCTTTAATTGGGGGATGTTCACCCCGTCCAGCCTCAGATATGAAAGAAAACAGCCCAACAGGAATATCAGCCCCAGCACCGCGCACAGGTTGGCAGTTTTGGGCGCGTTTTTGCCCATGAAAAACTGTACCAGTTTAATGACGAGCAGCGTCAGTACCCCCCGGGTGAACAGCTTGTAGAGCACAGGGCGGATCATTTCGCTGCTCCAGATGTCCTTTATCCGTTTTTTCAGAGACATTCTTTGTACCCCTAAATCGTTTTAACAATACAATACTATACATAAACACTGCAAAAAATACAATATGTAAAGAGCATTATTTTTGCGTAAAACGGTTTAACCGAACCGGAATAATTCAAAATCAGGCCTGTATGCAGCTTGAGATACGGATAAAATGCAGCTTTACGAAAAATATATATCCAAGTTTTTCAAAAAACCTCTTGACGGGAGGGGGACACTGTTGTATAATTCCTCCCATCATCATCGTAATAAACCGACGATGAATTTGAATTTGGAGGAGCTTAACATGAAGAAAATGCTGAGCATCGTCCTCGCGCTGGTCATGGTGCTGTCCGTGTTCGCCGTTGCGAACGCCGACCCCATCACCAACTACGTGGACTATCAGACCCAGGCTTCCGAAGTTGAGTACTGGTGCATCCAGCACTCCCAGGGCGCCGTGGACCTGAACGTACTGTGCAACTGCATCGACGGTCTGCTGACCAACAACGCCAACGGCGAACTGATCGGCTGCGTCGCCACCGACTGGTCTACTGAAGACGGTTCCGTGTGGACCTTCAAACTTCGCGACAACGTGAAGTGGGTAGACTGCGAAGGCGAGTACATGGCTGACCTCACCAGCGCCGACTTCCTGTACGGCCTGGAGTTCGTTCTGAACTATCACAAGAACGAAGCCGCCAACACTTCCATGCCCATCGAGATGATCAAGGGCGCCGGCGACTACTATGAGTACACCAAGGCTCTTCCCGCTGAGGAAGCCATGGCCCTGGGCATCGACAAGCTGGTCGAAATGGTCGGCATCGCCGCTCCCGACGACTACACTGTCGTGTACACCCTGGTTGCTCCTCTGGGCTACTTCCCCACTGTGGCCACCTACTCCTGCCTGAGCCCCATCAGCCCCGCGCTGCTGGAGGAGATCGGCGCCGACGGCTACCGCAATGTTACTTATGATACACTGTGGTACAACGGCCCCTACTATGTAAGCGAGTTCATCGACCGTTCCTACAAGATCCTGACCGCCAACCCCCTGTACTACAATCCCGATGACGAGCTCTTCGAGACCGTTAAGGTGCAGATGGTCGAATCCGCGGACCAGGCCTTCCTGCTCTACGAAGCGGGCGACATCGACAACGTGACCCTGAACCAGGCCAACCTGGTGTCCATCTACAACAATCCGGACGATCCCTTCCATGACTACCTCATCGAAGCCCGTCCCACCAAGTATTCATATCAGATGCACCTGAACTACCACAAGAAGGATGCCGAAGGCAATGAAGACGTGGCTTGGAACACTGCCGTTGCCAACGAGAACTTCCGTCTTGCCATGTACTACGGCATCGACCTGACCGACTGGCTGGCCAGGACCAACTTCATCAACCCCCTGTCCTGCGAGAACTACTGCTACACCGCCAACGGTGTGTCCGCCCTGTCTGACGGCCGCGACTACACCGCAGTGGTGCGCGAGAAGATCGGCCTGGACTACGATCCCAGCGTCTACAACCGCTTCGACGCGGAGAAGGCTGCCGCTTACGTAACCGCCGCCAAGGAAGAGCTGACCGCCGCCGGCGTTGAGCTGCCCGTGAAGACCGCTTACTGGATCGTGGCCGGCAACCAGACCGCCCGCGACTCCGCCGAAGTGCTTGAGAAGTGCATCGAGTCCACCCTGGGCGAGATCATCGACCTCGAGATCAACACCTACATCTCCTCCCTCGCGCAGGAAGTCCGCAATCCCAGCCTCTACAGCTTCGTGATCAACGGCTGGGGCGCCGACTTCGGTGATCCCGTAAACTTCCTGGGCCAGGAGACCTACGGCGACGACAACGCCTACTATGCCCAGTACTACTCCAAGATCAACGAAGCTTCCGACGAGAAGCTGATCGCGACCTACAAGGAGTTCACCGAGCTGGTGAACAAGGCCAAGGCCGAGAACGCCGACTTGGATGCCCGTTACACCATGTTCCGACGCTGAGGCTTACATGATCCAGCATGCTCTGGTCATCCCCTGCTACTACAACGTGGCCTGGATGCTGAGCAAGGTCGATCCGTACTCCCAGGTCTACTGCGCGTACGGCATGATGAGCTACCGCTACGTGAACTACAAGACCAACGACGCCGGCTTCACCACCGCCGAACTGGCCAAGTAAGTTACGTTTCCGCGATCGATGAAGGCTTAAACCTTCGTCGCGTGCCGGGCAGCCCGTTTCGGGCTGCCCCGGCATATATTGTTTATATTGACACCGCGCACCATCGTCCGGGGGGACACGCCGAACGGCGGTGTGCGGTGACGAAGAAGATCAAGCATTTTTCGGATGACGGAGTGATCCGAAAGGATCCGCCGCCGTCCTTTTCTATTAAATACTGGAGGCGAAAAGATGCTCAAATACTGTGTGAAGCGTCTGCTGCAATCGCTGATAACGGTGCTCCTGATCGTGTCGATCGTGTTCCTGCTCATGAGGCTGCTGCCCACGGACTACTACTTCCGCGAGGACGAGCTGATGAAGTTCACCGACGAGCAGAAAAACGAGCGCCTGGAGGCCGAAGGCCTGCTGGATCCCCCGCTGGTGCAGCTGGGCAATTTCTACCGCAACATGATCCAGTTCCAGGTCACCAAGGGCAAGAGCGTGGTGAGAGCCTACGCGCTGGACCAGTACATCGGCATGAAATTAAGGGGCGAGGAGATAGAATTAGCCAAGGGCCAGAAGACCCAGTGGGCGTTCAATCTGGGCATGTCCCGCCGCGTGGCAGCCGGCCAGCCGGTACAGAAGGTCATAGCGGAAAAGATGTCCGTGTCCATGAAGATAGGCCTTACTTCCCTGGCCATCTCCCTGGTGGTGGGCGTGGTGCTGGGTGTATTGCAGGCCCGCAGGAAAGACGGCATACTTGACCGCGTGGGCATAGGCTACACCGTGTTCGTCAACGCGGTGCCCCACCTGGTGAGCTACTCCCTGCTGCTGATACTTGGAAACAAGGTGTTCGGGCTGCCTGCCGTATACAAGGCCCGTGAACCCGTCAACTCGCTTATACTGCCCGTGGCGTGCCTGGCGCTGGGCAGCACGGCGGGCTACATGCTGTGGATGCGCCGCTACATGGTGGACGAACTGAATAAGGACTACATCCGCCTGGCCAAGCTGAAGGGCATGAGCACCACTGCCGTCATGTTCAGGCACGTGCTCAAAAACGCTTTCGTGCCCCTGGCCCAGTACCTGCCCTACTCCATAGTGTTCACTGTGGGCGGCAGCTTGCTGGTGGAGAGCTTCTTCTCCATCCCCGGCATGGGGCCGATGCTTTCAACGGCCATACCCCGTTACGACCTTAACCTTGTGCAGGCCATAGTCATGTTCTACGCCATACTGGGCGTGCTGGGTGTGTTCCTGGGCGACCTGCTCATGTGTCTGATAGACCCGCGTATCAGTCTTATACGGAAAGGAGATGCACGCTGATGGCCAAGAAACAGCAAAGGCGCAAGACGGTGCAGGAGCTGGAGCAGCCGGTCGTCAAACTGGACGTGGATTACTCCGCCGTCGACAAGGAACCCAAGAAAGAGCGCCCCTACGGCAGGGCCTATCTGGGTGCGCGTTCCGCCATGCCCGAAGAGCAGCTGTTCGAGTTCGCCGAGTACCGCCCCCAGGACGCGGAGCGCACCGGCTACAGCAACTACAGCTACTGGAAGAGCGTGTGGCAGAACTTCGTAAGGAACAAACCCGCCATAATAATGAGCGTGGTGTTCATACTCCTGTTCATATTCACTTTCGTGGCGGAATCCCTGAGCCAGTACGACGTGGCCACCCTCAGGCAGGACAACCAGTCTATATTCCTGCTGCCCTCTTCGGAGCACTGGTTCGGCACCACCCAGGCGGGCAAGGACTACTGGGTGATCACCTGGTACGCCACCCGAGTGTCACTGGCGCTGGCAGGGCTGGTGGCGGTGGGCCAGATAATCGCGGGCACCGTGATAGGCCTGGTGTGGGGCTACGTCAGGAAGCTTGACCGCTTCTTTACGGAGCTGTACAACCTGATAGACAACATCCCCACCATCATCTATATGACGCTGATCGCGCTGATGGTCGGGCAGTCACTGGGCATAATGGCGGTGACCATGATCGCCTTCGGCTGGCTGGGCACGGCGCGCAACGTCAGGAACCTGGTGTTCATGTACCGCGACAGGGAATACAACCTGGCCTCCCGCTGCCTGGGCACCAAGCTGTGGAGGGTGCTGTTCAGGAACATCTTCCCGTACCTGATCTCCGTTATAGTGTTAAGGCTCACCCTGGCGATCCCCGGCCCCATAGCCTACGAGACCACGCTTTCCTCTCTGGGTC
>JAEEGF012377915.1_pt1 | contig 10356 bp, 9 predicted proteins | sample 9134171 | NCBI WGS metagenome assembly JAEEGF01 (sample SAMN16246542, study PRJNA631951) | gut metagenome | biome: gut microbiome; feature: rumen; material: AP-attached | host: Bos | place: Iran: Karaj | collected 2018-10 | reverse complement strand
TTCAGCGCAAACGAGATAATTGATATCCAGAAAGCGGCTTCCGAGGTGTATACGGATCCCGCACTCTATGATTATGTTGTCGCTCTCTCGGAAGCTACCAGAAGTGATGAGAGATTTTCACTCGGACTTTCTCCCAGAGGAAGTATCGCACTGTACAAGGTTTCCAGGGCTCTTGCATATATGTCGGAGAGAAACTATCTGACTCCCGCAGATATACACAGGGCGTGGATCTACACATCGGCGCACAGAGTAAAGCTTTCACCCAGGGGAAGAGCATCCGGCCTTTCGATCGGAGAAATACTTTCTGAGATCATAAAGAGAGTTCCCATTCCCAAGATCAGTTAAGATGGAACATTTCAAAAACGTTCTGTATATTATTTCATATGTATTGATGACGGTAGCGGTGCTGCTGTTTGCGATCTTTTACAGACAGCCCCTTGCCTCGATTCTTCTTGTTTTTCTTATAGTTCTTCCTTTTTTATCGATCGCCGCGGGAGCATACGGCTCGAGGCATCTTTCCGTTACGGCATCCGCTCCGCCGGAGCAGATAACGGAGGGCGATGAATTCAGGATAAGACTCCACATCAGGAACACAACCTTCGTACCTCTTCTCAGGTGCATTATTCCTTATACCTTCTGTAATTCATACCGGAAGGATGACAGGACATTCACCATTACGCTTGCGGGAGAGAGCTTCATATCCGATCATGTGAACATTTCCTTCAAGACCGCGATACCCGGAATGTTTCATCTCGATGCGGATAAGATCCTTGTGAGCGATCCCCTGCATTTCAGAACCTTCACACTGAAAAACGAAATACATATCATGATACCTGTAATGCCTTCCACAGTACCGGTTCCGGATATGTTTTTTTCCCAATATGAAGGAGAACCTGCGGATGACATTCCATCCGAGAACGGAGAACTTACAAGGGATATAAGACAGCTAAGGGAATACAGGGCCGGGGACAGACTTAAGGATATACATTGGAAAGCATCCGCTTCAGCGCAGGAGCTGGTGGTCAAGGAATATGAAAGAAGCGTCGACCTTATGTATCTGCTTCTTCCCGAGATCATCAAGGGAAAGGAAGAACAGACGCTCAGACTGTACTATTCGCTCGGAAAGAAAATGCTGTCTGAGAATATGGGATTCAGGACAGCGGTTTATCATCCCAACGAAAAAACATTTTATTACTGCAACGTAAGCAGCGCCTCGGATCTTGATGAGAGCGTTTATGAGATTATCAGACAGAGGGCATCGGAAACGGAAGTTTATCCGGTGTTCATGGCACAGAACCCCGTAAGCTACGGGATCATAAGGATATGTCCGGAAGGAATACAAAATACCTGAAAACTGAAAAAATGCTTTCCTTACAAAACGATCCCCATCCGGGATTAAAAGGAAGGAAAGAGCTTAAGGACAGGAATAAGGAATTGTCCGAAAGAGGAGTATGCGAGGGCGATATCACGGGAGATAAGCCGCCGCATAAATTCATTGCGGTCCTTCTCAGGGGAATCCTTATCTTTTTCGGTGCATACGGAACCGTGTGGGGGCTTGCCGGAGCTTTTGACCTTGCTTACGATCCCGTCAAGGTGTTCGTGTGGATCCTTGTCATGGCTCTGATCTCCGCATCCGTATACTATAACCGGGCAACCTTTTATGTCGGTTATATCGTTATGTTCATTTCGTTCTTCGTCTTCTCGGTGCTGATGTATTCGTATATCAACTCCGGATTCCAGGCATTCATGAATGAACTTAATGAGCACTATGTGGACTATTTCTCGCTTCCCGCGGTCAGGGTTTCCGAAGAGATAATTGCGGACAGAAGCCTTACCGTTCCGATAGCATGTATCTTCATGGGCTGGGTCTACTGCATCATGCTCAATGTGACGATCTCGAGTTACATGAACCCGGCTCTTACTTTCCTTATCACATTCCTTCCTCTTCAGGCAGCATTCTATATCGATATCACTCCTTCTTATCTGTGCATGTCGATGCTCATAATGTGTTACGCTTCGGTACTTGTGCTTTCAAGGGCCGGATACTATGCGCTTCCGTATAGATACAAAAAATATGAGATATATCTGAGAAGAAGACGTAGAAAGGGTATGGATGATTCATACATTCTTTCCGCAAGGGGAATGCTTTCCGTATTCGGTATCTCCGTCGTTCTTTCACTTGTTTTCTTCGTTGTATCGGGAGCGGTGTTCGGAGATAACTATTCGACAAAATACATCTCAAACAGACTGAAGAACAAGACCGACGAATATGTCGAGGTTCTTGTCATGAACGGCATCACGTCCATGTTCAACCGCTATGAAGCGACCGGAGGTCTTGCACACGGAAGACTCGGAGGTGTCGGTTCCGTTTCTTCGGATTACGAAACCGATCTGATAATCACCTATGCACCCGAAACACCGGATACGATATATCTTCGTGCTTTTATCGGAGACAGATATTCTATCGACAGATTCGCGGAAGACAAGAATGTTTTCGGTGACGGCAGTTTTGAGCCGTTCAACATAACGGACAAACCTGTTGAGATGATCATCGAAAATGTCGGTGCGGATCCGGGTTATTATTATCTTCCCTATCATTCGTTAAACGCGGAGGGAGATATGGACGGAACATCCGTCATCACATACGTTCCTTTGCAGTATGATCAGGTCTACGATATCAACGATAAGGATATGCTGGAGTATTCCAGATTCGTTTTCGATACCTATACCTATATTCCCGAGAATCTGATCCCAATCCTGGACGAGACTGTCGAAAAGGCGGACATGATCAATGACGACAGGACATATCAGGGTATGTTATACAGCTGCTCACGTCTGGAGCAGTACTTTGCCGAGAATTACAGATATTCCCTTCAGCCCGGAAGGACACCGATGGGAAGGGATGTTGTCGAATATTTCCTTTCGTCACAGGACAGAGGCTATTGTATGCATTTCGCATCCGCATCCACACTGCTCCTCAGATATATAGGCATTCCCGCAAGATACTGCGAAGGCTATGCACTTACAGCAAATCAGCTTGCGGAAGCGGAGCTTTTGATCGATGAAAACGGAGAAAGAAAGGTAAAGGTCGAACTGACCGACGCACAGGCCCATGCATGGGTCGAGATCTATATACCCGGCTACGGATGGATCCCCTATGAAATGACTCCTCCGTCATTCGGTGATGAGGATGCCGTTCCGATGAACGGTATCATGGGCATTCTTTCAGGTCTTTTCAGTGCCGCATCAAGGGAAGAAGCTTCGGGCAACGGAGATGCAGGTGAAGCCGTTGAAGCCGGTGCAAGTACATTCAGGAGAGTGTTCGGAAGTGTCGAATTCCTGATAAAGCCACTCGGATTTACGATTGTCACGGTGATTCTGATCCTTCTTCTGATCCCGCTTGTGAAGGATGTGATCACGCTGATAAAGATCGGACGCATGAAAAAGAAAGGCACTTACAGCGATGCCCTTCTTGTCAGATACAGATCCTATGTCAGGAAGCTTTACGGAAAAAATCTTATCGCATCCGTTAATACGGACAGCGTCGATCTTGCAGCGGAACTGGCCGGAGTCCTTAAGAAGCTGACCGAAGCCGGTGAAGTGAAGGCCGCCTTCGAACGCACAGGTGATCCGGAAGACCGGATCCGGAGCATAGGCCGCACTGTCAGGACCGCGGCATTTTCCAAAGAAAGCATATCCGATCCCGATTACAGGGAAACCTGTAAGGACATGAAGGATGTGCTGAAGTCTCTTTCGGGGATCCGCTCAAAAAAGGTAAAATCCTTGCAAAAAAGTGTGGAAACTGTATAATTAAATATAGTTTCCGATATCTGTTTTGGTATGATGGAGGGATCATATGAAGGATGTCACGATAATTGGAGCAGGTGTCGTCGGATGTGCGATTGCCAGAGAGCTTTCAAGATACGATCTCGATGTGGCTGTCTTCGAAAAAGAAGCCGATGTTTGCGAGGGCACATCCAAAGCTAACAGCGGAATAGTCCATTCCGGATATGATGCAAAACCCGGTACTCTCAAAGCCCGGTTCAATGTGGAGGGCAATCGCCTTATCCACGAACTTTCCCAAGAACTTGATTTCCCATTCAAAGAAAACGGCTCGCTCATCCTTGCCCTTGAAGAGGAAGGAAGAAAGAGTCTTGAAGAGCTGCTGGAACGCGGTAACAAAAACGGCGTTCCGGGTCTTCGTATTGTCGAAAAAGAAGAACTGAAACGGATGGAGCCGAATGTCTCGGAGAATGCGGTCTGTGCTCTCTATGCCCCGACGGGAGGCATTGTCTGTCCTTTCAACATGACGTACGCATTTGCTGAAAACGCTGCGGACAACGGTGTTTCCTTTATCTTCGATGCCGTTACGGGAATCGAAAAGCTGGGGGATGAAAACGGAGAGGTCTTCTACAGGATCACTGCGGGAAAAGAAACCTTCGATACCAGGACCGTCGTAAATGCGGCGGGTGTATATGCGGATGTATTTCACAATATGGTCTGCGAAAAGAAAATCCATATCACACCGGTCAAGGGTCAGTACTGCCTTATGGACAAGACGGCAGGCGGCTATGTAAAGCACACTCTCTTCCAGCTTCCAACGAAATCCGGCAAAGGAATACTGGTAACTCCCACCGTGCACGGAAACCTCATGTACGGCCCGACCGCCGATGAATCGGATGACCGCGAGGATACTTCCACAACCGCGGAGGGACTTGATACGGTTCTGTCCAAGGCATCCCTTTCCGTGGAGGATCTTCCCCGCAAGACGATCACTTCCTTTGCGGGACTGAGGGCCCGTGAGGACGGAAGGGATTTCATAATAGGTGAAGCGGACGATTCTCCGGGATTTTTCGATGCAGCCGGAATAGAGTCGCCCGGACTTACCGCCGCACCCGCGATCGGCGTGCATCTTGCAAAGCTCATCGCAGCAAAGCTTAACGCACCTAAAAAGAAAGATTTTGATCCGGTGAGAAAAGGAATACCGAGCATCGCGCTCGCATCCGATGAGGAAAGAGCGGAGCTCATAAAGAAGGATCCCCTGTATGCAAAGGTCGTCTGCAGGTGTGAGCTGGTCACCGAGGGCGAGATAAGGGATGCGATACAAAGAACACTTGGAGCAACGACGGTTGACGGCATAAAGAGAAGGACAAGAGCCGGAATGGGAAGATGTCAGACGGGCTTTTGTCTTGCGAGGACCATCCCGATACTTGCGGAGCTTCTCGGAAAGAGCACAGATGAGATCGAAAAGAGCGGTCACGGTTCGTACTACATAGACGGTGAGATCAAGGATACACTGTAAGGAGCGGATATGTCAGAGATAAAAAAAGATCTCGTTATAATCGGCGGCGGTCCCGCGGGCCTTGCAGCTGCTGTGAGCGCAGCGGGCGAGGGTGTTAAGGACATACTGATCATCGAAAGGGATATCCGTCTCGGAGGTATCCTTAATCAGTGCATACATAACGGCTTCGGACTCCATACATTCAAAGAAGAGCTTACGGGTCCGGAATATGCGGACAGATATATCGACATGGTCCGTAAAGAGCAGATCCCTTATATGCTCGATACGATGGTCATCGATCTTTCCTTTGATGAAAATACCGGAGAGAAGATCGTCACCGCGATGAACAAAACGGAAGGGCTTTTCTATGTAAGGGCCCGCGCCGTGATACTTGCCATGGGCTGCCGTGAAAGACCCAGGGGTGCGCTCAACATTCCCGGTTTCAGACCGAGCGGCATCTATTCCGCGGGAACGGCGCAGTACTACACCAATATGGAGGGAAAGCTTCCGGGAAGAAAGGTAGTCATTCTCGGTTCCGGCGATATCGGACTCATCATGGCAAGGCGCATGACCTATGAGGGAGCAAAGGTACTCTGTGTTGCCGAGCTCCAGCCTTATTCCGGAGGACTTAAAAGAAACATCGTTCAGTGTCTGAACGATTTCGGTATTCCGCTTCATCTGAGCAAAACCGCGATAGAAATTCACGGAAAAGAGCGCGTTGAAGGAGTTACCGTAGCTTCGGTCGACGAAAACCTTTCTCCGATAAAGGGAACCGAGGAATATGTAGAATGCGATACGCTTCTTCTTTCTGTCGGTCTTATCCCGGAAAACGAGCTTTCCCGAGGCGCGGGGATCGCTATAGATCCTAAAACCAAGGGTCCCGTCTGCGAGAAAGGTTTTGAAACCTCCGTTCCCGGTATTTTCGCATGCGGTAACGTTTATAAGGTTTACGATCTTGTTGACAACGTAACGAAAGACAGCGTGCTTGCAGGAAGATCGGCGGCAGAATATCTTAAATCAAGATCATTTTAACAGAGGTAAATATGCAGACAACAAAAGTAACGTGTGTCATCTGTCCCGTCGGATGCACGATAGAAGTCGATCATGAAAAAATCGACGGCAAAGAAACCGTTATCGACGTAAGAAACAACAAATGCCCGAGAGGCTTTAAATACGCGTCGGCTGAAGTAATAAATCCGGAACGTGTCCTTACTTCTACCGTCCGTCTGAAAAACGGCGCGGTTCCACGCCTTTCCGTCAAGAGCGAGCGTCCCGTTCCGAAGACGTCTCTTTTTGACTGTATGAAAGAAATAAGAAAAGCTTCCGTCTCTTCTCCCGTCAAAATGGGTGACATCATCATAGAAAACGTTGCCGGGACCGGAGTAAATATAGTTGCTACTCACAACGGATGACCGCAGGTAAATGTTGAAGAATTTTAACAAAGTTACACTTGAAAAACAGGGGAAACTGTGCTATAATACCAAAGGTTCGCTGGTATGGCTCAGCAGGTAGAGCAGTTCACTCGTAATGAACAGGTCATCGGTTCGAATCCGATTACCAGCTCCAAAGACCCCTTGCTTTTGCAGGGGGTCTTTTGTTATGATTATATTAACCGAATAACGTGAAAGGAACCGGAAAATGAGAATTCTTTACCTTGATCTCGACACCCTCAGGCCGGATCATCTCGGCTGCTACGGGTATCACAGAAACACGTCTCCCAATATAGATTCCGTAGCAAAAGACGCTTTGCGGTTCAATAATTATTATTGCTCAGATGCGCCCTGTCTCCCGTCAAGAAACGCTCTTATGACGGGAAGATTCGGCATCCATTCGGGAGTAGTCGGACATGGCGGGACCGCTGCGGATATGCGCAGAGAAGGCTATTCGCGCGATTTCTGCGATAAGCTCAGCGTCTCGAGCCTTCCCGGTTTTTTACACAGACAGGGACTTAGAACCGTTCTTGTCAGTCCGTTTGCTGAGCGTCATTCCTGCTGGCAGTTTTATGCCGGCTTCAGCGAAATGTATAATACAGGCAGACAGGGCGGAGAATCAGCCGAGGAGATATCTCCCGTCGCGCTTGACTGGCTCGAAAGAAATGCTGAAAAAGATAACTGGTATCTTCACGTTAATTTCTGGGATGCGCATACACCTTACAGAGCGCCTCTTTCGTTCGGCGAACCGTTCGCAAACGATCCTCTTCCCGACTGGATCACAGATGACGTTCTTGCCGAGCATGTCCGCCACGTAGGTCCTCATTCCGCGCGTGAGATAGGCATGTATAACAGCAACGAAAATCCCAACGTTCCGCGTCATCCCGGAGAAGTTACAGACAGAAAAGGACTGCGCAGGATGTTTGACGGCTATGATACAGGCATCCTTTACATGGATATGCATATCGGGTATATCCTTGATGCGCTTAAAAGGGCTGGAGTTTATGACGATACCGCGATCATCATCAGTGCGGATCATGCCGAGAACATCGGCGAACTCGGTCTTTACGGCGAACATGCCACAGCCGATTATGTCAACTGCCGTATTCCTATGATCATAAAGTGGCCCGGGGGAAAGACAGGCACAGACGATAATCTTCATTATAATCTTGATTTGCTGCCTACGTATGCCGAACTTTTCGGGGGACAGCAACATTCTCTGTGGGACGGTGAATCGTTCGCAGATTGCATCGTTCCCGATACTGCGGTTCCGTCAAAAACGAGGGACTATCTCGTTTTATCTCAATGCGCCCATCTCTGCCAGAGAGGCGTTCGCTTCGGAGATTACATTTATCTCAGATCTTACCATGACGGTTATCATCTTTACCCGAAGGAAATGCTGTTCAATATTAAAAACGATCCTCATGAACAATTCAATCTTGCTGAAAAAGAACGTTCGCTTTGCGAAAAAGCAGTCTATTACCTCAATGAATGGCATGACGAAATGATGCTCACAATGCCTGATGACGTAGACCCTCTCTGGACTGTTATGAGAGAAGGCGGACCATATCATACAAGAGGACATCTCGAACAATACTGCAAACGCCTCGAAGAAACAGACAGAGCTGAAGGCGCCGCCGAGCTTCGCAGACGCCATCCAAATGAAAAATGATCGGAGAAGAGCACTATGGAAAGAATTTACTACGATTCGTATGAAAGCCGCATCCGCGTTACCGTCTGGGCTGATGAAGCTGCTGACGGCAGCATAAAGATACATAAATACACAAGGGGAGTATATATCGACGATATTTTCGGAACTGACGAAGACGAAACCTTCGCCGTAATTCCCGCAGATTCCGTTTCGGACGCGCTCACCGCCTCAGGCGCGTCTTCGCTTAAGGAACTGCTCGTTTATTTTGATAATTTTGCTTGTTGCCGCAACGGCTATGAGCGGGTAAAATCGTGGCTCGGAAAAGAGGGTGTCTCTTTCACCGAGGAAACGCCGTGACGGAGAGCGTTATAATTCGATTCGGATATAGCTCCTTTAACGGGATCAGAACGGTAGCAGCACCGACCTCTGCCGCATTATTATATTATATTTTATATCATTTCAGCCTTATTTTCTGAAAAATAAAATTTTATTTTTCTATTGTAAGCGTGCTGCGAATCGCATCGGGTCTCGCAATATTTGCCGTCTCCGCGGCTGCATCTTTATCGGTTACAACTGATGTATATTGGAACGCTAAAGAAACTTCCGCTTGGCCAGAAAGCATCGGTACGGGGCCTTCTTCTGCGGAGTTTCACGTGATGGCATGGATAGAAAGCAGCTCGACTCATCAAATCAGATATGCAAACGCAAACAGTAATTATACAACTTCGGATACAGCAACAACTACTGCTGTATCCGTCACTTATCCGAGTCCGATCCCTCTCGTTTATTACGGAGGTTCCATAGAATACGGACACTGGGAAGAAAACTGATTCGATATTCTAACCGGAGTTTAAAGCATGTTCGGCTTTAAACTCCGGCTTTTATCAAATCCGTTTCTGTTGATGTAATTGAGGGAAAGGTTTTGTTGGTAATATGAAACACCTTATATTGGATACGTTTCGAAATATTAAAAAATCCCCGTTTTTGTTTTTTTTCATGTTCATCCAGATCGCTATTACGAGTTTATTACTGTATATTACTATTGCCAACTATTATTGGATACGGGAACAGGACAACGCCGCCGCCATTGCTTGGGGAGAAAAAGAGTATTTTAAACTGGCGGGTACTGTCAATATGTCAATGGAAATGAGAGGCGCTCTTATTTTTTCAAAACTGACAAATTCTTCAGGTGAGTTCGATCCGAAATATGTTGAACTCTTTGAAAATGTAGAGAGTTTTTATGAAAAACTGCTTACAATTGACGGTCTGACTATGATGACGGGCAAAACCGGTGCCTTTTTTGGGTTGTCTCAAAAAAAACAGCGGAGTGATGAGGATAAAACAGAAGGTGCTCATTCCATGTTTTCCATTGATTCGTTACATGAATTCAAAAACCTTAATATGTATTATATTGATTCCGAATTTCTCGACTTTTTTAATATAAAACTGATCGATGGCGAACGGTTTGTTGAGGATGATTTTCTTTACGAAAACGATATGATTCCAGTTTTAATGGGGGATTCATTCAGAAAGTATTATACATTAGGGGAAGAATTTAGTGCTACTGACATGTCTTTTAAAAAGAAAAAGTTTAAGGTAGTCGGTTTTATTGCAAAAAATCAGTATTACTGTCCGGTAAAGGACGCAGGAACATTGACAAATGTTTATTCCTTTGATAACATCATACTTTGACCTGTAATTGAAAGAGACTTTAAATCGATTTTTAACGATTATCGATCGTCATTATTTTTGTTTGCCTCAAGAATAAACGACGCTTTTTTATCTGTGAGCCCGAAAAATATGAAGACATACGCGCACAGGTTGATGACCTGCTTAGGCAAAGCGGGCTTGATGCGGTTTACGAGACTGTTAAATGCAGAACGGAAAAGGAACTTGCGAGTAACGTGAAAGAACAGTATATTATCAGCGTTGCGGTGTGTATGGCAACTCTCATGTTCTGGCTTTTCACTTTCAGATGTGCAGTTCGTTGTAAG
>JAEEGF011287893.1_pt1 | contig 10356 bp, 9 predicted proteins | sample 9134171 | NCBI WGS metagenome assembly JAEEGF01 (sample SAMN16246542, study PRJNA631951) | gut metagenome | biome: gut microbiome; feature: rumen; material: AP-attached | host: Bos | place: Iran: Karaj | collected 2018-10 | reverse complement strand
AAGCGCACGGGTGGGATGGTGAAGGTGCCTTTGCGCTGGGGCACGGCCATGAACTCATAGTCCACGCAGCCGCTGAGTCCGTTGGCGGTCAGCTCAAAGTCCTCAGTCTGTTTGGTGTCGTAGGTGTCAAAGCCTCGGGGAAATAACACCAGTGGCTCCTTCAGCATGTTCAGGTTGCCACGTCCGCTCACCTTCACCTTGAGGGTGATAGGTGTGTTCTCCTTCACCTGCTGATGGCTGAGCTGCCCATTGATGTCGAAGCGCCCCACACCACCAGAGAAATCACCAGGGCGTTGTGGCAGCGAGTCTACTTTGATATCGATGGCTGGTGTGGTGAGCTGGCGGGGCACTTCACGGAATCCCTGCGAGAAGGGGTCGAAGGGGTCGTAGAGTGTAGCCTCGCGCAAATAGCATAAGAGCTTCATGGAGGGGATGTGGAGTGTGCCGGCCTTCTGCGGATAGATGACATACTGCTGCCAGTCGACGGTCATCATAGGCTGTCCGTTGATGGTCTCCGCCTTCTTTGACTTCTGCTGCACATCGTTATAGGGCTGCATGTAGATATCCTGCAGCTCCAGACTGATGGGGTCGAGGTTATAGACAGGTACGTCGGGATGCCAGCACACTTTGTAGGTGAGCAGGAACGGCTCGTACTCAGTGACGCGGCGTTTGGAAGGGATGACTTGCACAAAGAGCTCTTGTGACGACGGCTGTGTCACAGAAGCCGGAGCGCCGCCAGTTCCTCCATGTTGTGCCCCCTGCTGCCTGCCAGGGATAACTTGCACGGTGAGAGGGTGCGACTTGATGGTATGACCAGCCACCTTCACGCTGGCAGGCGGTATGGTGAACTTGCCCGTTTCATTGGCTGAGAGAACGTAGGTGAGGGTCAACGTCTCTGAGGTGGTGGTGACGCCGTTGACAATGACGGTGCTGATGCTGGTAGACTGACTAGGGCCTATGAGCACGTCGAGGGCATCGGGTATCTGTCCGAGGGTAAAGTTGCGGGCATCGGTGGTGTTCACCTTATAGCGCAGCTTGAAGTTCTCGCCTACATGGACAACAGGCTCCACCTCGCCAGAGAGAGTGTAGCCGCTCTGCGCAGAGGCGCTGCTACATGATAAATGCCAGGTGATAAATGCCAGACTCACCATCAGCATCCATCGCTTTCTTATCATATAATTCAAGCAGTTATACATATCCTTGTTTATCATTTATCATTAGTCATTTAGGGCACAGCAATTAATCTACTTGTGTCACAACGCGCCTACCAGTTTTTCTCGTTGCGCTGGCGTCTGTTGAGACTGTTCTGCCGCTGCTCGTCAATTTTGCGGCGCGTTTGCTTCTCGCGCTGTTCTACGGCATTCAGCAACTGCTCTATCATCTCCTGGTTCTGCTGTTGCTGCTCCTGTGGCTGTTGCTGTTCTTGTTGTTGCTGCTGGTCCTGTTGTTGCTGTTGTTGCTCCTCCTGTTGTTCTTTCTGTTCGTCCTGTTGCGGTTGCTGACTGTTGCTACCATTGTCCTTGGGCAGTTGCCGCTGGCAGAGCACCATGTTATAGCGAGCCTCGTCATCGTGTGGGTTCAGTCGCAATGCTTGTTTGTAGCTCTCTATGGCTTGTTGCAGTAGCTGGGTCTTCTGGTCGCCGCCTTGGTTGGCCCTTATCTGGTGTATGACGCCCATGTTGTGATAAGCCATGGAACGGCGCAGCGGATTGGGCTCATGATTCTCATCGCCTGCATAGCTGAAGTGCTGAAGCATGTTGGCGACGATGGAGTCGGTTTGTTGGCCGGGTTTCATGATTTTCCATTCCTTGGGAAACATGGAGCGTGCCAGGTTGTAGTTGGCCAGTGCGCTAGTGGAGTCGGCATTAAAAGCCTTGAGGTATTCTTCATAGGCTTTGTTTAGCAGTCCGCTGTGCATCATTCGGTTGCCACGCCTCACATGGCGTCGCATTTGCTGCACGTCTTGTGCCGAGGCTATGGTAATGGCCGATAGCCACAGTAGGAATATGAAGAGATGCTTCAGTTTCATCGTTTGAAGAGTTTTATTTTCATGAACTTTGGATTCTTGCGGTCGAGTAGCAGCACTTCGAGTATCAAGAGCAGAAGTGCAATGATGCCCACGGCCTGAAACTGCTCATCGAAGTCGCTGTAGAGCGTTGATTCAGCTTTTTCGAGTTTGTCGAGTGCTTCCTCCAGCTGCCGCTGTGCCGTGGCGTTGTTGGTGACGTGGATATAGGCTCCACCGCCTGCTTGCGCAATTTCGCGGCACATCTGCTCGTTGAGGCTCGACATCACCAGCTCACCCTTGTTGTCTATCATGTGATCGCCCGTGTCGGGGTCAGGCACAGGGGCGCCTTTCTTCGAGCCGATGCCCAGCACATACACTGTGCGGCCCTCGTCGTGTGCCTGTTTAGCTGCTTCCACAGCCTCGCCCTCATGATCCTCGCCATCGGTGATGACGATGATGGCCTTGCCCACGTGCTCACGCTGTGTGAAGCAGATGCTGGAGGTGCGTATGGCGGCGGCAATGTCAGTACCTTGGTTGCGCACCATGGTGGGGTCGATGCTTGAGAGGAACATCTTTGCCGAGACGAAGTCGCTGGTGATGGGTAATTGTATGAAGGCGTCGCCAGCGTAGACCACCAGTCCCACCTTGTCGTTGGTGAACTGGTCGATGAGTTTGCCGATAATCATTTTTGCGCGGTCCATGCGGCTCAAGTCACCGTTATTGTCGGCATCTTTGTCCTTGGCTCTCATGGAGTTGCTTACGTCTACGGCAATGATGGTTTCTATGCCAGCTTTCTGCTTCTGGCTAATGGCCTTGCCAAACTGCGGGCGTGCCAGCATAACGATGAGCAGGGCCAGCGCACCCTCCAAGAGCCAGAACTTCACGCTGGGGCGCCACTTCGACACTAACGGCATGAGCTGCTGCACCAAGTCGGGATCGCCGAAGCGCCGCAAGCGGCGCTGCCTGATGCTGTTGGTGAGCATCCTGATGAGTGCCAGCAACACTACTGCTGCCAGCAGGACGAGATATTTCGGGTCTTCGAATCTGAACATTACGGTATCCTCCTAAACACGGTTATACGAAGCAGTATCTCCAGCAGCAGTGCAATGATGGCGCCGAACACCAGATACTGGTAGACATCGTGCACCTTGCTGTAGCGCTGCACGTCGAGTTTCGACTTTTCCAACTTGTCAATGTCGCTGTATATCTGTCGCAGTTGCTCTGCGTTGGTGGCACGGTAGTAGCGGCCGTTGGTAGTTGAGGCAATCTTTGAGAGGGTGGCCTCATCAAGGTCGTTGGGCAGTAGTAGCTGTTGTGTGGTTCCACCCACACTGACGGGCCGCATTGAAGAGCCGTCGGTACCCACGCCGATGGTGTAGACGCGAATGCCCAGACCGCGGGCCATGTCGGCCGCGGTGAGCGGCGATATCTCGCCGTAGTTGTTGCTGCCATCGGTGAGCAGTATCACCACACGGCTCTTCGCCTTAGAATCTTTCAGGCGGCTCACGGCATTTGCCAGACCCATGCCGATGGCCGTCATGTCGACGATGGCACCGCTGCCCACATAGTCGCTGGAGTGCTGTAGCAGTTGCAGTAGGGCGGAGTGGTCGATGGTCATGGGGCACTGTGTGAAAGCCTCGCCGGCGAAGATAGTGAGACCAATGTTGTCGTTGGTGCGGTCGGCAATGAATTCTGCGGCCACTTTCTTGGCGGCCTCAATGCGGTTGACCTCTGGCTGCATGTCCTGAGCCAGCATCGATGACGACACGTCAATGGCCAGCATGATGTCTATGCCCTCAATGGTCTCCTCTTCCCATGAGTTGTGCAGCTGGGGGCGAGCCATGGCCAACACCAGCAGGGTGAAGGCCAGCACGCGCAGTACTGGCAGCACCGGCATGAGCCACACGCGCCAACTGCGTTGCGCCCGCTGCAGGGCGAAGGTGTCGGCCATTCTAATGGTTGGCTCGGTTTTCTTGCGGAACATCACGTACCATAATATATATGGTATGATGAGCAGCAGGAGCAGCAAGTATTCTTTATTTGCAAATTCAATATCGAACATAGTATTCTAATACAGTAGTATGTCATACATGAACCATCCAATGTAGGCGAGCAGTCCCACTAAGGCAATGGCCAATGCCGTAACCACTATGATGAGCACTTTGCGTGTCTTTTGCGACTGCACCTGTTCCTCTGTGAGTACTGGTTTGACTATCTCCTCTGTTGGTACGTTCTCCTGTTTTGTCTGGTTAATGAAGTCGATGGCACTTACCAGGTTGGCATCGTTTTCGTTGACCATGGTGGAGTATTTGGCAAACTTCACCAAGTCGGCGGTGGTAAAGAGCTGGCGCAGTTCATCCAGTTTCTTTGGGTCGTCAGTCTTTGTCAGCCGGTCTATGATTTCGCTGCTGGTCATCTCCATGGCATTGAAGCCGTAGCGCTCGTTGATGTACTGGCGCAGTGTGTCGGTGAGCCTGGTGTAGTATTCCTTCGGGTTCTCGCTGCCCACCATGTGTTCTGCCTTGATGTCGTTGATGGCTTTCATGGCCTTTTGGTGGGGTGGAACGTGCTTGATGATACGTATGCGAACAATGATGGGTTTGTTGCTCTTCAGCCTCACCATTAGGAAGATGGCTATCAGCAGCAGGGCCACAAAGAGGAAGCTTAGCCAGAATGGTGTTCCCCATTGGTCCTTGGTCCAGCTCATGGGTTGTGTCTGCACATCCTTCGGTCCATTGTACTTCTCAAAGTTGGTGGTGTCAACGTCTACGGTAAACACCTTGAGTGCCAGCTGCTTGGTCTTGTATTCCTTGCCGCTGATGAGCACGGTGATGGGTGGTATGGGGTAGAGAGTATCGACAAACGATGTGAGCACGTAGCTGCATCTGTGGCGCATCATGCCGTCGGGCTCGCTCACGGCAGGCTCCTCTACCGCTTCAAGTACCTCAATGTCTGTGGGCAGCAGCAGCTTTTGAGGGAAGTCCACGCGTGCTGTGTCCTTGGCGTGTGCAGTGACTGTGACAGCCACTTGCTCACCAACCAGCATTTCCATGGAACTAATCTCTGCTTCGACGCTCTGTGCCGTAGAAGTGATAAGTGATGCGTGACAGGTGATAAGTGCCATCAGCACTTTCACCATCCATGTCACTTTCGTCTTCCTTTGGTTGTTATGTTTCATTGTCATTGTTTTAGTCCCTACTTGCCTCTGCGATTGAAGAGCAGCAGCAGCTGTTTCACATAGTCGTCGTCGGTGGCTATGCTCACACTGTCTACTCCGCTTTTAGCAAATGTTTCTTTCAGGTCGCGCTGCCTGTTCTGCCAGTACTGGCTGTATGCTTTTCTCACGCTGCGGCTGCTGGTGTCTACATACTGCTCGTAGCCCGTTTCGGCATCTACCACCTTCATCAGCCCTACCTTAGGCAACTCGGTGGCGCGGCGGTCGTACACTTGTATGGCGCATACGTCGTGTTTGCGGTTGGCTATGGTGAGCTGTTGCATAAAGCTCTGGCGCACATAGAAGTCGCTCAGCACGAAGGCAGTGCAGCGGCGCTTGGACACGCTGGTGAGAAACTCTAGGGCGCCGGCCACGTCGGTCTTCAGGCTCTCCGGATGGAAGTCGAGCATCTCGCGTATGATGTAGAGTATATGCTTGCGCCCTTTCTTTGGCGGTATGTATTTCTCTATCTTGTCTGAAAAGAAAACCACGCCTATCTTATCGTTGTTCTCTATGGCCGAGAAGGCCAGTGTGGCAGCAATCTCCACAGCCATGTCGCGCTTCATCTGCTGTCGTGTGCCGAAGTCGAGTGAGCCGCTGACGTCGATGAGCAGCATCACCGTCAGTTCGCGCTCCTCTTCAAACACCTTCACGTAGGGACGGTTGAAGCGGGCGGTGACATTCCAGTCAATGTCGCGCACGTCGTCGCCATACTGGTAGTCGCGCACTTCGCTGAAGGCCATGCCACGCCCCTTGAAGGCGGTGTGGTATTGGCCTGCAAAGATGTTCGAGCTCAAGCCGCGTGTCTTGATTTCTATCTTCCGAACCTTCTTCAGTATCTCAGATGTTTCCATCGCAAGGATTTACGATTATACTTTTTTTCGATTGACGTATTGATTAGGGCACCTCGACCCTGTTGATAATCTTGCTGATGATTTCCTCGCTGCTCACGTTGCTGGCCTCTGCCTCGTAGGTCAGTCCTATGCGGTGGCGCAGCACATCGTGTGCCACGGCGCGCACGTCTTCAGGCACCACATATCCACGGCGCTTGATGAAGGCGAAGGCTCTGGCAGCCTTGGCCAGGTTGATGCTGGCACGTGGTGATCCGCCGAAGGCTATCATGTCTTTCATCTCCTTCAGGCCGTAGCGGTCGGGGAAACGAGTGGCAAAGACTATGTCGGCCACGTATTGTTCTATCTTCTCGTCAAGATACACCTCGTTCACTACCTTGCGAGCCTGCAGTATCTCGTCGACCGTGGTTACGGGTTTCACCTGTGGCAGCCCTTCACCGCTGATGTTCTCGCGTATGATTTTCTTTTCTTCTTCCAGGGTGGGATAGTCGATGACCACCTTTAGCATGAAACGGTCTACCTGTGCCTCGGGCAGCGGATAGGTGCCTTCCTGCTCAATGGGGTTTTGGGTGGCCATCACCATGAAGGGCATGGGCAGGTAGAAGGTCTGGCTGCCTATGGTCACCTGCTTCTCCTGCATGGCTTCCAAGAGTGCGCTCTGCACCTTGGCGGGTGCACGGTTTATTTCGTCGGCCAGTACGAAGTTGGCAAACACGGGGCCTTTCTTCACCTGGAACTTCTCGTCTTTCTGCGAGTAGATCATGGTGCCGGTTACGTCGGCAGGCAATAGGTCGGGTGTAAACTGTATGCGGCTGAAGCTGGCATCAATGAGCCGTGCCAGCGTGTTGATGGCCAGGGTCTTGGCCAAGCCAGGCACACCCTCAAGGAGTATGTTGCCGTCGCTGAGCAGACCAATGAGGAGCGAGTCAACCAGATGTTTCTGCCCCACTATGACCCGATCCATGCCAGTTGTGAGGTTAGTGATGAACGAGCTTTGCTGCTCGATGCGGATGTTCAGTTCTCTAATGTCGATATTCTCTGCCATTGTGTAGTTGTATTATTGATTTTGTTGTTGCTGAAGTCTTTTTCTGACTATTTTCTTTAATTCTATCTTAGGTATTTTTATTTCGCTGCCAGGCTGTAGTTGAGTAGAACTATTGATGCCATTGTACACTTCAATATAGCAGGCCATGTCCTCTCCGCCAAACACGCGGCGAGCTATGCGTTTCAGGTCGTCGCCTTGTCTCACCTTCTCCATGCGGTTGAACCCCATGATGTAGTAAGCCCCTTCGCGCGTGCGCACGGACATTTTATTATACTTCTCCCATTCGGGTTCGCGGGCTGCTGTTGCTCGAGGATCAGTCTCAGTAGCCGGAAGTTCTGGTGCTGGCTGTGCTTGTTCAGCTGTGTCGGCCTGTGTCGGGGTGTCGGCAATGGGTGTTGAGGCTTCAGTTACGCTGTCGGCAGGTGTCGGCGTGGCAGTTTGTGCCGTAGGCTGTTGCGCCTGTGTTGTCTGAGTTGCCTGTGGCTGTTCAGCTGGTTGTGGTTCGCTGGTTGGCATGGTGCTGCGTCCGGTAAGGAAGCCGGCACCGAAACCTACTGCAAGTGCTAACAGGCTGATGGGTAGCCACCACTTCCATGCTGCCCTGGTTCTTTCTTCGTTATAGTTTACTTCTTCACTAAATGTCTCTCCTTCGTCAGCATCGCTGTCGTCGGTTTCGCTCTCTTCGTCAGCATCGCTGTCGTCGGTTTCGCTCACTTCGTCAGCATCGCTGTCGTCGGTTTCGTTCACTTCGTCAGCGGTGCTGTCTTCGGTTTCGCTCACTTCGTCAGCGGTGCTGTCTTCGGTTTCGCTCACTTCGTCAGCGGTGCTGTCTTCGGTTTCGCTCACTTCGTCAGCAGTGCTGTCTTCGGTTTCGCTCACTTCGTCAGCAGTGCTGTCTTCGGTTTCACTCACTTCATCAACAGCGCTGTCATTAGTATCGCTCACTGAGCTAATAGCATAGTCAGCCGAACTGGTGGCTGCCACGACATCCATCTCTTCCTCGTCGTCAGGTTCTTCGTCGAAGACGTTTTCGCTTAGTGTGTCGTCGGTGGTTCCTTCCATCTCGCTGAAGTCTACGCCTTCGTTAAGAATCACGGTATCGAACTGTGAGAAAGGTCTGTTAACCAGCTCTTTCATGGATGCCTCGGGCAAGAAAGCCAACTTAGAATGGCCGTCGATAATCAGTCGCTCTCCGGTGTTCACGTTAATGCTCTCACGCGATTCCACCTCCACTACTTTGAAAGTACCCAGTCCTTTTATCTTCACTATCCTGTCAGTGGTGAGCGCATTGATAGTCACCGCAACGAAAGCGTCGACAAACTGCAAAGCCTTCTTCTTCTCTATTCCGTGGCGGGCCACCAGTGCCTGCGCCAGTTCGCTTCTGCTCAACTTACTCATCTGTGCTGCCTCCTTTCTTTACCATTTCTTTCAGGTTTGTGGCAGGCTTGAACGAGATGGTGAGCTTTGGTGGCACCAGCATCCGTTGCCCTGTGGCAGGATTCACGATGATGCGCTCCAGTTTCTTTCTCACTTCCAGAATGCCAAAGTTGGGCAGCTGTATGCTGTCGCCCTCCTGCAACCGGTCGCCCATGGTGTCAATCATAGTGTTCACCAGGTGTTGGGCATCAAGCTGCTTCAGTCCACATTGCTGCGCCAGTTCGGCTATAAGCTCTTTGTTGTTCATTTCACTGTCTCTCCATAGAGGTCGAATTCCTCAGCCCCTGTTATTCGTATTTCATAGAACTGTCCTATTTCCAGTTCTTCTCCGTCTCGTAGTGTTACCAGTACTTCCGGGTCTACTTCGGGCGAGCAGAACTCCGTGCGCCCCACATAATAGGCGCCTTCTCGCCGGTCTATGATGACTCGCATCGTTGTTCCCACCTTTGCAGCTTCTATTTCAGCACTGATATGCTGTTGCAGGCGCATGAGTCGACCCAGTCTGTGTTGTTTCACGTCGTCGGGCACGTCGTCGGCATAGTGCTCGGCTGCATAGGTGCCCTCCTCCTCGCTGTAGGCGAAGGCTCCCATGCGTTCAAAGCGTGCTTGGCGAGTGAAGTCGAGCAGCTCTTCAAACTCCTCGTCGGTCTCGCCCGGAAAGCCCACCATCAGCGTGGTGCGCAAGTGTATGCCGGGCACCTCTTTGCGCACGCGCTCTATAAATTCCAAGGTTTGTTGCCTGTTGATGTGCCGGCGCATGCGCTGCAGCACACCGTCACTGATGTGTTGCAGAGCCACGTCGAGGTATTTGCACACGTTGTCGTGCTCGCGCATCACTCTGAGCAGTTTCCAGGGGAAGTGGGTGGGATAGGCATAGTGGAGCCTTATCCATTCCACTCCTTCCACCTGTGCCATCTGTTCCACCAGTTCGGCTATGCGCTGTTCACCATAGAGGTCGGTGCCATAGTAGGTCAGCTCCTGAGCTATGACCTGCAGTTCCTTCACTCCTTGGCTCACTAACCAGCGCACCTCGTCGAGGATTTCCTCCATGGGGCGGCTTTTGTGGCGGCCCGTCATCAGCGGTATGGCGCAGTAGGCACACTGGCGGTCGCAGCCCTCGCTTATCTTCAGGTAGGCGTAGTGGGGTGGGGTAGTCAAGACCCTCTCCCAACCTCTCTCTATTGTGCGATGAGTATATGGTTCTTGCACAGCAGCTCGTCCACTCTCCTCCCTGTGTTGAGGGGTAAGTGGGCGTGATTCTAAAACCTTCAGCAGTTCTCTGTAGTTAAACTTCCCATACCATCCGTCTACTTCAGGAATTTCCTGTTCCAAGTCGTGGAGATAGCGCTCAGAGAGGCACCCCATGACGTAGAGCTGTTTCAGTCGTCCTTCACTCTTGGCTTGTGCCAGCTCCAGGATGGTGTTGATGCTCTCTTCCTTGGCATCGGCTATGAAGCCGCAGGTGTTTACCACGGCTATCTCGCCCTGTGGGGTGTCGCTGTCGTGGGTCACATGATAGCCGTGGGCCTCGAAGAGACCCATCAGCATCTCGGAATCCACAAGATTCTTCGAACAGCCAAGCGAAAAGAAATCAATAGTCTTCATTCCATCCTATTATTTTATAATACTGTCTCTTTGTCCTTCCGGCTAACAGCGTCGTTCGTTTACCTCATTTATTAAAAAGCGAGTCAACAAACTCTTTGCGGTCGAACAGTTGAAGGTCTTCCATGCCCTCGCCCAGTCCTATGTACTTTACCGGTACTTTCAGCTGGTCGCTGATGCCTATCACCACGCCGCCCTT
>JAEEGF010829396.1_pt1 | contig 10356 bp, 10 predicted proteins | sample 9134171 | NCBI WGS metagenome assembly JAEEGF01 (sample SAMN16246542, study PRJNA631951) | gut metagenome | biome: gut microbiome; feature: rumen; material: AP-attached | host: Bos | place: Iran: Karaj | collected 2018-10 | reverse complement strand
CTATACAGTCCTGTGCTATTTGTACTCGTTCCTCTGTGCTTAACTTTTTCTTATTTGGCATAGTAATGCTCCCCCTATGATGACAGTGTTTTCTTATTTCACTGTCTCTCATAGAGGGAGCATATCACAAAGCGGCAGGGGGGATTTGAAAATCTTTTTCTTACTGCGCAAAGGGCCATAACACTCGCCGCAGGCGAATAAAGCCGAAGGACGCGGGTGAAGCATTCGAAGTGCCCGACGTGCTGTTTTTCCCTGTTATAGCGTGCCTTTTGGGCTGATTTTTTTCCCTTATCGCCCGTTTGACTGTTACTTTCTACCCCCTGTTGTTACCCTGTACCACCCCGTTTAAGGGAAAAAAAGGGCAGCTTTTTCTCACAGTATTCACGTCAAATATTCAAAATCAGCCGCACAGTGGGTACGATTTCAGAGATCTCTTTTTTGAAACTCCGTCCTATGGACAAACGGAGCTTTCCGTAGTATGATAGAGAATAGAGAGATGTATGTACGCAAAGCTCTGCTGGAAACATCCTGCTTATAGTAAAACGAAAAAACAGACTATCGACACTGAGGGTAGCTACATGAGCCGATTAACAATATTTGATCTGTTTCCAGACCTTTTTCAGGAGTGGGACTATGACAGAAACAGTATAGATCCGAACACAGTAATGCCTTTCTCAAATCGGCGTTATTGGTGGAAATGTAATACTTGCGGATATAATTGGGAAGCACCTCCTGCAAGCAGAAGCAACGGGTCAGGTTGTCCTGCGTGTAGTGGGAGAGTTGCTATTGTGGGAAAAACCGATTTGCAGTCACAGGCTCCCGATGTTGCTGCTGAGTGGGATTATCAAAGAAACAGTAATATACTTCCTTCTCAAGTAACTGTTCACAGCAGCAAAAAAGTATGGTGGATTTGCTCTCAATGCGGCAATTCTTGGGAGGCAAGGATTGCTGGAAGAACTACAAACCATCGGGGGTGTCCAATCTGCGCAGGTAGAAAAGTTGTTCCGGGAATTAATGATTTATCTTCTGTCAACAAAGAATTGGCAACTGAATGGGACAAAGAAAAGAACACCTTTTCGCCCAACGAAGTCACTGCTAACAGCGGAAGGAAGGCTTGGTGGGTTTGCTCCGTATGTGGTTATAGCTGGCAAGCTGTTATTGCCTCAAGAAACAGTGGAATAGGGTGTCCAAAATGTGCAAAAGCTCTCCAATCATCCTTCCCTGAACAGGCTATATTCTTTTACCTTCGCCAGTGTTTTCCCGAGGCAATAAATAGTTATCACCCTAATTGGCTTGACAGCAGAAGCGAGATTGATATTTTTCTTCCTTCCATAAATATCGGCATTGAATATGATGGTTTCAGGTGGCATTCAAATGTAGAAAAAGATAGAAAAAAGGATATAGCCGCCAAGGAAAACGGTGTTTCAATTATTCGATTCCGAGAGAAGGGGCTTCCCCTACTGCCAATGAGTGACAGTCTACATGTTGATGTTGATCAGGATGACCCATCATTCCACAGCTTAAGCTCCGCAATACAACTCTGCGCAGTAAAAATCGAGCGGCTTGCCCATATCAAAGTGGAACTGAACGTAAATGTTGAGCGAGATTATCCCACTATTCGTTCACTATGTATTAGGAACAGGGAGAAAAATACTCTTGCCCATATTGCCCCAGATTTTTTGTGCGATTGGGATAATACCAGAAATGCTCCTTTGCTGCCAACCCAGATAACAATCGGGAGCGATGCTCGAGTGTGGTGGAACTGTCAAAAATGCGGTTATTCTTGGCAAGCTACTGTGGGTGACAGAAACCGTGGTAGTGGATGTCCGAGATGCGCCGGTAAAGTTCCAACCCATGGGGTAACTGACCTTCAATCAAATAGCGCTTTTCTGTCTTTGGAATGGCTTCAAGAAAAAAACGGAAGCATTACACCTCAAACAGTGACAACAAAATCAAACAAGAAAGTTTGGTGGCGTTGCAGCAAATGCGGTTATGAGTGGCAAGCAAGAATCTCTGATCGTTTTCGCGGATCTGGTTGTCCAGCTTGTGCAGGCAGAGTAGCAGTACCAGGAAAGACTGATCTGGCAACCGTAAACCCCAGCCTTTCGTTAGAATGGGATTATGATAAAAACGATAAAAGTTTTTCACCACATTCTATAACTGGAAACAGTAACAAAAAAGTCTGGTGGATTTGCAATAAATGCGGATGGTCTTGGCAAGCGGCTGTGTATTCGAGAAACAGCGGAAGAGGTTGTCCTGAATGTGCAAAAAAGCGAAAGACATCAAGAATTAGGAGATGACATGTCAGGACGATGGACGAGCTGTTTTTCTTTGACGGGAAGCCGGAGGAGCTGGCGCTGTACGAGACGCTGCTGAATCGGATCAAAGCGCTCGGGGAGGTTTCTGTTGTCGTCCATAAGACGCAGATCTCCTTGAAAAACCGGCGGGTCTTTGCCTGCGTGTCGATCTTCCGGGTATTGCCGAAACGACTGCTGCCGACCCATTATATTGTACTGACCCTGGGCCTGCCGTACCCGCTGGATTCCCCGCGCATCGCCGTGAAAACCGAGGCGCAGCCCGGGCGCTGGACCCATCATATCGTTCTGGGCAGTGCGTCGGAGCTGGACGCCGAGCTGCTGAAATGGATCAGGCAGGCCTATGAATTTGGAAACAGAATCCAATGAATCTTTGCGCTTTGGTATATGCGGATACAAATCTCAATGACAAAAAACGCGGAATACAGAGAGGTAACAGCCTATGATCCTGAATCTCGGCACGCGCGTGGTCAACAACTGGCTGATCTCCTCGGAGGCGGGGCTGATCCTGATCGACACCGGTTACGCCGGAGGCTTCCCGCGGCTTCGGAAGCGGCTGGAACAAAACGGGATTCGGCCGGAGGCGATCAGCTTCGTCTTCCTGACCCACGCCCATGACGATCACGCGGGCTTTCTGAATGAAGTCCTGGCGGCCACAGAGGCCGCCGTGATCCTGCACCCGAAGGCGATCCGGGGGCTGCAGCGCGGGCAGAACTCCTTTGCGGGCGGCTGCTCGTCGGGCCTCGCCTGGCTGTTCTGCCAGGTGTTGGCGCTGTTCGGCCACGGCACGCACAAATATCCCCCCATCCGGGAGGAATATCTGGACCGGCTGATCCCCGTGGATTCCGAGCGATTCCGGGCCCTGGGCTTCCCCTGTGAGATCGTCCGGACGCCGGGCCACACGGAAGACCATATTGCCCTGCTGACAGGGGACGCGATGTTCTGCGGCGACGCAGCCATGAACGGCTTTCCCAGCCGCAGGCGAACGATCATCTGGATCGAAAACCCGGCGCAGTACCGGCAGTCCTGGCAGACGATCCTGGAAAAGGCGCCGCGGATGCTTTATCCTGGCCACGGAAAACCCTTCCCGGCGGAGGACCTGAAAAAGTTCCTTGCGTCTTTGGACAAAATCAGACTCCGCCCTCTGCACGGCAGAGGAAAAAGCAAAAAGCCTGTTCGGGAAGACTGAAATAATACCGGCAGCCGCCGGGGTGCGCAAAAACGCGCACCCCGGCGGCTGCATCTGTTTTACACGATTCACGGAACAAAACGGAGAAATCAGCGCTTTTTGCAGAGAACAAGCTCCGACCGGCCCCCCCTGCTGCGCAGGTGCAGATCCGGATGAAATCCGTATTTGCCAGGACGCCGAAGCGTCTGTCGGAGTGGCGCTCGGATTCCGGCAGCTTGCCCGCACAGGTCGTCCGGAAACCAGACTTTCATCCCACCGGGAAGCGGATACTCCAGATTGACGTAAGCGCCGAGCGCGTTCAGTCCTTTTTCAGCGGCACCCAAATGGCGACCGTCATATCCTCCTTGCCGTCCATCGGCGGGAGATAGACCTCGACGTCATAATCTCCGGCGAGGGAATAGCCCTGCAGGGCCGGCAGCCACTCCGACCAGATTTTCGTGTTGGTATTCTGCAGCGTCTTGAGCGTACAGGGGAACTGGGCCCAGACGCCGGCGGGGATCACCCGGGTCTCACAGCCCGCCGGGATCTCCTCCCAGGGGAAGTACAGGTCCGCGATCCAGTAGTCAAACTCCTTCCCGTCCATATCCAGGCACAGGCCGAAGGTCCCCATAATGGAGCGCTTTTCCCCCTGGGCCATCCATTCGTCCCAGAACTTCGGGATCTCCTGATAACTGGTGTCGGAATGAAATCGTCTTCTTACGCCGATGATGGTAAAGCTTGCCTTTTTCACAATCTGATAATCTAACATGGTTCCACCCTCCATTGTGATTTTGATATGCAGCGGCGCAAAGGAGCGCAGCGGCGCGCCCGGTTCCCTGGCCTGGGACGGCGTGATCCTGTGAAACTTCTGAAAGGCCTTCGCAAAGCTGTCCGGCGCGTCATAGCCGTATTTCATGGCGACGTCGATCACCTTCGCGTCCTTGCGGCTGAGCTCCTGGGCGGCCAGCGTCATCCTGCGGGCGCGGACGTATTCGCCGACGGTCATGCCGCACAGGGCCCCGAAGATACGCTGAAAATAAAACGGGGACAAGGCCGCTTTCCCGGCAATCGCTTCGATTTCCAGCTCCTCCGTCAAATTCTGTTCCATGAAGTCAATGGATTCCTGAATCCCTTCGATCCATCCGCGCATCCGAAGCACCCCCTCGCTCTGTGCAGGATCAATATATCAGACTGACAACATTTTTTCCCGACATTTTGTGCGCGCTTGATCCGGTAGAATTTCGTTCTGTGTCAATTGCGTTTTAATCCCATTCGCTGCGCAGTATCCGCATCATGACAAAATCGCTGTATTCGCCGTTGTAGAAATAGCCCTGCTCCTGAATGCCCTCCTGCCGGAATCCGATTTTCCGGTAGAAGGCCAGGGCGTCCGTGTTCTGTCCCACGACGCCGATGGCGACGCGGTTCATGTCATAGCTGTGAAACGCCAGATCGAGCATCATGCGGATCGCTTCCGTTCCATAGCCCTTGTGCTGCTTGTTGGGATCGGGAATGATAATGGAAAGATCGGTGCAGTGCCAGGCCGGCCACATGCGGAGCAGGCCGGTTTCCCCGAGGATGCCGCCGTTCAAATCCGTGATCGTAAACCAGAGCGAGTCCTCCGATTTGTGACTGTTTTCAATGGTGAAGCGCTCGTGCGCTTCATCCGTCTGTTCCGTGAAGCCGCACTGAAACATCACCCGCGGCTGATTGAACCAGTAGGCGAAAAAGGCGGCGTCTTCCGGCCTCTGTTCCCGCAAAATGACGCGGGATCCTATCATTTTCCGATTCATAAGATTTTGCCTCACAATTCCTTTTCCAACAGCAGATAGCCCGTGTCGTCGGGCTCCGGCTGCATGTATTCGTCTCTCGCGCAGGGATCGAGATAACAGGTCTTTACGTCTGTGACGAAGCCCAGGCGGCGATAAAAGGCCTCGTTGCGCGGGGCGTCGACGCCGATCGTCGCGCGTCGAAAGCCCATGGATTGCAAGTCTGAGAGCGCCACTTCCATCAGCCTGCTGCCAAACCCCCGCCCGCGGTATTCCCTCTTGACGCGGAACGCGCAGAGATAAGCCGTCGTTGTTCCGTCCGCAAAAACTTGGTCTTCCCGGATATTCAAAAACGCATACAGCTCTCCCAGCAACTCGCCGTCCCGATCAAGCGTCCAAAAGACCGCGTTTCCTGCGGCAATATTTTGAAAAAAGAACCTTGCCGTCGGCGGGGCGGTATCCAGGTCCGCATATCCCCAAAGCGCCAGCATTTCTTCGCCGCTCGCTCGTCTGATCTTCATAGGCATTCTCCTGTCAATTGGAATTTACCGTCGGTCATTGTATCATTTTGACCATCAGATAATCGTTGTCATAATTGCCATCCGGATATTTCACTCCATGCGGTCGGGTTCCGTATACCGTAAACCCATATTTCATATATAAGTTCAAGGCTCTACGGTTCTTTTGTTCAACGGTAAGCTCGATTTGCTCATAGCCGCACTGTGCAGCAAATGCGATTAACCGTTCCATCAAAGCAGAGCCAATTCCCTGATGCCAAAAGTCTTTCCGAACAGAGATGCCCAACTCCGCACGATGCCAAACACGGCTTTTCTTGCCATGAGATTGCAAATCAGCGCTGGCGATGATCTGTCCATCTTTCTCTGCGAGCAGCATAAGACTGCGTGGGGCGCTTTTCCGCCCCTCCAAAATTCGGGCTTCCTCCTCGATAGAATAATCAAATTCCTCCGGAGTACGCAGAAGGAACGGCGTTTCACCCAACATAATTTTCATGTACTGCAGCATTCGCTGTGCGTCCTCCGGTTCTGCAGAACGGATCACGCAGCATCCGCCATCCCGGAGAATTAAGGTTTCAACGCTGTGAAGCATGTCGTCATCCTCCTTTCATCGGCTGTGGGATCGGCAAATCCCTTTTCCCCTTATTGTTTTAATGCAGTAGGCGTTTCTCCATCGTCTACATAACAAATCCCGATTTGTTTCTCAAGTGGTATCTGTTCAGTAGCCCCCTTCGTCGTAGGGGCGGATGCCCACATCCGCCCTCGCTTGCAGACAAAAATCGGTAGGTAGGGCCGATGTAGGCATCGGCCCCTACGGGCGGCTGAACAATTACCTCAAGTGTATGAATTTGTGCTTGCCGTGCCGCTGATTTCCCCGCTCTCCGAGTGGACGATATTGGAAACTTCTTCCCGCTCGAAACCCCAGCGGGCAAGCAGTTCGGCCAGATCCTGATTGGAGAGATCGATTGCTCCGGTGTGCGCCATAGGCCGATCACCCTCCATGAATTCTTCTTTTTATTTCTTCTTTTTGCTGGTAAACCGATCACTGGATTTGAAGTTGTAAATCGGGCGGATCTGCTTCTCGATGCGGACCGTGTCGCCGATAGCGACGATGATGGTCTGGGGGTCCTTGTAGGCCATGGGGCATTCGTCCAGGGTATCCTGGCTGACGGTGGAGGTATAGATGCCCTCCATGCTCTTCTTGAAGGCCGAGAGGGTGAAGCTGCTCTCCGCCTGGCTGCGGCTGAACAGACGTCCGGCGCCGTGGGGCGCGCTCTGGTTCCAGTCGTCGTTGCCAAGACCGACACAGATCAAGGCCCCGTCCCGCATATTCAGCGGGATCAGCAGCCGCTCCCCCGCCCGGGCGGAGACCGAGCCCTTCCGCAGGATGCCGTGCTCCAGGTCGATGTAGTTGTGCACGGTGGTGAAGAACTCCGCCTCGTGGAGCTTCAGCCCGTCCAGGATGCAGTCCCGGATCGTCTGCCGGTTGAGGGCCGCGTATCGCTGCATGAGTGCCATATCATGCAGATAGCGGTCCCGGTCCTCGCCGGTCAGATAGGCCAGCTCAAAGGGGATCTCGGCCTGAGACCTGCCGCCGACGCTTTCATAGGCCAGCTTCTGATAGTATTCCGCCACCTGCAGGCCCAGGTTCCGGCTGCCGGTGTGGATCACCAGATAGAGGTTGTCCTCCTCGTCCCGGTCCACCTCGATGAAGTGGTTGCCGCCGCCCAGGGTGCCGATGCTCTCCGCGGCCCGCCGGGTATCGATCTCGGCAAAGCATTCCAGCTCGGAAACGTCGATCCGCTCGCTGTTGCGCTGGGCTTTCTCTCGCACGTCTCTGCCGTGGGGGATGTTCTTGCTGATGAAGGCGTCCAGGGCAGGCAGATTGATCCGCTTTTCCTTCAGCCGGACCACGTCCATGCCGCAGCCGATGTCCACGCCCACCAGGTTCGGGACCACATATTCCCCGACGGTCATGGTGGTGCCGATGGTGCAGCCCTTCCCGGTGTGAACGTCCGGCATAATGCGGATCTTGCTGCCCGCCGCAAGGGGCTGATCGCAGAGCGCCTTGATCTGCCCCGCCGCAGAGTCCTCGATTTCATCCGTATAAACGATTGCGTTGGCGTAAGCGCCTATTATTTCAATCATCTTAACACCTTTTCAATGCCTTTTCACTACTGCAATGAGATTTAATATATGCTAATCATACTGCAAAACACTTTTTGTTTCAACTATGAATAATTCAACTATCAATACAATCGCACTCTCAAAAGAAGAAAAAGCCGAAGAAAACCTATCTTGTCCGTCAATTGGGAGCTTTTCACTTTAAGCCTGGTTCTCAAAGGCTTATTCAGACGCAAACTTGCTTGTTATGCGTACCGATCGTACATTCATCAATTGATTCTGACGGCTTTCGGCTCAGAATGCTTGATAGACCTTTAGAAACTGCTTGCATTTTTTCGATGGATACAGTGGGTAAAGGTCAAACTTTTCCGGTGTCATCTTTCGAAGCTTCCAGCAGCACATAAATCCATCAAAAAACGGCTTGAAAAAAGAAAAGAGCCAAAATCCGAAGATTTCAGCTCTTTATCTTGGCAGCGGGTGAAGGATTCGAATCGGCAGATCGGTTTTTTATAAATCTGTCGTCACCTGTTTTTACCTGTATTTGCCTGCTACTGTGGAAAAAAGCGCCTGCCATTATTCCCGTAAATACTGCGCAAAAGTCTACCGGCTGTTACCCCGTCAAGGTCTAAGTTAAGGTCTAAAATATTGCATCAATATTCATTATTACGAATAGCTATACAGCATTCTGTTTCTATCTGCTATCTGGTGTCGCAAGGTTCTGCCAGGGTTTGTGCGTTACTCCTGTTCGCGCAAGCTGCTCTTTTCGCATTTGCGCTGGTGTCTGACACCCTCAGTCACCGCTGCACAAGCAGTTCATTCAATATGCTTTTAGGAGGAAAGCTGTTATGGATTACAAAGAAATTGAAAAGCTTCCGCTGGCTTTACACGTGGAAGATCTGATGGCGCTTCTGTCCATCGGCAGGAACACGGCCTATTCCTTGGTGCGCTCAGGCCAAATTCGCAGTCTCAAGGTTGGAAGATCGTATCGCATCCCCAGGAGCGCAGTGATCGAATTCCTGGAAAAGGCAATCAGCAAATAACGAATCACACGATTCAAGAAGCAAGCAGGCGTTTTGTCATTCTTTCCGTAAAGTGACACAGCGCCTGTTTGGTTGTCCACCGGGGAGGCTTAGTCTTGGAAAAGCTTTCCCCATCCATGCAGACATGTCCTACTTTTTGCCTTCCTCCATCTGCGCCTTGTACTTCTTCCCGACCTCGTGGGTGTCCCTAAGAAGGGCGCCGCGCTGAACGGCGGAGCGGCCGTACTTCGAGCGGAGGGCGTCGACGGTCTTGTCGAGCTGCTTCGACTTCGTCTTCTTCTCCTCTGCCTCGGCGAACAGGGAGGTCTGAACGAAGTCCTCTCTTGTCAGGTCGGTCAGGGCGATACCCAGCAGGCGCAGCGGCGTCTTGCCGTCCCATAACTCTGAAAACAGTTGCTTAGCAATTTGATATATTTCGTTCGTCCCGTCAGTCGGCTCCCGGAGCTTCTGCTGATGGGACTTGTTTTTGAAGTCGTTGCTGCGGATCGTCACCGCCACGCAGAACGCTTTGAAGTCGTCCGCCCGCATTCGGGCCGCCACGCTGTCCGCCAGCGAGAGCAGAATGTGGCAGGCGGCGTCGGCGGTCTCTATATCATCTTCCAGCGTGGTGGAGATCGAATACCCCTTGGCTTCCTCCGGCTCTGCCAGCACCGGCGAGTTGCTGATGCCGTTGGCGTAGCGGTGCAGATGGCTTCCCAGCTTGACGCCGAACATCTTTTCCAGCGTCGCCGGGTCTGTGTGCGCCAGATCACCGATAGTCATGATCCGCGCTTCCCGCAGGCGCTCGGCGGTTGCCTTGCCCACGGTGAAGAGCTCGCCCACGGGCAGGGGCCACATCTTCGCGGGGATCTCGCTCGGGTACAGCGTATGAACCTTATCCGGCTTCTCGAAATCGCTGGCCATCTTCGCCAGCAGCTTGTTCTCGCTGATGCCTACGTTCACCGTGAAACCCAGAGTATCGCGGATCTCGTCCTTGATCTGATGGGCCAGGGCGATGGGGTCCGGGTAGATGCGCTCGGTGTTGTCAAAGTCGCAGAAGCACTCGTCGATGGAGACCTGCTCCACCACGGGGGCATACTTCTTGCAGATGGCGATGAACGCCCGGGAATTCTTCACGTAGAGCTTGAAATCCGGCTTCGCCAGCACCAGACTCGGACACTTCCGCAGCGCCAAGGCCACGGGCTCGCCGGTGGTGACCTTGAACTTCTTCGCCGGGATGGACTTGGCCAGGATGACGCCTGTGCGCTTCTCCGGATCGCCGCCGATGGCAGACGGGATCAGCCGCAGATCCGGCTCCCCGTTCGCCACCCGCCGCGCCGCCTCCCAGCTCAAGTAGGCGCTGTTCACGTCGATATGAAAGATCAGCTTCCGCATCACAGCGCACTCCCTTCTCAGGACATTCTTCATCTGCTTTTCCTCCATAGTGGG
>JAEEGF010452393.1_pt1 | contig 10356 bp, 13 predicted proteins | sample 9134171 | NCBI WGS metagenome assembly JAEEGF01 (sample SAMN16246542, study PRJNA631951) | gut metagenome | biome: gut microbiome; feature: rumen; material: AP-attached | host: Bos | place: Iran: Karaj | collected 2018-10 | reverse complement strand
CCCTTACCGTTGATGCTCTGCACAGAAACAATCTCTCCATCCGGGATTTCCAGGACAGTCGCCGCATTCATGGTCACGGGATACTTGTTCAACAGTTCCTTGGAACGCTCATTGACAATCAGAATCGCGGCATTGATGGTGATATTTTCATACCCAACAAGACTTTCTTCCGTTACAGCTCTTGCGTCGCAGGTTGCGGCATTGATCATTTTGTTCTTTTTCATGAGATTCGTCCTCCGTTATTATTTCAGTTTTTCTCTCAGGAGCTTTCTGGCACGGCTCAATGCGGCTCGTACTCCTGATGGTGACAGTCCGTATTCTTCTGCAAGTTCCTTTGAGGTGTATCCGTCAAAGTACCGTTTAATAAAGAGCTGGGACAGATCCGGCGGGAGCGAGGAGAGGATCATGGCTGTTTCGACTTCGGAGAAGCCGCCGTCCGTTTCTTCTTCGGCCTGCATCTGGTTGTTCTGCTCTACGGTTCGCCTTCGGCAGGCATCATAGAACAGGTTTCTTGCCACCTTATACAGCCAGGCCCGTCGTTCTTTCTCTCCCAATTCTTCCAGAAGATCCAGATTGGAAAGTGCCTTCATGAAGGTCTCCTGCAGTAGATCCTCTGCATCACTGACATTTCCGCATATCATACAACAGTATTTCAACAGTTCTGTCCGATACACGGTATATAGCTCTGCGATCATGGCACCCTCCTTTCTTTCGGCTTTCACTCTTATAACGTTTGAGAACGGCAAAGTGTTTTTAGTATAGCACACTTTTTTTCGACATCTCGGAAGATAACAAACTGAGAGATTTTTCATTTTCATATGTAAAGAATTATGCAAATCAATAATAATCAGAGATTACTCACCCTGAGTGAACTGATGGAACAGGAAATGGCATGATCCGAAGACCATGCCATTCCTGGAAACCATAAAACTTTCTTACGAGGGTCGCCGCTGACGCGTCTGCCTTAATACAAACCGGAAGCTGGATTAATCGTTTTGTTCTAACTCGAAATACTTAATGTCTTTGGCATAGTCTTTAAAGAGTTCGACGTACGCATCCTTTTTCTCCAGGATCAGTTCACGGGTCTCCTGGGGGCAGCCTAAGAATGTTGCGAGCATATCTCCGGCAGCAATTTGATCAGCAAATGAGAGTTGGTCAAAGTCTTGTTGAATCAGTTCTTTTATATTATCCATAAGATCCCTCCTTGACGTTATTCAGAAGGATACCACGAATGGAAAAAAAGCACCAGTAACAAACTGCCCGCCTTTTTGTCGATGTTTTTGTATACACAGCCTCTGAAAACCACGTAAATGCTGGCTTTCAGAGGCTAAAAAAGTTGAACGAATGCGATCAAAAAAATTTTTGACAGTGAAATGATAAGTGGATAAGGCCGACTTTGGAGAGTTGATTTAAGCTGTTCAAGGCTTATTTCGGGATGTCCGAGTACTCGCAGGCTACCACAAGATACCCCTTGTATACATATGCTCCTATACCGGTATATTTAAGTGCAGAATTCAAAACGATTTGCAGGTGACCCTGTCCTGAATACGGGAAGGATTCCTCTTCTTTGTAGGTGGCATCAAGTAACTGATCCAGTTCCACCCCGCCTGCCTGGCAGCACTCGCAGTTCAGACCGCCCCAGAACGCCGATCCCCAATAATGATGTCCGGGGAGACCGTCGTGAGAATGATTCAGGACGCCCTCATTATAGATGTCATAAGCCTCCTGTTTTGCACGGAGCTTTGCGATCGCCTCAAGGCCATCTGCTCTCGTAAAGGGTTGAAGCTGAGTATAGCCTGCCTGATTAAAATACACGATGCCGCCATCTTCTGTTCGAAGAAACCGCCCCGACCCGGTTCTGTATGCATTGGCTGTCTGATATCGCCATCCACAGTCGAGATACCCTTCATAATCTGCATTGATGGTCACACCGCACCTGTCACAGGTATAGACGGTATATCCAAGATCGGCAAGCCCTCCGATTTTTGTCTGGGGCACAGTTTTCGTTGCTACATAGTGATGCTCACCCTGGGCAGGGATCACTTCGGTTCTCTTCGCACCGCATCCCGAACAGGTATAGGTCCTCACACCGTCTGAAGCACAGGTCGGAGCTGTGGTGATTTCTCCGCCGTTCCAGGTGTGATCAAGCTTGTTAAGCGGCCCTTCAAATACATATCCGCAGACACGGCAGGTCAGTCTCATAATGCCCTCTGAGGCACAAGTTGGTGGAACAGGCTCGCTGTATTCAAAGTCGTGTTCCACACATACGGCAACGCTGCTTTCAGAAGGAGCAGTACTTGAAGGAACCGTAGGCTTAGTCGTTGGCTTCTCCGTTGGCTTTTCTGAAGCGAATTCTGTTTCCGAAGCTGCGGTTGAAGTGGGTGCAGCAGTCGGGGATATGGGCTCTGCAGAAGGAGCAGCAGATTCCTCCGGTTCAAAAGAGCCGGTCTCAGTTGAAACCGACTCCTTAGTTGCTTCTTCAGTTTCCATGGAAGCAGCCTCAATGTGCGAGGGCTCTACAGTTTCTTCCGGCACTTCGGATTCTCCGGTCAGCGACTGGACAATTGCCTCAACATCGCTTGACGGCGCTCCAGCCGTAGAGGAGTCGGCAATCCGGCTTTCTGTAACAGACGGGGGCGTCGTCACTTCAGATGATTTCTGCTGAAGCTTCTTCCTCCCGAGGCAGCCTATCGGCGAAACCATGGCGGCCAGTGCGAGACTGATAATGGCTAACAGTTTGAGTTTGTTCATTGCGTGCTCCTTTTAGGAATCCTGCTCGCCCTTCTTGAGGAGCGGATCCATTTCAATCCTGTAGGCAATGAGCCTGAGGACATATTCCGGCATTTCTCTCTTTCCGAGTTCCCAGCAGGTGATGGTCTGGTAAGGAATTCCGAACTTCTCTGCGAATTCCTTTCGGTTCAGACCTGTCTTCTCTCTCATGGCGATGAGCCTTTCTTTTGTATCCATAGGTGGTTCCTCCTTACATAACAGTTATGCATTGCATAACTATAATACCACATCGTTCCGATTTATGCAATGCATAAATGAAACATTTTTTGAGGAGGAAAATCATGGAACAAGAGAAGAAAGAAACACTGGAATTCGGATCGATTCAGGAACTCAAGGAGTATCTGAACAACTGTGATGAGGATAACCTCGTATCCTTTGTGATCGTGATGGAGGACGGCAATGAAGAATTATGATCAGATTTCATTGGACGACTATTCCTTCAAGCAGGTTGAGGTCCGGCTGTATCTGAAAGAGGGAGAGACTCTGTACAGTCCGGAGCCGATCAGCAGTCCGGATTCCGCAATCAATGTTTTATCTGAACTCATGAAGGATCTGGATCGGGAAATGGTTGCGGTAGTCAACCTGGACACAAAGAACCGACCGATGAACTACAACATCGTTTCGATCGGCAGCATCAACACTTCTCTTGCGCCGATTCAGAACATCATGAAGAGCGCGATACTCAGCAATGCAGCATCCATCATGCTGGCTCATAATCATCCGTCAGGTGACTGTACCCCGAGCAGACCGGACTATGAGTTGACTGCACGACTTGCTGAGGCAGGGAAGTTACTGGAGATTCCCGTGCTTGATCATTTGATTCTTGGAGGCGATGGAGATCGGTACAGTTTCCGAGAACATAATCCGGAATTGTTTACAGGACCATATAAGAAGGAGGTCTTGAGTCAAAGCAGGAAGAAAACAGTCTCGGACATGGAAAGATAAATGGCAGAAATTTGCCGTGTTTTATCTAGTTTGGCGGTGATAATGGAAGGCATTTGTCCAATTCTCATTTCCTATGCTGTCAGTTTATTGTAATTCGAATAGAGGGGGGGGTAGAGTGGCAAATAGATAATCAGCGTTGCTATCCTACGGATAGCATGTAAAGAGAGCTCTTGACAGTCCCCTCTTACCGATAATAAAATTCAAATGCGTGTACCTTTCGGTGGATGTAAAGAGGAGGACTTGACATGATTTTTTTAGGAGAAAGACGTAAAATCTATTTCAGTGCGCAAATACTGATCATTTTGCTGGCTTTAAGTCTTATCGTTACAGGCTGCGCCTCTGAGCATTCGCATTCCTACGAAGAAATAGAAAGAAAAGAAGCCACCTGTGTTGATTCCGGGTTTATTAAGTATAGGTGTAGAGGTTGTAGCGATGAGTATAGCAAAACGATCGTTCCAACAGGTCATATGTGGAAAGAAGTCAAAGAGGAATCAATAACTGCGGATGCACTTTACGAATGTAATAATTGCAAAGAAGTGGTTTCAGTAGAGTTACAGCTTCAAACGATGGATGAATATAAGAAGAACCTGGAAAAGGAACAGCCATCGTTGTTTCAAAGTTTTGACTTTTCTGCTAGTAGGAAGTGGGATGAGGGTTTGGAGTGCTATTCACAGATTGTTACAAACAAGCAACTGAATCAATTATTTGCAATCATCTATACAGATGAGAAAGGGAGAGTTTTCCGCGTAGTTGAAAATCTTGTTGCTCGTCCAGACCAATTATCCGGCGATTCAGTTACTATTTTAGTAGCTGGGTTATATAACTGGGGATCTTGCTTAACCAATGGTTACGGAGAGAGAATGACGTTGTCGATGGAGGAATTCGTTGAGAAAATTTTCTCTATAGAAAAGTCTGATAGTGATGGAGTGAGTCGATGCTATGTTGATGGATTTCAAGTGGAGTGTAGCACTTTCAGCGTTTCAAATGTCTATACATTAATGTATGAGCTGAAAAACACTGTCTCTGCGAAAGATCTATTAAATAAGGGGAAATATACAGTTGTTAATAAGCCACAGCCACAAGGCCAGAATAGTGAATCGAGTGAGACGGTATATCCGTCTGATCGTGCAGATGAACAGTCAGTAAAACCAACGGAAAAAAGCGAAGAGGCAATAGCGTCACCATCTTCTGTTGAAGGGACAGTTCCTTCCGGCGACTCAAATCCAACATCGGTAGTTTATAATCCTACGATGAATTCGAATGGGAGTACTTCACCAACTTCACCAGTTCATCAACACTCATTTACCAATCACGAAGGTAAACCAGCCACCTGTATTGAAGGAGGTTATGAAGCATATAAAACATGTAGTTGTGGCTATTCGGATTACAAAGAGATTCCAGCATTAGGCCATCAACACACATTGGTGGATCATAAAGATGCCGGCTGTGAAGAGAAAGGGTATAATAAATATCAGTGTTCTAGGTGTGGAGACGCATACTCGGAAGAACTTGCCGCAACAGGTCATGAGTTGACAGAAGCCAGCTGTAAAGCACCAAGTATATGCAAGAAGTGTGGAAAAACATTTGGTGATGCATTGCCCCATGAAATGAGGTACGGTGTCTGTAACAAATGTGGTTATCGTAACTTCTCCGAGTATGCTATAAGTTCCAATCAGATCGTTACGGACAGTTGGTATCACCTGGAGAATGGTGACGGAGATCATTATCTGAATAATGGGGAGGCGTCGATACGTATAGATCAAAACGGGAATTGCACTTTATCTTTTGCGTCCTATTCCTTTACATTCCAACTCGGTCAGGGCTTTATTTCCGAATATGGTTTTCTGACATTCTATTGTTATTCGAACGGAGCGCGATTAGGAACAGAATACCACAAATATACAAGAGTCGATTTCCGACAGGTACGAGGTGAAAATGTTCTTTGCTTCGATGGTGGAGGCGCCTGGGGATTCAGCGCAGTAATTATTAATTTCAAGCGATAAAACCAAATCAGATATACTTTTACATAAGACCGCAGGGGCCTAAAGCCACTGCGGTCTTTTTATACCCAAAAACAAAACAGGAGGTAACAAAATGTCAAACAACAACAGAGAAGAACTCACCATCAAGTTCGCGAAGGGTCTCGCTGAGCCGTTCACGTCGAAGGAGGGGACGGAACTCATGCGGATCAAGATTCCGAACATTGATCCCAACGACCATTCTCCATGGATGTCGTTTGTCCTTCCGGCCAAAGCGGTTCATGAGAATCAGTACGGCAAAGGCCTGTGGGCAAAGATCCCGGCTGACGGCAGTACAACGGTTTCTCAGAGCGTGAAGCGCGGCGAGGAAGACGGCAAGGCGATCTGGGAGCGTGTGGACACGGTTCTCTCGAACAAGCAGCTGAAAGGCCTTGTGGAATCATACAAGGGCAAGGAAGAGCGAGGTGCCGATACACCCGAGCCGAAAAGATCCACACTCGAGGAACTGAAGGCGAAGAAGAAGGAAGTTGCGTCCAGAGAATGGACCAAAGCCGACGAGGAAGCTCTTCCCTTCAGGTGAGCAGCGTACAGGGGCGGGATTGATTCCCGCCCCTGCTTTTTTCAGGGAGGCACAATGACAGAGAAAAAGTCCGTTCAGGACAAATCACAATATGACCGAGTCAAGGAGATCACGGAAAAACTGGAAGCAGGCATCCGTGATCTTTTTGATTCAGAGAACTACAAGAGCTGGCTCCGGACAATGTCCCGCTTTCACAGCTACAGTGTGAACAATACGATCCTCATCCATTTGCAGAAACCGGACGCGACGTTTGTGGCGAGCTATCTTTCCTGGCAGAGAAACTTCGAACGACAGGTGAATAAGGGCGAACGTGCAATACAGATCATAGCGCCTGCTCCGATCAGGAAAAAGATTGAGACGAACCGGTTAGATCCTTTGACCGGTGCGGCTGTCATAAACGTGGACGGGACGGCAGTAAAGGACATTAAAGAGATCCTTATCCCAAACTACAAAGTGGTCAATGTATTTGACATCAGCCAAACTGAAGGAAAAGAATTGCCAACGCTTGGCGTAGAGGAACTGGACGGTTCAGTAGAGGGCTATTCAGATTTTATTGAAGCTTTGAAAAGGACTTGTCCGGTTCAAATCGGGTTTGAAAACATCAGAGGCGGAGCAAAGGGCTATTTTCACACTGTCGAGAACCGGATCGCAATCCAGGAAGGAATGAGTGAAGCGCAGACCGTGAAGACGCTGGTTCATGAGATGGCGCATCAGAAACTGCATTCACTTAACCCGGAAGGAAACGAACTTAAAGAGGAGTTGACCCGAGGCCGTAAAGAAGTCGAGGCAGAGTCGGTCGCGTTTATCGTTTCCTGTCACTATGGGATCGACACTTCCGATTACAGTTTCGGCTATATCGCAGGCTGGTCAGAAGGAAAAGACAACAAAGAGTTTAAAGAATCACTGACAAGAATTCAGAAGGCGGCAGATGAAATGATCACAGACATCGATTCGCACCTGGCGGAGTTCCATAAGGACAGGATGCAGAATCGCTCAGTCCTTCAGGACCTGAAAGAAAAGAAGGGAATACTGGATCGGATGAATCATTCATCCTCCGCACAGGAGAAAAAACAAAAAGAGGAGGCAGTACGATGATACTTACAGCAGAAGAAGAGGCCATGATCGAGGCGTTTGATCATACGGCAAGGGAGGTCGCGATCGGAGATATATCCGAAGCTTTTCCAATCTGCGAGGACAAAGAGCTCCTTGAGGATCTTAAGAATGTACTGAAGAAACTTCGAGGGATGACAGATGAGGAGTTTGAGAAAACCTTTTTGGAGGATGAGAATGGAGTCTAGAAGCAGAACGAACAGTGTCCACTTCTACTTGTCTGACGAAGAACTGCAGAGGGTGGATAAGAAGGTCGCCGACCTTGGAATCCAGAACAGAAGCACATACTTAAGAAAAATGGTCCTGGACGGATACTGTGTACAGATAGACCTGGCGCAGATCCGGGAACTGACTTCTTTGCTCAGGCGATGCAGCAACAACTTGAATCAGTATGCCAGAATGGCGAATGCCACGGGGAGTTTTTACGCAAAGGATATTCAGGAATTAAAGGAAAGGCTGGAAGTGATCTGGAAAGGTGTTCAGGAGATTCTTCGGGAAGCGGGAAACGTTAAATAAGGAGGAGCAGCCATGGCGGCAACAAGGCTGATTGCTTTACACAGGAATAAAGGGAAGTCTGTATTCGGCGCGCTTTCTGACAGGACGAATTACGCGATGAATCCGGACAAGACTGAAGACGGTTTCTTCGTCACCGGATATGAGTGCGATCCCAGAACCGTAAACGAGGAATTCATGCTTACGAAACGCGAGTATGATTTCCTGTCGGGCTTGCGATACAAGAATGAAGTGATCGCCTATCAGATCCGTCAGTCTTTTAAGCCCGGAGAAGTCACTCCTGAAGAAGCAAATGAGATCGGAAGGGAGCTGGCGCTCCGGTTCACGAAAGGTGATTTTGCCTTTATCGTGGCAACGCATACTGACAAGGCTCACATCCATAACCATATCATATTCAATTCTACCAGACTTGATGGTAAGCGGAAGTTCAGAAATTTCTGGAGATCCGGTCTGGCTCTTCAGAAGGTGAGCGACCTTGTCTGTCTGGAGCATGGGTTATCTGTCATCACACCGAAGCCGTACAGTGAGCGTGCAAAATTTGCAGGCCATCCAAAGCGGGAGACAGTACGGAGTCGAATCATGGCAGATCTCGAGTATGCACTGGCATCGGAACCGAAAAACTTCAAGGACCTTTTAAAGAAGATGGCCGGCTATGGCTACGAGATCAAAACCGGGAAACACATATCCGTCCGGAAAAAAGATCAGAAGAGTTTTATTCGTCTTGATTCTCTCTCGGAAGGTTTTCGGGAAAGTGATCTCAGAGCGATATTTGAACAAGACGGAAGTGCGGCCGGTCGAAAAGATAATATCAGCCTTCTTATAGACGTTCAGAAAAAGTTGCGGGAGAAAGGTACCGGCTATGCCAGATGGGCAACGGTGTTCAACTTAAAGCAGATGGCGAAGACACTTCTTTATCTCCGAGATCATAACATTAACTCACTGGATGAGATCGACGCCATTGCAGAAAAATGTCTTTCCAAAGAAGAGATACTCCTGGAAAAAGTTAAGAAGTCTGAAAAGCGACTTGGCGAGATTGCCGATCTAAGGAGGACCATCATCGATTATATCGAAACGAAGGAAACTTATGTCGCCTATAAAAAAGCCGGATACAGTAAGATGTTCAAAGATGCCCATCTGGATGAGATCGAACGACACAACAGAGCTCGCCAGGCGTTTAATGAGATGGGTGGAGATATCCCAAAGCTGCAGGATCTAAATGAAGAGTATAAGAGGACACTCTCCGAGAAGCGAGAAGCGTACAAAGAATACGCAAGTGAGCGCCAGAGGACGAAAGAGATCCTGATTGTGCAGGAGAATATCAGATCATTTTACAAGGCGCTCTCTGATCCGTATGAGCATTCAAAGGCAAATGAAAAAGAACGATGAGACTATACTGCCGCCTCCCAAAAACAGGGGCGGCAGTCTTTTTTGATTTGCGAAGCAGCCTTCAGCACTCGGAACGAGGGCGTAGATTTCACCGACAGGTGAAGTTGCGGATGGGCTTGGGAGAATCCCAACAAGCGCATGGAGAGTTTGAGTACCTCCATGCCCTGCTTGCCACAGTAATAAAATGGAAGGGAGAGAAAACATCCTGTTGTCATCTGAAGGTGATGACACATAGGATATCTACACATTCAATACCAAACTGAAGAACAGGCTGCGTAAATTTGCGGCTCGTTACCCAGAATTGTGTAAGCGAAAGGAAGAAAACAAAGAGCTGGGCAGCGTGATCTATATTGTGTAGAAATCCAGAGTCTCGATCCACCTGAACTCAAGGCAGCGAGTGAATATGGGAAAACTCATGGGATTCAAAAGTTCAAACGTGGTAAATGATTGAAAGTTGTAGTGCATTGTGGTATACTGATTTTATTGATCCATTTGACGCTTTACAGGAGGAATGACGATGGCCAGACCGAAGAAGAATGGCACTTACCTAAATGTTTGTATAGAGACTCCAATCTATGAAAGGCTGGAGGCTATGTGTGATGATGCCGGACAGAGTAAGACAGTTGCTGTGGAGAGAGCATTAACACTGTATCTTGATGAATATGAGGAAAAACAGCGCAAGCTGAGAGAACTTGAAAAATCTGATAAAAGAGGTTCTGCAAAATGAATAATCTAGATTTGGGTCAGGTGTTTACCTCTTCAGTGGTTGCGGACTATATGGTATCGCTATTTACTCTTAACAAGGCGGCAAGCGTTTTAGATCCTTGCTTTGGTGGAGGAGCATTTCTTAAAGCATTACGCAAAGCTTCGTTCAAAACAGTAACTGGATATGAGATAGACAAACAGTGGTATGATTTAGCAGTTGCTGATTTCGTGGAATACAATATTACGCTTGGCGACTTCCTTAGGGCGGATTCTGGCATTAAGTACCATGGCATAATTATGAATCCTCCCTACATAAGGCACGAAAAAATTGATGACCTTGCTAATACA
>JAEEGF012219225.1_pt1 | contig 10357 bp, 4 predicted proteins | sample 9134171 | NCBI WGS metagenome assembly JAEEGF01 (sample SAMN16246542, study PRJNA631951) | gut metagenome | biome: gut microbiome; feature: rumen; material: AP-attached | host: Bos | place: Iran: Karaj | collected 2018-10 | reverse complement strand
CATGAAGAAGCGCACCTTAGAAGGCGCGACCACTGGTGGAAGCCACTTGGCTATCTGCTCCTGGCGGTCTATTGGTTCAATCCGCTCTGCTGGGTGGCGTACATTCTTCTCTGCCGTGACATCGAAGCCGCCTGCGACGAGAAGGCCATCAAGGAAATGAACCGGGACGAAGTGGCCAGTTATTCCCAGACCCTTCTGAACCTCAGCTTCCAAAGAAAGCAGATCGCTGCCTGCCCGCTCGCCTTCGGCGAAGTCGGCGTGAAGCAGCGCATCAAGAGCATCCTGAATTATAAGAAGCCCGCATTCTGGGTGATCCTCGTAGCGCTCGTCGCCTGCATCGTCGTGGGCGTCTGCTTCCTCACGAACCCGAAGAAGAAAAATGAGCCGGAAAACGCCGGTGTCGAGACCACCGAGCCCGTCAAAGAACCCACAGAAGAACCGACGAAAGAACCTGCGAAAGCATCCGAAGAGCCTTCTACAGATGCTCCTGACGATCCGGGCGAAAACACACCGGCAGAACCGAAGGTCGTTGTTCTTGAAACGCCTCAGGTGATTTTCAACCTTCCGGTCAATCAGGGCGAGGACAGTCTGACAGGCAGGGTAGAAGGCCCTCAGGATCCGACTCCGGATTATGTTTCCACAACACCTGCTCTCTATGAATTCGGCCCGCAGGAATACGCTTTGCGAAGCGAGGACGAGATCATTGTACTGGACCATGCATATAGAGCGCTTCGTTTCAGAAAAGGCATGAAGACAGAGATTCTGGTACCGGACCGCGCGGAACTGGGCGATCTGTGGGAACAGCTCCTGCTTCATGAAGACGACGTGTATCTGCCCGGCTCCAAAGGCGTGCTGCGTTGGAACCTTGAGACCGGTGAATGCACATTTTTCACGGGAGATTTCCCCAGAGGGAGTGAAAAATGGTGGATCTACGATCTTGTCTGGGATGATGGCCTGGTGCTCTGTAATGAAAGAGGCGCTAACAAGAAGCTTCTGGAAGAGACCGGAGAGTTTGTCGATACGGAAGACGGATACCGGAGCGGTCTTTCGGGTGACAACAAGACGGCTGTCATCCAGATGAACGGCAAGGAGTGGAGAACTGCGGACTGGGGAGACGGAATGCAGTTTGTCGCGCCGGGTCCGGGCAACTCTTTCTTCGCGGCTGTGACCATCGGACGTGAAGAAAACGGAAAATATTATTATGACCATTTTCTGAGACAGTACGGATCGGAGAATCCTGAAGGCAGACTGGTGGATCCGTGGATCTCGATCCAGTATCCCGGAAGAGACATCGTCTGGTACTATCCTTTCCAGGGTGCCTACGTCGGAACGGATGGCGTGTACGCGCTTCTTGTGGAAAAAGATGTTGCAAAGGTCGTGAAATATATTGATTTTGACTATGGAGAGGAAAAGCCCGCGGAGTCTGCCGGAGAGAGCGAGTTCATCCAGAGGCTTCGCGAGGCCGATCCGGAAATCTTTGAAGTCGATACGACGAACGGACTGATCGTTGCCGTGGCCAAATTTGCGGAAAATGATTATAAGTGTACGCTGATCTCGGGCGGAAGGCCCTGGGTCCTGTTTACCGAAGTGGCAGGAAGAGATTATACCTTCTATTCTCCTGAAGAGATGATGGAGATCCTTGAGACCTATTCGTTGAAGGATTCAGAGATCTTGGTCCGGTATTATCAGCATCCGCTGTCCAGCTGGATCATCTACCCGGGCGAAGAGAAGAAGGTGCTTGAGAAGATCTCGGCTCAATTCAATGACCGCTTTGGAACAGGGATCTTGTCAGTGATAGATGATGTTTCAGAGTATGAGACCAAAGCCCCGGATTCGGTCCGGCTGGATCTGACATTTGATCAGGTGCTTTCCAAGGGAACAGCACTGAACCCGATTGTTCTGGATACCTTCAAAGCCTACCTTTCCGAAGGAAAAGACGAGGGCGAAGTGCTTCCGTGGGGCTTCCTCTGCCAGACTTATAAAGACCCGTCTGAAATCGATCTTGGGCTGTTGTTCTACAGTAAAGGCACAGAGAGCGAGATCAGTCAAGAGGAGGGACAAGCCGCCTGGACACAGGCCGGTTGGACCGATTCGATGTGGGCGGAGCCGAAGAAAGTCACGATCCAAGGCGTAAGAGAAGTGATTGCGGGATATACGAACTTCGAAGTGACAGAGGCGCAGCTTCAGGCGTTCCGTTCCTGGATCTATGTTCCGAAATACGATGCGTACTACGCGTTTCCGACAGACATGCCCGACAACATCCGTACAGACACATTGCTCCGCGGCTGCACGCTTGAAAGAGCGGCCATTGAGGAACTGGGCATCCCGGTCAACGCGGATGCGGTCACTGCGATCGAATGGTCGGCGCCGGAGCGGCCCGGAGCGGAAGCCATGACCGGCATGATCCTTTTCTCGACGGAAGGCTCAGAACCAAAGATTCTCGCAAACATCCTGCTGAAGTGATTTTGGGAAGAAGACTGATCCGGGAAAAATAGGGATCCCGGAAGTGGATTTGTACCGGGAGAGTGTGATCCCGGGAGGAAATGAAGATGAAAAAAGCATTTGTGATCTTTCTGGCGCTGATTCTCAGCCTGAGCATGCTTTCCGCATGTACAAGGCCTGAAACGACGCCTGTGACGGAGGAGACGACTGCTGAACCCACGACGAAAGCAGAGCCGGCGACGCAGGCGCCGACGGAGACAGAGCCTTCTGAAACGACTCCTTCGGAAACGGAGCCGCCGGAGACAGACCCCTACGTTCCTGTCCGGCCGGAAGACTTGCACTTCCAGCCGGAAGACTACCCCGTCATCGACGGTTCGACGGCCACGAAGCCGCTTGCAAAAGCCTTCCAGGAGGCGCTGACAGGTGAAAAGGGCGTGGAGATCAACCACTCCAAGACCGGAAAGGCCTACACGAAGCTGGTGGACGGCGAAGCGGATCTGATCCTGGTCGTGGAGCCTTCTGAGGACAACAAGGCCTACGCAGATGAGAAGAAGGTCACGCTGAAACTCTCGAAGGTCGCGAACGAAGGTTTTGTGTTCTTCGTCAATAAGCGTAATCCCGTGAACTCCCTGACCGCCGATCAGATCCGGAAGATCTATTCCGGCGAGATCAAAAACTGGAAGGAAGTCGGAGGCCTCGACGCGGAGATCGTCGCCTTCCAGCGGCCGGTGAACTCCGGCTCTCAGACCGGTATGGAGTCGATCGTCATGGGCGATACGCCTCTGATGGAGCCTGTGACCGGGAAGATCGCGGATACCATGTCGGACATCATCGACGCGATTTCCACTTTCGACGGCGGCGAAAATGCGATCGGCTATTCTTACTATTATTACGCAAACACGATGTATCTCGGAGAGAACATCAAGATGATCGCCGTGGACGGAATCATGCCGAACAACACGACGATCTGCGACATGGAGTACCCCTTTCTGACCGCCTACTATGCCGTGACCCGTAAAGGAGATGAGAGCGATCGCACGAAAGATCTCCTGAATTACATGCTTTCCGAATATGGCCAGAAAAACGTCCTTGAATCCGGCTATGTGCCGGTCTTCGACGTCGGAACGGCTCCGGCGGACGGAAAAGAGGCTTCTGACGAGCGCACGCTTCATCTGAGCGACACCTATGACGAAGCCGGGATCCGCTTCCGGACTGTCAAGGAGAAGAAGGGAAAACATGACCTGACTTATGGTCAGATCGACGGGCTTCTGGATCAGGGAGTTCAGGAGAAGATCAACGCGACGCTTCGGGAAGAAGCTGAAAGAGCCCTTGAAGAAGCGCTGGAAAAGAATGGGAACAAGGGTATCGTCACTGTCCTTTCCACTTTATCCAGTGCAGTGTCGGATACCTTGTCAGTCAGGATACTTGCATACGTTGCTTCATGGACAGATATTTCTTCTTATCGCCCCGTGAACCTTCGTCTCGCGGACGGAGAGCGGATCACGTGGAAGGATCTCTTCAAGAGCGACACCGAAGGGAAAGACATATTTCATTCGGGAACCTATGCGGAGATCCTTTCACAGATCGGAGAGACCGGAGGCATGGGACCGAATTACCACGTCATCATTGATGATTATCATGACGTGGAAGATCTGATGCTGGACCTGATCCAAAGCTTCGACGCCCGCGAGGAGGTGCCTTTCACTTTCCAGGCGGACTCCTTTACAGTGGTTCATGAAGTGGATCAAAAGGTGCGGGAGATCAGCATTCAGCTGGCTTCCCTCATGGAGCAGGTGACCATTTTCAACAAATATATTTCCGACACGGATCTATATACAGGCGAATACCCGCGGGTAAAGGGGATCCCGGTCCTCGTGAACCGCTACAATGAATCAGACGGTTTGTTTGAGCGGGGGGACGACTATCTCCTGAATCTGACCGTGATTGATCGTTATGAAATTCCCGATGAGAACGAAGAGGCCAGGGATGCCTTCCGCAGGTTCTATGAACGCAGACTTTCCTATGTCCGCGCGCTGATCGAAGAAGCCCGCAAGGAAGGAAAATATATCCTGATCGAGAACGGGTTCGGTACAGCGTGGAGCGATGAGCCGCAGTTCATCGGCAGGAGTGCTGAGAAGTATCAGTTTAACTGCTTCAGCAGGCTGTCAATGCTGACCTTCGACAGCAGGGAGGAGTTTGAAAAAGCAAGTGATCTGGTCATTTCTTATATGAGAACCGGAGTCATGGATGCGACCGGTCCCGGCAACATCAAATTGATGGCTCTGGGATGGCTTATAAACTTCCATGAAGACGGCAGTTATGAACAAGTGTATCAGGTCGAGGAGCGATCCGGAGGCTTGTTCCTGTTCAAAGACTGTGCTGAACTCAGACCATACGTGGAGGGGCGGATCAGTCTTGAGAGCCTTCGCGGTAAGACGGGAGAAGAGGCCTTCCATGAACTGAAAGAGAAGGAACTGGAACTTCCTCCCGTCTATGCGAAAAAGGGAAATGAAGCTTCGGTCGTGAACATGGTCGTCGAGGAGATCCTGGAGCATCCGGAGCGGCTCACAGAGAGAAACTGGACCTATCAGGACATCTTCCTGCTGGAGGCCGCGAACCGCATTGCGGACTGCTTGAAACCGTAAAAATGAAATGATTCGGAAGAAGGGGGCTTCAACGCCCCCTTTCCGCGAGTTTTGGGGAGTCTTTCTGAAAGATCCGCCGAAAGATCCCTTAATTGATTTTGCCTTAATTGATTTTGTGGAAAACATTTGTCCCAAAACACATCGAAAAAGTGTCTATAGAGATAGAAAATAAGCAAGGGAGGACGTTTGCATGCGGAAAAGACTCATTTCTATCTTCGCTGCCTTGATCCTTTTTATCAGTGCGCTTTCTGCCTGCACGAGAGGAGAGAGTTCCGTTACGCCTGAAGAGACAACAGAGGCTCTTGATCCGACAACGCCTAAGCCAACGGAAACTGATCCGCCGGAGACCTCTCCATCCGAGACCGAACCGTCGGAGAGCACGCCTCAGGAGACTGAACCCATCGATCCGGACACACTGATGTTTACACCGGAAAACTATCCGAAGGTGGACGGCTCGACGGCCACAAAACCGCTTGCGAAGGCCTTTCAGGAGGCGCTGACAGGTGAAAAGGACGTGGAGATCAACCACTCTAAGACCGGAAAGGCCTACACGAAGCTGGTGGACGGCGAAGTTGATCTGATCCTGGTCGTGGAGCCTTCTGAAGACAACAAGGCCTACGCGGATGAGAAGAAGGTCACGCTGAAACTCTCGAAGGTCGCGAACGAAGGCTTTGTGTTCTTTGTCAATAAACGCAATCCCGTGAATTCCCTGACAGCCGATCAGATCCGGAAGATCTATTCCGGTGAGATCACGAACTGGAAGGAAGTCGGCGGCCTCGACGCGGAGATCGTTGCCTTCCAGCGGCCGGTGAACTCCGGCTCTCAGACCGGTATGGAGTCGATCGTCATGGGCGATACGCCGCTTACGGAGCCTGTGACCGAGCGGATCGCCGGAAGCATGGAAGACATCATCGACGTCATTTCCGCCTTTGACGGCGGCGAAAATGCGATCGGCTACTCGTATTATTACTATGCAAACACGATGTATCTCGGAGAGAACATCAAGATGATCGGTGTGGACGGGATCATGCCGAACAACACGACGATCTGCGATATGGAATACCCCTTCTTGACTGCCTATTACGCCGTGACCCGTGAAGGAGATGAGAGCGATCGCACGAAAGACCTGCTGAATTACATGCTTTCAGAATACGGCCAGAAGGACGTGCTCAAAGCCGGCTACGTACCGATCTTCGACGTGGGATCTGCCCCCTCGGACGGCAAGGAAGCCTCCGACGAGCGGACGATCCATCTGAGCGACACCTACGACAGGGCTGCGATCCAGGTGACGGAAGTCACTGAGGAGCGGAATGGTTCTCAATTCATGTGCCTCGAGATCGACGGTCTTCGTGACATAACGGTGCAGGAGAAGGTCAACCAGGCGCTTCGGGAGAATTCGGAAAATGCCTTCGCGGAAGCCATGAAGAAGACGGATGGCATGTCCGACAAGGCCAAGGTCTATCTGAATGCCCGCCTCATCGGGGCATTCTCGGATATCCTGTCCGTCGAAGTTTCCGTCACGACCGACGACGGCGCGGGAAACTGGTATAATGATTATGCGCCGGTCAACCTGAAGCTTTCGGACGGAGAAGTGATCCGCTTCCACGACCTCTTCAAGACCGATACCGAAGGGAAGGACATTTTCAATGCCACGGCCTATTCCCGGATCCTCAGCCGGATCGCGGTGCTGACCTACGGCTCGTATCCGGAAAGCTACTCGTTGACTATCGAGGACTACAACGATGTGGAAGACCTGATGCTGGATCTGATCGTGCGCTACAATGCCGGAGAAGACATTCCTTTTACGGTGACGCCTGGCGCTGTAACGATCTTCACAAAGGTGAAAGATCATGAAAGCTTCTTCACGCTTCACCTCGAAGACTTCATGGAGGAAGTGACGCTTTTCTCCAAATTCCCGGCCGAAAGCGATCTCTATACAGGCGATTACCGGGCAGCAAAGAACATCCCTGTACTCATCAGTCAGCCATACGCGGATTACGGAATTCTGGAAGTCGGAGAGAACTATTATCTCAATTTCGCGCTTCGCTTCGATCTGATCAACGAGGGATTCGACAGTTATGAAGAGGCCTATCGCTTCTTTGATCAGAGAGCGGAATACCTTCGCGCAGAGTTCGAAGAGGCCCGGAAGGCCGGCAAATACATCCTCTACGAGGCGGCATTTAACATCCATGCCCAGGACGGAGAGTATAAGATCGGCGGGACGGGAGAGCTCTATCAGGTGAGCGGGTCCAATCAGTTCATCCGAATCGTCCTGGATTCCCGGGAAGAGTTTGAGACTGCCTGCGAGAAACTCCTTGCAGCCTGGAGAAGCGAACAGGGCGAAGGGGAACCGGGTCTGTACACCAGAGGCATGTATGCATTCATCTGGAACAGCGGAGAGACATTCCCTTATGAATACCAGGATGAGTTTGAAAATCTGTATCTTTTGTACGGATATCAGGCGCTCCGGCCCATCAAAGTGAACCGCGTCAGGCTTTCGGATCTCGACGGCAAGAGCGGCCAGGAAGCCCTTGAAATGCTGAAGGCAAAAAGCCTGGAGCTTCCGGAGATTTATGCAAAGAAGGGAAATGAGGCGCAGGTCGTCAGCATGGTTCTCGCTGAACTCCGGCAGGATCCGGAACTTCTAAAGACCCGGGCCTGGACCTACACCGATCCGACGCTCTACGAAGCCGCGGAACGCATCGCGGACTGCATTTATCCGTAAAAGCGTGCAAAAGTAAGAGCGGCTCCGGCATTTGCCGGAGCCGCTCTTTTTATGTGACTTCGCTTACAGTTTCCTTCCGTCGTAGTCGTCTCGTCTTTCCGGAACGAGCGGGAACTTCACCGGCTTCCGGTCACGGTTGGAGCGGTAGATGGCGGTGAAGAGTTCGACGGTCCGGCGGCCGTCCTCGAGCGTCACGAGGGGCTTCCGGCCTTCGAGGATCGCAGAGAGGAAATCGTTGATCTGAAGGAGATGGAAGTGCTCGGTGGAGTTCTCCAACGCGAAGAAGGCCTTGCTGTCTTCTTCGTTATATTCCTCCATTTTCCCTTCCTCGCCGGGCACGGTCCAGAGATCCAGGACCGGGGGCTCCGCGATGGAAGACTGGCCGGCGATGAACATTTGTCCGCCGTCCGTCTGGACGCCGATGGCGGCTGCGTTGGAGCCGAAGACGTGGACCTTGCCGTAGAGCGCGGGGTTCACGGAGTTACTGACGATGATGGAGCCGAGGGCGCCGTTTTTGAAACGGATGAGCGCGAGCGCGGTATCGTCGACTTCAAGTTCGGGGTGGTTCAGCGTCGCCCAGGCGCCGTATAGCTCGTCGATCTCGCCCATGTACCAGAGGAGAAGGTCCAGCTGGTGCGGGGCCTGGTTGACCAGCACGCCGCCGCCTTCGCCGTCCCAGGTGCCGCGCCAGGGGTCGGAGGCGTAGTAGTCCATGCTGCGCCAGCCGAACATGTTGATCTGGCCGATGATGGGCTTTCCGATCTTGCCTTCGTCGATGGCTCTTTTGACCCTCTGACAGGGGAAGAAGAAACGCCGCTGGCAGACGGTCCCGCCCGTGACGCCGGCTTTCTCGCAGGCCGCGATGATCGCGTCGCAGTCCTCAAGGGACGCGGCAAGCGGTTTTTCAATCAGTACGTGCATACCGGCGCGGGCCGCGGCGACTGCCGCTTCCCGGTGATTGGGGTGGGGTGTGCAGATCGCGACGGCCTGGACGCCGTCCGCCGCCATTTCCTCAATGCTTTGGTAGGCCTTCACGCCGTACCGGGCGGCGAAATCCGCGGCACGGCCGTAATTGTGGTTATAGACACCGGTGAATTCACTGTAGGGGCTTGCCATGAAGGCATGTGCGTGAAAATGTCCGACCTTCCCGGTACCGATGACGCCGGTCTTGAGTTTCTCCATGATTCCTCCAGAATAAAAGACTGCCAAACAGAGGGGGCTTTTCAAATGCTTAAGGGACCAGAACGACCTTCATGAGGCCGGATTCGCCGTTATGAAGCCTGTCGAACCACTCCGCGCCTTCGGAGAGGGGAGCGACCTTGCTGATGATGTTTCCAAGGTCCACACGTCCGTCCGCGATCGCGGCGAGGCACTGCGGATATTCACCTGAACTTGCGGCGGATGCACGAAGCGTCAGCTGGCGCGTGATCATGTCCTGAAGCGGGATGGAGACCTTAGGCGAGACGTTTCCAATCAACGTGACGGAACCGCCTTTTTTCACAGACTGGATGGCGGTATTGACCGTGATGTCCAGACCGACCGCCTCGAAGGCTACGTCCGCACCCTTTCCTCCGGTCAGCCGACGCACTTCCTGAACGACGTCCGCGCCTCTCCCGAGAACGACGTCCGCGCCGGACTTACGGGCCTCTTTCTGCTTGAACTCATCCGGGTCCGAAACGATGATCCGGCCAACGTTTGAATGACGAAGGACTTTGATGACCATTTGCCCGATCGTGCCGGCGCCGATGACCAGCGCGGTATCGCCGATCTCGGTCGGCGTGATGGCGGCCGCGTGCCAGCCGATGGAAAGCGGCTCGACCAGGGCGGCGGTCTCGAAGGAGACTTCGTCAGGGAGTTTGTAGAGGATCCGTTCAGGTATATTGCAGTATTCGGCCATGCAGCCGTATCTGCGGTATTCGTTGCAGGAGACGCCCAGGATCGTACGGTTCAGGCAGAGGTTGACCATGCCTTTCCTGCAGTATTCGCACTCGCCGCAGTACACCGTCGAGTCGAACGTGACCCGGTCGCCGACCTTGTAGTGAGAGACTCTGGGCCCGATCCTGACGATCTCGCCGGAAGCCTCATGGCCCATGACGATGGGCGGAATGCGCCGGCCGGATGCGCCGTCATAGCCGTGCACGTCGCTTCCGCAGATCGCGACCGCCTTGATCTTCACAAGGACCTCGTCGTCCGCGATCTCCGGGACAGGAATGTCCTCGTATGAGAATTCATTGTATGCCTTAAGAACCAGCGCTTTCATGGTTTCCATGCGGAATTGCTCCTTTCATGTTCCCTTCCGGACGAACAGAAGGGAAATTGACTTTCTGCCATCCATTATAAGCGGGAAGCAATGAAAATCAAGGTTTTTCGATATTCCCGAAAGCCTGCTCCCAAGAGATCACTTTCCGGTATTTTTCCGCTTGACTTTTCAGGATGAATCGTGTACATTATGCTTTGCGCGTGAAAAAGCGCAATCGAGGCGTGGCTCAGCTTGGTAGAGCGCTGCGTTCGGGACGCAGAGGTCGCAAGTTCAAATCTTGTCGCC
>JAEEGF011723514.1_pt1 | contig 10357 bp, 2 predicted proteins | sample 9134171 | NCBI WGS metagenome assembly JAEEGF01 (sample SAMN16246542, study PRJNA631951) | gut metagenome | biome: gut microbiome; feature: rumen; material: AP-attached | host: Bos | place: Iran: Karaj | collected 2018-10 | reverse complement strand
GCCGCCAATCTGGCTGACATCGACATGTCCGCCATCGGTCTGATAATCCTGGCTGCTATAACCATAGCTGGAACTGTAGCCCGGAACATAACTGCTGCTAAACGCTCCCGCTTCTCCCATAGGCAGCATTAAGCCGGCTACGACTGCGCCGGCAGCCAATATGCGCCCCGCGCGCTGGCCTGAACAGCCTTTGGTATGGCTTTTTGCCAGTTCCGAAGTAACAACATAACAGTTTTTTACTTTAGACCAAATTACCTTGTAAATTCTGTTCATAAGGAGCCTCCTTACAAAAATATATTTAAGATTTACTCCCCGTAAATCTTGGATTCTTTACATAAATATTATAATAAAAATTATACAAAAGTCAATTTTTCTTTTATTTTTTAATGATTATATATATATATTAAAAAAGTATATTTTAAATTGAAATATCATCGTTTATAAATTGAAATTTTTAATTTATTTTTTAAATGTTTGATCAAAAACGAAGCGAAAATACGTTTTTTGATTAGTTGTTTTTACTGATAAATGCCCTGAACATATTCAAAATTTATAAAAAATATAGTATAATATAAATAGTATAATATAACAAACGAAATATTATACTTTATAATAGAATATATTGAGGTGAGTGAACATTATGGACCCAAAACACCGTATGTATTCCATTCCATTCAACGGCATAAACCCTGAGTGGTTTTTACAGGAAGTGGAAAAACGGAAACACCATATTGACCATGTATACTGCGAGCTTCCCTACAACGAAAGCGAAATGCTTTCCCATGTCCGCTTCACATTCGATGGCAAGGACGGCGCCAATACGAACACACCCGATGCCAACCGGGGCCGGGCCCAGTATATCCGCAACTGCTATGACTTCCTGCGCATCTCCAAAGGCAGGGTCCGACGCATCTGTCCGGTCAACGCCATGTACTATAAGTTTAACAACGATAATGAATTAAGCCACTTTGTTCTAAACCTGGCGCGGCTGGCTGAATTTCACGAGCTGGAAGGGATGATTCTTTCCGATTACCGGATTGCGATACTGCTGCACGCCCTGATGCCGGAACTGGAGCTGCACACCTCCTGCAACGCCTACCAGTGGAACCTGCGGCAGATGTCCATCTGGCAGGAGAAGTGCGGTATCAAAACATTCAACCCGCCCCGGGAGATATTGCGGACGCCATCCAAGCTGAAAGAGATGCATGACGCCGGTTTCAAGCTGAAATGCCTCATAAACGAAGGCTGCCTGATGGGCTGCCCCAATTCCTTTTACCACAACATGAGCGTGTCCCTGCGCTGCTACGCCGGCATGCTCAGCTGCTGTCAGAGCGGCGTGGGCGATATATTCCGGGGGAACTGGATCCTGCCCCGCTGGCAGAAATACTACGATGAATATGTAGACGTGTATAAGATCTCCGGTCGCAACGAGCCGGGGGACTACGCCTTCCGCGCCATGGATGCCTACCTTGAGGAGAACAACGACAAGCCCCTGACGGAAGTGATGCTTTCGGGGACGGTGATGTTCACCAGGCGTATCGTGCCGGAGGAGATCCTGCGGAAGATCACGCTGGACAAAGTGCCGGACAAGCTGCTGACCTGCGAGTGCAAGGAATGCAGCAAGTGCAGGCTGTGTGAGAATCTCGCCAAACAATATATCCCCGAAAAGTACTGGGAGAGCTTTAATTTTAAGGTGAAGGTCGTGTAAGAAAGGGAACGACTTTTGAGGAGGAATTTGCAGATGTTAAGAAGAGCAAAGAAACACCGGAAGAAACTCGCCAGGCTGGTTCTGGCGGCCCTGCTGTGCACAGGGGCGGTGCATGGTCTGATGGGTCCATCCGTGGCGGAAGCTGCTGATCCGGTAACTGTAACCGGCTATTCAAACGGTGCTTTTACTCCGTCAGGTAGTATGACTACGGTTTACAATTCTGGCTATTATACTGCCTATCCTGCTGACGGGACCGTTACCGTCCTAAACATTGCGCCGGGAGAAGCGGATACCTGGATAAGCGGAAATACTGTTTCTGTTTACGGACATTATACTGCTGGAGTTTCTGCCTCTGCTTCCGGATATACCGTGAATATGACCGGAACTAAAGCGCAGGTAAATAATCTTTATGGCAGCTACAATTTCGAGTACTATTATGCTCGTAATATTGATGCCGTGGTTACTGTCAGTGCTGACGAAAATGAAGTAACTGTCAGCGAGGGAGCTTCCGTTAAAGAGAATGTTGCTGGCGGATATAATTCTACTGAAGCTTATGCCTATGGCGAGTATTATGTTGTGGTCTCAGCAAACCTCGGGGTAACCGCCAGTGCCGACACTAATACGGTAACCATTGAGGGTTCTGCTGTTGGCGGGAATGTTTATGGCGGAAATAATAGTTTTTCCGGTTATTACAGTTATGCTTACTATTCCTCTTCCACAGTAAATATCAGTACAACCACAGGTGCCGATAATAATACGGTAACCATCAATGGTGCAGCTACTGTAGGGAAGAATGTTTATGGCGGTTACAATTCCGATTACACAATAAATTACTCTTCTGGCTATGGGGATACAAAACATACTGCCAATATGTCTGCCAACATAAATGAAGTGACCATCAGCGGCGAAGCTGTTGTCGGGGGATTTGTTTATGGCGGTTACGCCTCTGCTTACGTTGAATATGGCACAGAAGGTAATATCAGCACAGTTGCCGATAATAATTCGGTAACCATCAAAGATGCAGTTACTATTGGGAAGGGTGTTTCTGGCGGAGATGCTTATGCTAATTCTTACGCTTACGACTATGCGGCTTTAGCACATACTGCCGATACAACTGCCAACGCCAGCCAGAATGAAGTAACCATCACCGATGATACTGTTGTTGGTACCGAAGGCGCATATGAAGTGCGTATTTATGGGGGTCAAGCTTACGCTGTTTCATACGCTTACGCTTACGAGTATAATACTGACGCAACTGCAACTGCAACTGCCAACGCTAACATAAATGAAGTAACCATTACCGATAATACTATTGTTGGTTCTGGAAACAGCTCATATGATGCGCGTATTTTTGGCGGTTTAGCTTACGCTTCCGCTGTCGCTAACTACTCTTACAACGGAGTAACAACTGCAACTGGCAACGCAAACGAAAACACAGTAATAATCAGTGAGAAGGCCGATGGTGGTGATTACGTTTATGGCGGTTCCGCTTCCGCTTCCGGTAGCAGCGGGATTATATTAGATACAGCAACTGCTGACGCCAACAAAAATAAAGTAACCGTCAGCGGCGAAGCCGCTGTTGGTCAGCGGGTTTATGGCGGTTCCGCTTCCGCTTCCGCTTCCGGTAGTAGTGGGGCCACTATAAATGCAACGGCTAATGCTAATGAAAACATAGTAACCGTCAGTGACCAAGCCGCTGTTAAGAGCGGGTATATTTATGGCGGTTACGCTTCCGCTTCCGGTAGCAGTGGGATCGATATAAATGCAACGGCCAATGCTAACAAGAATGAAGTAACCATCAGCGATCAAGCCGCTGCTGACGGGTATGTTTATGGCGGTGCCGCTAGTGCTGAAGTTTCTGTTACTTATAGCATGACGAATACTGCCAAAGGAACTGCCGACGCCAGTAATAATACAGTAACTATCAGCGGTATTACCGGTAGCGATGCTACTGCTGCTGTTAAATATAATGTTGTTGGCGGTTATGCTAGTGGTACGGCTTACGCTAATGTTTCAAAGGAAGGAAGCGCAGTAACTTCCAACTCAACTGTTGACGTGACTTCCAATGAAAATAGGGTGGACATCAGTGGCAATGCTTCTGTTGGCTTCGGTTATGGCGCTCTTATTATTGGTGGTTTCAATGACACTCGCATTCAAGCTTATGCTTACTTCTCTGATAATACAGCAATTGCCGGGGGAACTGCCAATGCTAACAATAATACGGTAACCATCAGAGATGCTGTTGTTGGATCTGCTTCAAATACTAATGATGCTGTTTATGGCGGTTATAACAAAACCCAGGTTCAGGCTCATGCTTACAACGCAGGAACTGAAGCAACAGCTGAGGGAACTGCCAACGCTAACGAAAATGAAGTAACCATCAGTGGCGCTTCTGATGTTGAAAGTGATGTTTACGGCGGCCGCAATGAAGGTGGCGTTGATGCTTATTACGGTTATGCAATAACTGTCGGGTTAACTGCCAACGCTAACAAAAATGAAGTAACCATTAGCAGTGATGCTGGTGCTAAGGGGACTGTTTACGGTGGTTATAACAATTTGGGTACAAATAATATTTACGCGACCTATGGTACAACGACAGCCGGGTTAACTGCTGATGCTAACGAAAATACAGTAACCATCAGCGGCGCTGCTAGTGTTGACAGTGCTGTTTATGGCGGCCACAATGAAACTATCGCTGCGTATGTTTACGCTTACTACAATGGGACCAAAGCAAATGTTGAAGTAACTGCCAGCGCAGACAAAAACATAATAACTATCAGCAGTGATGCCGCTGCCAGCGGGGATGTTTACGGCGGCCACAATATAACTAGCGTTCAAAAGAGCTACGCTTACTACGAGGGGAGCGAATTAACTGCTGAGTTAACTGCCAGCGCAGACAAAAATGAAATAGAAATCAGCGGCGCTGTCGGGGGGGCTGTTTATGGCGGTTATAATAAAACCAATGCTAACCGCGTTATTGCTTCCGAGACCGGGAGTAAAGCAACTGTCGGGTTAACTGCCAGCACCCACGAAAATTCGGTGACCGTCAATGATAGTGCTACTGTCAGGGGGGTTGTTTACGGCGGTTACAATTACGTTGACGCTGATGCAGCACACAGCAGCGACGGTTATTATTACGACTATGAATATGGCCATGGAATCTTAACAAATACTGTTAATGCAGCTGCCAGCAATAATGATGTAAGCATCAGCGGCGCTGCTGTCAGTAAGGATGTTATTGGCGGTGAAGCGTATACTTACGCTCGTTATGGTCCAACAAATAATGCTGAGGGAACTGCCAGTGCAAATGAAATAATCATCAGCGACAATGCCTCTGTTGGCGGGACTGTTTATGGCGGCAGAGCTAATGCTTACACTTACTCTGGCCATCAGAGAAACGCACCTGTAACAGCAACTTCAACTTCAACTGCCAACGCCAACGAAAATAAAATAACCATCAGCGATACTGCTATTACCGGGTATTATGCGGCAATTTATGGCAGTACCGCTGAAGCTTCCGCTTACGCTTATTATGGCACAACAAATATTGCTGAGGGAACTGCCAGCGCCGATAATAATACGGTAACCATCAGCGATACTGCTGCGAGCTCTGCATCAGTAGTATATTATGCGATGATTTATGGCGGTTATGCATACGCTTCCACTTCTGCTTCTAAAGGCACGACAAATAGCGCCGAAGCAACGGCCAGCGCCGACAGCAATACAATCATCATCCGCGACGTTGTGGTTGATCCTTCATATTATATGTCAATTTATGGCGGTTATGCTTATGTTAGTGCCGACGCTAATGCTTCTGAGGCCCCGGCAACTGCTGACGGGCTAACTGTCAATGCCGCTGCCAGCGCGAATAATAACACAGTGACCATCAGTGGAGATACGGTTATCGGTTCCGCTGCAGAGTACTATGTACAGATCACAGGCGGTTACGCAGTCGGTACTGCTTCCACTTATGTTGGTAACAGTTTAACAGATGACGCCGAGTTAACTGCCAGCGCCAACAATAATACGGTAACCATCAGCGGAGGGACAGTTGGCGGTGCGGCTAATGCCAAGAACAGTTATATTATCGGCGGCTTCTCGAATGTGGAAGCATCCGATAACACGGTAACGATTGAAGGGGACGCGACAAAAGTTTATACCGGTGCGGTAGTTGGCGGCGGATATACCACATATTCTGCTTCTAATACCGTTAGCGGTAAAGCCGTCGGCAACACTGTTACTATCAGCGCCGCAGGCGCAGAAGTTGGACAGGTTTATGGCGGCAGGACCGTTAAGGGCGATGCGAGTGAAAACAAAGTAACGATCAGTGCCGGTTCCGTTACAGGCAATGTAGCTTCTTCCTCTTCCTATTATTACTATTCTATAGCGTATGGTGCGGCAGCTGTGGCCGGCGGCTATGCTGATATAGACGGTAACGCAAAGTCAAACACTGTTGAGATCAGCGGCGTAACAGTAAGTGCTCCTGAAAATTACAGTTCGGGTGCAGGTTCGGCTTCCGTTCCGGTCATTACCATGGGCGTGGTTGGCGGTTATGCGGGAAATGGCGATGCGACAGACAATACGGTCAAGCTGCAAAATACCACTATTAAAGGCGGCGTTTACGGCGGCGCTACCGCCAGTCCCGGTTCCACTGGTGGCAGCAGCAGTAGCAGTACGGGGGCCAGCAGCGGTGGTACCGGTGATGTGGTAACCGGCAACACGCTGGTAATAGGCGGCATTAATACGGTAGACGGAGAAGTTACGAATTTTGAAACCATCAAGCTTGCGGATACGGTGGAGTGGAGCAACGGCACAACGGTATTGAAAGCGGACCAGTTCACGGATAATGCGGACGGCACCCGGTCCTCTCTTGACATTACAGACGCCGAAACAAATCTTGCAACGGCGACAAGCGGCAGCATGGCTTTGCTGGCCTCCGATACGGAAGATGATTTTAAAACTCTTTCGCTGGTTTATTCCGGCGGTACTGCGGCATTAAGTGAGACGAACAAGATCAAGGTCATGAAATCCTACGATGCAACTACAGAAACTACGCCTACCAATGGCGTGACCTTAACGTATGCCAGCTCACAGGTAGTATCGTTGGATAAGGATAACGATTATAAGAATGTACTGTACAAAATACAGAACATTACTTCAAATGTTTCCTTGGGCGATATGACATGGGAAAATGGCCGTGATCTGGCAGGAGATTTTACGTTTGGCGACACGGTGGTTGTAGACGCGGCGAACCTGACCTTTGCGGATACTACAACGCTCCTGAAGAAGGGCGACAGCACGACGCTGGTAGCGAACGCGACGGGAATCACATCGTCGGTTACGCCGACGGCAGGGACGGGAAAGACCATAGGAGTAAATTATAACGACAGCGAAACAGGGATAGCCTATGCAGCGACGGCCAGCGGCAACGTAACGGCAGTGACGGACGCGGTACAGTATACGGTCAGCAGCGTGACGGCGGACAAGATCACACTGGGGAGCCAGGCCTGGGGAACCACGGCCGAGATGCCGGATGCTTCGTGGAGGGCTTCGTCCTCTACGCAGATAGATGACACGGCTTTTGCGTATACGGGAGAAGCCACGACGGCGCTGAAAGTAAACGACACGGCAGCGATCCTGAACGCGAAAGGGCTGACCACGGCCAGCCCGGTTACGGACGGGTCGGCGGAAGGCAGGACGGTGTCCGTGAACTATACCGATGACGCGGGCATCAACTATGCGGCTACGGCGAAAGGCCATGTGGCGGCGGCGAAAGATGCCGTGAACTACGTAGTGGACGGCGTGGAAGTAAACAGCGTGAACCTGCAAAACTGGAACGGCAAGGATACGTCTGTTGTAACTACCGGCTGGACCGGGACAGGCGTTGCCGTTGCCACAGGCACCTTTACCGCGCCGGGAGATATGAAGCTGGGCGAAACACGTACTATAGCTACCGCTGCGCCGGGCTTTTTCGGTAAAGTGAGCGGCAGTAATGCATTCCCCAGTAATGGGGGCTCGTTAAGTGAAGACAAGGGCGGGGTTAAACTGGCCGGCAGTATGATCGGCGGTGTCAAGGCAGAAGACGACGGCACCACAGCCACGCTGACCTATTACGCCATGAAGAAGACGGCGGACACCCTGACGTTGGGAACCTTTGACTTTGTAAACGGTGAGGCGAATGCCAGAAAGTATGGCAGGGAATACGATTTAACCAACGCGGATATTACAACAGATGGCCTGACCTTCACGGATGACAGCAAAAAGAAAATGGAAGCCGGAAACAAGATGACGCTGGTGGATGCTTCCGGTGCGTATAAGAATGGCACTGCAGCGCTGAAAGCTTTCGATGCCGGGGTCAAGACCAGCTTCGACGTTGACTTCAGCGATGCCATTGAAAATACGATAGTGACACTGTCAGGCAAACATACGGATACCCTTTCTCAGGATAGCAAAAAGACAAAACTGGTCTATACGGTAGGGGATAAAGAAGTAAGCCAGGCAGTGATGAACGGTGAAATTGCATGGAGCGACGGGGGTACGTATTATAAGAACACGAAGTATAAATTTACGGAAGATTCGCAAATCGATGTGTCCGGCGTGAAGTTTACGGCAGATGCGAACCCGCTGAACCAGTCCATGACGCTGATCAGCAACGCGGACGGCAAGGTGAAGGATGGTTCGCCGGAATTCACGGTGAAACTGAGTAACACGGTACTGGAAGCCACGGCGGCAGGCGAGGCAGCTATTTCGAACAAGAACCTGCAGTACACGGTGACAGGCATGACACTGGACAAGGTAACCATAAAGGGAGCAGGCGACGACAAGGTTCCGGAGGGCTGGACAGCCAACACCGGCGGCGTAGCGGTGGATACGGACAGCATGACGGTGCCTTCCAATGTCGGGGCCGGTGAAGAGAAGGCAATTCTTTCGGGAGGCAGCGGAGGCGCGTTCAAGGATGAAGATATTACCGGTGCCAACGCATACAAGGAAAGGGCGTTCAAAGACAGGGATGCGGCGAAAGTTGTGACGGTTGCAGGTACGCAAGGCAAAGGCGTGAAAGCTACCGAAGACGGAACCAGTCTGGTATATGCGGTTGGAGAAAAAGATGTTTCCACGGTCAACATCGCTACAGTCGGCTGGCAGAAAGATGCTGAACTGTTTGACGGCAGCGACGGGTATGATTATACGAAAGTTGCTTCCATCGGTACAGACAGTTTCGATGTGACATACGGCGACGGAGTGCCGGAAACCATTGCGGCAGGGGACTCTATGACGCTGCTGAAAGCCAATAAGACACTGAAAGACATGGCGGCGGCAGAAAAGAAGAACAGTTACAGCTATGAACCGGTATCGGGTGTGACGGTGGACGCGGCGGTTACCGGAAAACTTGCGGTAAAAGACGGCGTGTTAACGTATACTGCAGCGGAAAACCGCGCGGACAAGTTAACCTTCGGTGATGTACAGTGGAGCGCGGGTTCACCGCTGCTGAAACGTCCTTCCAATATCATCTTCGCGGGTGCGGACGTGGATACGGCGAAGATCAACTTTGTCAATATGTCGTATCTTGACGCCAACCAGAAGATGACCCTGGTCTCGGATTTCGGTGACAGTGTGGGAACCATCACAGGCAGCAAGTATATGGTGGGCACGGCCTTTGAAGGCGAAGGCACGGCATCCCTGAAGGGCAGCGACCTGATCTTTACCACAAAGACGGAGGCAGGTCTGTCCGAGCAGACCCACAAGACGGTGATGGCTATGGACGCAGGCCTGGCGATGCTGAAGACAGGCAACGAGTTTGTGGGCAAGACCATAGACGGGCTGGCGGATATTGAGAACAAGGGCAGGGACGGTGTTTCGACCTTTGCTTCGGTAGGCGGCGGCGCTTCCCGTTACAGTACGGGCAGCCATGTGAACACCCATACATGGAATGCTGTTGTGGGTGTGGGCAAAAAGACTGAAACGAAGCAGGGGACAGTGGAATACGGCATCTTCGGTGAATACGGCAAAGGCAGTTACACGCTTCACAGCAATGCTGGGAACGGAGATGGCGACGCCCATCACGCAGGAGGCGGCGTACTGGCGAAGTTTACCAACAAACATAACGTTTATGCCGAGGGCAGTATCCGCGCGGGCCGCATGAGCGACAGTTCTTCGGATATCATGCGTGACGGTCTGGGAAATGCATACGGCTATGATGTGCATGCCAGTTATTACGGTGCCCATCTCGGTGCAGGCAAGATCATCAACTATAAAGGCGGTAAGAGCCTGGACGTATACGGCAAGTTCTTCTACCTGAAACGTGACGGGGTAGAGTACGACGCGGTGCAGCATTACAACCTGGACAGCGTGTCCAGCAGCATACTGCGGTTAGGCGCGCGTTACGGGACGACGGATAAGAAGTGGAACTGGTACGGCGGCCTGGCGTATGAATATGAATTCGATGGCGAGGCAAAAGGCACTGTAAACGGCAAGGAGATCCGCGCGGCCAGCATCAGGGGCAGCAGTGTCCGGGGTGAATTCGGCATGCGTATGGATGCGACGAAGGATAACCCGTGGAGCACGGACATCAGTATCTACGGGTACGGTGGCAAACACCGGGGCTTCGGCGGCAATGTGAGTGTGGCCTATACATTCTGACGTAATACCCGG
>JAEEGF012050297.1_pt1 | contig 10358 bp, 9 predicted proteins | sample 9134171 | NCBI WGS metagenome assembly JAEEGF01 (sample SAMN16246542, study PRJNA631951) | gut metagenome | biome: gut microbiome; feature: rumen; material: AP-attached | host: Bos | place: Iran: Karaj | collected 2018-10 | reverse complement strand
ACTAGTTTACTTTGTTCGAAAGGATGAGTGAACACATAAACAAGCTCTTTCTGAGCAGTATCTTCATAGATGTGCAATGGAGTTTTCAATGCATTTTCTATCAAATCATATTGCTCTATCGGGATTACTGCTCCTTTTTTTTGACTTAGGATGATGCGCATATTTGAACACGGCTTGCTGTGTCACCACGATTGAATCAGATTGCAAGGCAACACCTTTTTTGTTCATATCTTTTATAATTGCGTCATCAAGTTGTGCAACTATGACCATTTGCCCATTGCCCCTTCCCTTTGCCAACAATTCCTCGGCAAATTGCCTAAGACTTCCCTGATAACAGTCCATATCAACTCCCCCAATTATCCCTATCCAAACTACGATAGTTTATTGCCTCGGCGAGATGTCCCGTCTGAATGTTTTCGCTGCTGTCTAAATCGGCGATAGTGCGAGAGACTTTGAGAATCCTATCGTATGCACGGGCCGAGAGTCCTAAGCGATTCATGGCATTTTTTAGGATGGTGCGACAATCTTCGTCCAACTCGCAATACTTTTGAATGAGTTGGGATGTCATCTGTGCATTGGCATGGATGGTTGGGTATTCTGCATAGCGTTCCTCCTGTATCTTCCTTGCCTTGATGACACGCTCACGCACAGCCGCACTTGACTCTCCACTGCTTTTCGAAGACAAATCTTTATAAGCCACAGGCACAACCTCTACATGCAGGTCTATGCGATCCATCAAAGGGCCGCTGATACGGTTAAGATACTGCTGTACCATGCCCGGCTTGCAGGTGCATTCCTTGTCGGGATGGTTGTAATAGCCACAAGGACAGGGATTCATCGCCGCCACCATCATGAAATTGGCAGGGAAGTCAACGGTCATCTTGGCTCTTGAGATAGTTACGATCCTATCCTCCATAGGTTGCCTCATTACTTCTAAAACAGTGCGTTTAAACTCTGGGAGTTCGTCAAGAAAGAGCACGCCATTATGTGCAAGTGAGATCTCACCAGGTTGAGGATAAGTGCCACCTCCCACCAGGCCAGCATCACTTATCGTGTGATGTGGACTTCGGAAAGGACGTGTTCGGACTAAGGCCGCATTGCGTCCAATCAATCCAGCCACGGAATGGATTTTAGTAGTTTCCAAAGCCTCAGCCATCGTCAATGGGGGAAGGATAGTAGGCATACGCTTGGCCAGCATGGTCTTTCCGCTGCCAGGAGGGCCGATGAGAATAACATTATGACCCCCAGCTGCCGCGATCTCCAAAGCACGTTTGATGTTCTCCTGCCCTTTCACATCGCTGAAGTCGAACTCGTATACAACATCTTGCCGCGAGTCGACCATATCAATGGACACAGGCTGAATTTGGTTTTCGCCATTGAGAATTGACACAACTTCGTGAATATTATCCACACCATACACTTCCAAACCTTCCACTACAGCAGCCTCACGTGCATTGGATTTTGGGACGATAAGTCCACGAAAACCGTCTTGTTTCGCTTTGATAGCAATGGGTAAAGTACCCTTTATAGGTTTGAGTGTACCATCAAGTGAGAGCTCACCCATGATGATGAACTGCTCCAGCAGATCCCCATTCACTTGCTCCGATGCCGCCATAATACCAATAGCAATGGGCAAGTCATAGGCTGAGCCTTCCTTGCGAATGTCGGCAGGCGCCATGTTGATAACGATTTTCTTGTGAGGATAGTAATATCCTAAATTAATGATGGCGGCCTCAATGCGTTGTTGGCTTTCTTTGACCGCATTGTCGGGCAGACCAACCAAATAGAAGTTGATACCTCTGTCGATGTTCACCTCAATGGTGACCTGAATTGCTTCGATGCCGAAAAGGGCACATCCAAAAGTCTTTACTAACATAATACTTTGTTTTTAAAGTTTCATGCTGCAAAGATGCAATCCTTGTCAAGAAAAAGCCGTTGATTAAACGTTTGTTGTCGACAGTAGTCGTTTGTTGTCGTTTGCTGTCGGATATATTTTTGATATTCAATAATATAAAAATAATAAGCAGACACACAGGTCTGCCCCTACTCTAAACTATTTCTTCGGCTTATAGCCAGAATCTTGGAAAATACTCTGCAAATCCTTTCGCTGCATCAGTTCTTGAAGCGATGTCTCATTGTTCGAGAAATATGAACGGATGATGTTTAAGCCAAAAAACTCGCCCAGACGCGAAGGTGCGTCATTGCTGTAGGCTTGCGTGAAAGGTCCATCACCAAAAAACATCATATAAGAATCCAAACTTGAGTCAAATAACCTTCGGTTACCCACAATATCGGCCCACACTTGACCTTCGTTTTCCATGGCCCAATGCCATTGATCCGACGAATAGCCTAGCAAAACACTATCGGGCATTGTAGGGCACATGGCTTCAATAAAATAATCTACCTTGCCATTATTAACCATCTCGTCAATGACTTGACCTTGTTTACGCCATTGGCACACATAATTCATATACAGCTCCTGGGCTACGTCTTTTGCCAAGGTTTGAACATTTCTGCGCAGTGCAATATATTTCGGCATTCCGATTTGGTCGTAAACCTCCTCGTCGTTGAGATACCAGTCCAAAGAAATCACCATTGCATCATCAAAGAGTTGAACTGCTGGCACATCGGCTGTCACACCTGTCACACAAGTGAAAACTTTTGTTGGCAATTGAATATCAGGGTAGTAATAATGGAAATGAGCCAATACGTCTTCCACCATTGGCTTTACTTGTTTCAAGTCGGGGAATACAGCATTAACTTTCCGATATAAGGCGATGCTGAACGGGTCGGTGGCGAAATCCTTGAGATACTTGACTGCATCGGGATTGTTGAGGTCGCCATTGAGAAAAACCCTATATTGGTCTTGTATCCTCGCCAACTCGTTTTGGAAATCTGCCGTATCAAGGTTGAAAAGCACCTCTTCATAACGGTCGAATTCAAGGTGGTAAGGTTCAGTCTTGATGTCGAGTTTGGCCTTGTAAGCCGGTGCCTTTTCTTTGCATGAGGCCATGACGAGAAAAAGGCTGAATAGAGTTAGGACATTTACTATTGTCTTCATATTGTGTTATCTGTCGCCTTTACAGGCTTTGGTTGTTACTTTGTCTGACGCAGGGACTTTAAAATCTATTGCCCTATGAAAGTGAATTGGCCAAAATGCCTTCACGCAACATCTCATATGCTGCTATCGTAGCGCGATTGATGACATTCTCGCGATCCTTTCCAAAGTTGAAACGCTTTGAAACGACACCTGAAGAAGAGGCCACACCAATCCAAACCGTACCTACTGGGTTTTCATCCGTGCCACCACTTGGTCCAGCGACACCCGTCGTAGCCACTCCGAAGTCGGACTCCATCAAATTACGGACACCAGCGGCCATGCTTTCCACCACTTGTTGGCTTACGACACCATACTTTTCAATCATCTCGGCAGGCACACCAAGCACTTTCGTCTTCATAGGTGTTGCATACGTCACCGCAGTCCCTTTGAACACATCGGAACTACCAGGCATCAACGTGAACACATGCGCAATATTGCCTCCGGTGCAGCTCTCTGCCGAGGCGAAAGTCATACCTTTATTTATTAGCAAGTCGAAAACCGTCCGCTCGATGGGCTGGTCTTCCATAGCAAAAATAAACTCATGAATCAAAGTGGCAAGCTTTTCGACTTCGATGTCTAAGGTCTCATGAAGTAACCTCGCATCCTCATGTCTACCGCTCAAGCGAAGACGTACCATGCCATATTGTGGCAGATAAGCCAAAGATAGAAATTCAGGCAAGGCATCTTCCCAATCCTTGATCTTGTCAGCCAAAAATGACTCCCCTATGCCCGTAGTCATGATAACTCGTTTTTCATAAGGAATGGCATGGAATCTTTCCATCATGCGCGGCAGCAACTCGTCTGTAAAGATGCCTTTCATCTCGAATGGCACGCCAGGCATAAATGCAAAGGCGACACCATTCTTTTCTATCCACATGCAAGGTGCAGTGCCATATGTATTCGGGATGTATTCACACGACTTCGGCAGCATCGCCTGACCACGGTTGCGCTCACTCATCTGAAAACCACGACGATTAAACAGAGACACAATATTGTCGTATGCCTCTTGACAAAACTCCAATTCAGTTTCAAAAAACTTGCAGACCGTTGGCTTCGTGATGTCATCAGCCGTTGGCCCTAATCCACCCGTGACCAATACTAAGTCGGCATCCATGCATGCATTAAAAGCATCAAGAATCGCTTTTTCGGAATCACCGATGGTCAACGTGGAATTTAGCTGAAAACCTGCGTCCGACAGACGCTCACCAAGCCAAGCGGCATTTGTATTGACTACCTGACCAATAAGCAGTTCATCTCCAATGGAGATATTCTTTATAACTATTTCTTTCATCTTCAATCAAATTTGCGCAAAGATAGGTCATTTTTCGGCTATCGTCACGAAAAAAACGTCATTTCAAATTATTTCGTATCTTTGCAGTCTCAAAATGAAAAAGATATGAACCAACCCATTCCCGTATCTCAACTTGTCCTCAATAGTGAGGGCGCAATATATCATTTGAATTTACATCCCGACCAACTGGCGGATGATGTCATCCTTGTCGGCGATCCCGGTCGAGTAAGTGAAATTGTCGCATTTTTCGACAAAATTGAGGTGGAACGCCAAAACCGCGAGCTTGTCACACGCACGGGCTATTTCAACGGCAAACGTATCACCGTACTCAGCACGGGCATGGGCACCGATAACCTGGACATCGTAATGAACGAGCTTGATGCATTAGCTAATATCGACTTGAAGACAAGGATGCCGAAAGAAGAGCATCGTTCGTTGAACCTCATCCGCCTCGGCACTTGCGGCGCTCTTCAGCCCGACATCGAAGTCGAAGAAAGTTATGTAGCCACACGATATGCCATAGGTTTGGATGGCTTGTTGTATTTCTATGAGAAGCACAAGGAAGTGAACGAGATTGCCTTACGTGATGCCTTCATTGAGCAGATGGATTACCCCAAAGACCTGCCTATGCCTTATGCTGTGGAAGGATCAAAAGAGTTGTTTGACCGTTTGGCACAAGGCTACTACCAAGGCGTTACTGCCACTGCGCCTGGTTTCTACGGTCCCCAAGGCCGCACTTTAAGGATGCATCTCACTTATCCCGAGAACAACCGCAAGATTGAAGCCTTCAACTACCAAGGCTGGCGTGTATGCAATTTCGAGATGGAGTCGTCGGCACTTTACGGCCTCGGTAAGATGATGGGGCATAACTGCTTGACCATCTGCACAGTCATAGCTAATCGTGTGACAGAAAAGTTCGCCGTTGACTACCATCCATATGTAAAGAAGCTTGTTTTAAACACTTTGGAAAGACTCTCAGCAAAATAAAGCCCAAAAAACGGAAAAAAGTGACTTTTTTCACCTATTTTTAAAATGGTATAAAAAAAATACCTATTTTTGCCGTTCAATAACGCTTGTATTAGAAGCCAAATATCAAAAACACAGAGTATTAGAAACAGAAATACATCAAAAGCAATGAAAAGAATACTCATTACAATTATTGCATTAATCGCTATTTCTTCATCAGTGATGGCTGATGGTCACGCAGATTCTGTTAGATATCTAACAACCCGATGGAACAGAAACTGGTTCGTTTCAGCGGATGCAACCATAAACTGGTGGCAAGGTAGCATGAGAATGCCGGAAGGCTTTACTAATAGCTATACAAAAGTCTATTGGGATCAACCTCATTTCGGTGTTTCCGTTAACTTCGGTAAGTGGATTAACCATAAGACTGCTGTGAGAGTGTCCTATGACAACACCGTGATCAACAGCTTTATCAACGGAAGACACAATACTCCCAACGAACAACATATTCAATACATTTATGGAGATGAACCCGAACTGATTGAGGCCGTCAACGGCATTGAAGTGTACAGAACTTTCATGCATTACAAGAACTTGTCGGCGCAATACATGATCAGCCCGATTGATTTCTTCCAAGGTTATTACAATCCAAATAGAATATGGACGCCAGTGCTTTATGCTAGTGCAGGTGCCGCGTTGACTTCCAATCGTTTGTTCTTTACCCAAAACGTAATAGATTTTGTCAATTATTCCAATCCATACGACCTTACAAAAATTGATGGAACTAATTTCGAGTTATCGTTAGGAGCAGGTTTGCTCAACAACTTCAAAATAAACGAGCACTTCGATGTCAATCTTGATATCAAATGGAACTTTTTCAGATGGACCATTGACTCATGGACGCATGAATATGATGAGTACAATTCTTTCTTCACTGAAAATGAACAAAATATCAGACCAAAGAGATTCGATAACATGTATACGGCTGCATTGGGATTGACCTATTACTTCAGCAGGATATATGAATTATGTGAACAAGACACCTGCAACTGCGTTGATGTCACCCCAGGCGATACGATCGTGAAGATTGTGACCCTTCAAACTGATGAAATGGTCTGTTATCCCTTCTCCATCTTCTTCCATCGCGATTCTTATGAGCTGATGTCTGGCAGAGACCTGGTTAATTTGGCAGAAATCGCCAGAGTTGCACTTGCATACAATTACAAGATTCGTTTGAGAGGTTCGTGCGATAGCGCAACCGCCACTCCTTCCTACAACCAAACCCTTTCAGAGAATCGCTGTAGAAAGATTATGTCTGAACTGACAAAAATGGGAGTTCCTGAAGGACAAATTATCCTTGTTCCAAAGGGTGGCATTAAGGAACTTGACCCAACGGAATACGACCGCCGCGTAGTGATAGAATTGGTGAAGGATTAATAACTTCCTTCATTCATCGAAAAAAGCCTGGCGGGTGTCCCGTCAGGCTTTTTTATCGACCTTAAAAGTGGACCTCAATACAGGATACCCACTTCGATGCCTATGTAATTGTTACGGACGATACTGCCTGTTTGTTTCTCCAAAGAACTAATGAAAGCATTAGAAAATGCATGGTCGAAAGTCAATTGGGCAAAAGCCGTCAAATTACGACTGATTTCATATTCAGTGCCCAAGCCAAAAATCATAGACAACTGTAACGGACGATATTGATTGGTACAATCGACATAGCTTACATCCTCATCATCGTCCACCCAATAAAAGCTATAACTGTCCTTGCCAAGGTCTCTGCAATTGAAGCCCAAACCAAGGCCTGCCTCAACGTATGCCTTGAACGAATCGGCCACGTCAAAACGGAGTTTGGCTTTCACTGGGATCTCCACATTGACAGCATTCAACCGACGCGACACTAGCACATTGGTCTCTTCAAGAAAATCTTCCACATACCTACGGTCGGTAAAGGTATACTTCATATTTAGGATGTTGAAATCCACACTCGAGGAAATCGCAAAATAGCTCGTAACATAATAATCGCAAACCAAACCCAAATTGGCACCTAGCCTGAAACCCTCGTTAGAGACCACAGTAGAACCCGAACTGGCCCAATCAAAAGTAGGCCCTACTTTAATGCCTAACCTGACATTCCCTGTCTGAGCATTGGCACCTACGGCCATAGCTGCTACCAAGCTGATAATCAACAATGTTTTTCTCATAATAATAAATTTTAGACCTACAAAGATAATTTATTTTGCCGACATTCCCTCAAAATCCGAAAATGATTCTTAATTTTGTCGCCAAATCTTTCTTAATCATTCACTAAAACAAATTCAAAATGAAAAAGACATTCTTACTGATTGCAGCCCTGCTGATGATGGGCTGCGCAGCATTCGCGGGTGGCGGCTTCGACATCGCCATCGGACCAAAAGTGGGTTATCAGACCACAAAACTTTCTTACAACAAGGCAGACATCAAATCGGGATTCGCGAACCATTTCACCGCTGGTCTTTTTGGCCGCGTGACCATTGGACGTCTCTATGTGCAGCCCGAAGTGCTGTATTTCAAGACTTCCAATTTATTTGCAGTCGATGTTGCTGGTACAGGTAACGATAACTTGTTCAACCTCCCTACAGGTGCCAATGTCAACCTCACCTTAAACCAAATGAACCTTCAGGTGCCCGTCTTGGTTGGAGTTAAGATTATTGACCTTGACCTCATCGCTCTTCGTGCCCAAGTAGGTCCTACAGCCAACTTCGTCCTGAAATCACAGACCTTGTTTGACAAGACCTATACCATTAACGGTCAACAAGAAGAGTTGGAAAGCACCACTACAGACCAGAATTTCAACACTAAAAACATTGCATGGGGTCTTCAAGCTGGTCTTGGCGTTGACGTGTTGGATTTCATCACCCTCGACATCAACTACAACTTCGGCCTCAGCAAGGTGTTTGAAAACCTGAACAACACCACTCTCGGTGAGACTTTCGATTTCAGTAACATCGACAACACCAAACAGAGCATGTTCATGGTGACTGTTGGCTTAAAGTTCTTCTAAGCTGTTTATTACAAACAAAAAGAAAGAGAGCGACTCATCGAGCCGCTCTCTTTTGGTTTGATAAAACCTGACGGTTTAGAAGAAGACACCAACTTCAATACCGATTCGGTTTTGCAGAACATTCAACTTGATATCACGTTCGCCCAAGTCCTTGTTACCAGCATAGTACTTCTCGTAATTAGAAGTCACCAAAGCACCTCTGCTAATGCTGTTCAGGAAGTCATGAGAGAAATAGATACCAGCGAAAACACGTGTTGTCTCCAACAAAGTATATTCTGCACCAGCGCCAATACGCAATGAGGCGTGGAATGGGTTGTACTCACCATCTGTAGCTCTGAAAGCATCATCTTTAAGGTCACCCAAAGAGAAAGAATCCATCACCTTTACGCGTTGAGTGTAGCCAAAAGCACCACCCACTTGGGCAAAAGCACGAAGCGGAAGGTTACCAAGTTCAGGGGTAACCAATTTCAGCATCAACGGGATTTCATAGATAGTGGTCTTGAACTTTCTATCAACAGTACCCAATTGATAATCAGTGATACTGTCAATGGCACTCACGTTGCGCTTGTCATCGAATTTATATTGACCATTTACAAAGTCAACATTAACACCCGTAACAATGGCATAGTTTTCAGCGAAATAGTACTCAGCGACAAGACCGACATCAAAACCAGTCTTTGTACGTTGGTTGATGGCAGAACCCGTTTTTGATCCAGTCCAGTCAAAGCTAGGACCTACCTTAAAGCCAAAGGAAAATCCTTTGTACTGTGCTGACGCAGTCAGCGACATGGCCATTAAAAGGCCTACAAATAATAAACTTTTCTTCATTTGATTATAGATTTAGGTTAGTATTTAACTTCGTTGAAATGCTCTGCATTCGGCGTAGCCAATTTTCAATTTGGGAACAAAAGTAGTCTTTTTTTTGATAAGGTGAATAAATCATGGAAAATTTCTAATTTTGTAGGACAAAACGTTACACTCATTTATTATGAACACCCATATTTCCAACCGACTTTTTATTCGAAATAGAGCTAACTTTGCGGCACAGTTACCTCCCAAGTCTGTGGCTGTCTTCACCGCCAACGAAGCCATGCCGCGCAACGGTGATGAGTTCTATCCTTTCCGACAACAGTCAGATTTCTTTTATCTTACAGGTATCAACGAAGAAAATGCTTTTCTTATCATCGCTCCAGATTATCCGGATGAGACCATGCGAGAAATCCTCTTCATCGAGCCATACGATGAAGTGAAAGCTACCTGGCAGGGCGAAATGCTCGATTCGAAACAAGCCACCGAGCTTTCTGGCATCAATACCATCAAAGGCAGCGACGCATTTTGGATGACATTGAACGACATCGTTTTTTCGGGCTATGGCGACACCATTTTCTTGAATAGCTATGAATATCCGAAATACGAATGTGCCGTAGAAACCATTCAAAAACGCTTTGTCAAAAAAGTCAAAGAGTTGTACCCGATGCACAACTATGGTCGCACCGCCCCGATTCTCAATGCATTGCGCATGAAAAAGTCGGAGGATGAGATTGCAATTACGCAGCAAGCTTGCAACATCACCGCGAAAGCCTTCCGCCGCTGCTTGGATACCGTGAAACCTGGCATGTATGAATTTGAAGTGCAGGCAGAAATCGAATACATCTTCAAACAGAACAATGCTACAGGCCATGCCTACGCGCCCATCATCGCCGGAGGCAAGAACGGATGTTGCTTGCATTACTCCAAGAACCAAAGTCTACTCAACGATGGTGACCTGCTGCTCTTCGACATCGGCTGTGAGCTGAAAAACTACTCCTCTGACCTCAGTCGCACCATTCCAATCAACGGAAAGTTTACTCAGCGACAGGCTGATTGTTACAACGCCGTGCTCCGCGTGATGAAGGAAATCACCAAGCTCTACCGCCCTGGCGGCACCATCAACGAAATCAACGAGACCACCCACC
>JAEEGF011942049.1_pt1 | contig 10358 bp, 7 predicted proteins | sample 9134171 | NCBI WGS metagenome assembly JAEEGF01 (sample SAMN16246542, study PRJNA631951) | gut metagenome | biome: gut microbiome; feature: rumen; material: AP-attached | host: Bos | place: Iran: Karaj | collected 2018-10 | reverse complement strand
GGTTACATCAAACGCTGATAAGGAGTCCGGTGTAGTTCAGGGAACAGTTGATATTTCTGATCCTTCAGCTTCTAAGTCAGCTCTTGAGCAGATCGCAGGCGAGAACTCAAACGGCGAGATCTCAGGAGACAAGCTTACAACAGTTCTTACAGACTACAGAGGATATGGTTATATCGGTATGAACTCTCAGAACGTTTGTGTAGGCGGCGATAACGGCAGCGAGGCTTCAAAGAACCTCAGAAAGGCTATCGCAACAGTTATTTCAGTTTACCGTGACGTTGTAATTGATTCTTACTATGGTGAGGCTGCATCAGTTATCAACTATCCTATTTCAAACACATCATGGGCTGCTCCTCAAAAGACAGACGCTGACTATGCTATTGCCTTCTCAAAGGATGTAAACGGCAACGACATCTACACATCCGATATGGACGCTGACGCTAAGACAGAAGCTGCTTTGAAGGCTGCTCTCGGTTATTTCGAGGCTGCAGGCTACACAGTTGCTGACGGCAAAGTTACAGCTGCTCCCAAGGGTGCTAAGATGGAATACGAAGTATGGATCCCGGCTGACGGCACAGGTGACCATCCTTCATTCATGATGCTTTCAGACGCTTCCGATGCTCTCAAGACAATCGGCATCAACCTCATCGTTAAGGACCTTGCTAACTCTTCAGACCTCTGGTCAGGTATTGAAGCTGATCAGGTTCCGATGTGGTGCGCTGCTTGGGGTGCTACACAGGATCCCGACATGTATCAGATCTACTATTCCGGAATCGAATCCGGAAAGGATGCCGGCGGCTCCAACTACATGTATGACATCGCTGATCCCGAACTCGACCAGCTCATCATGGACGCAAGATCCAACCTTGACCAGGCCTACAGAAAGTCTGTCTACAAGGCTTGCCTTGACACCATCGTTGACTGGGCAGTAGAAGTTCCCGTATATCAGAGACAGAACGCTATCATCTTCTCCACAGAGAGAGTTGATATCGACACTGTAACTCCTGACATCACAACATTCTACGGATGGCTCAACGAGATCCAGAACATCCAGCTTACAGCTAACGAGTAATCGCAGCCGGTTGGTGTAACGGATAACACATAATTTTTAAACAGGGGGCAGACGGGTCTATCCCGTCTGCCTTTTCAAAAATGTTAATGTAGGAGATAAAGCCGTGCGTAAATATATAATCAGGAGATTGTTGATATCTGTAGTTATCCTGTTTTTTGTTGCGTTCGTCATCTACGCTTTGATGCGTTGTCTCCCGACTTCATACGTTGAGGCAATGGCTCGTCAGAAATCGATGCAGCCCAACTCAAAGAGCTATGAAGAGTGGATGGAACAGTTGTCAGCCATGTATAACATGGACGGCAGTATCATTGAGGGATTTTTCCAGTGGCTCAGCCAGATCTTAAGAGGAGACTTCGGCGACAGCTGGAAATGGACCGTGCCCGTAATTGAAAAGTTCAATGACACGGTTTGGCTTTCATTCATCATGGGAGTCATCTCATTCGCACTCGAAATCATCATCGCCATCCCGCTGGGAATTATCGCAGCCACAAAACAGTATTCTGTTACAGACTACGTAATATCAATAATAGCTTTGGCTGGCATATCACTGCCGACATTCTTCTTCGCATCGCTGTTGAAGCTTGTGTTCTCAGTAAGATTAGGGTGGTTCGATCTTTACGGTTTGGTAGGCAAGAATTTCAGGCAACTTTCGCCCTTCGGGCAGTTCATGGATAAAGCTTACCATCTGGTCTTGCCAATAACAGTGCTGGTGGTAATCAGCATGGGTTCTCTGATGCGTTACACGAGGACGAACATGCTGGAAGTGCTCAGTGCAGATTACATAAGAACAGCCAGGGCAAAGGGACTTTCAGAGCACAAGGTAATCTATTACCATGCTTTCAGAAACACTTTGATCCCAATTGTTACAATCATCGGCGAATCGCTTCCCGGATTATTCGGTGGAGCACTCATCACAGAGACTCTGTTTGCAATACCCGGAATAGGTTTTGCATCATATCAGTCGATGGTATCGGGCGACATACCGTTCTCCATGTTCTACATGCTATTCCTGGCGATACTGACGCTTATAGGAAACTTGTTGGCGGACGTTTTGTATGCCGTTGTTGACCCGAGAGTAAGGGTAGCTTAGAGAGGGGGGCATTATGAGCGAAGAAAAGAAAAACAACGCTTCCCTTAACGAAGCACTTGAAAAAGAAGAAACCCTCGTATTCGAGGTAAACAAGGACAATGAAGACTACTCTCTGAACGACGACAGACGTGTCAAGGTGCTCTCACCGGGACAGCTGGTAGCCAAGAGATTCTTCAGAAACCGTCTGGCCGTTACCGGAATGGCGATACTCATATTCATGTTCGTATTCTCCTTCATAGGAGGAGTCCTGTCTCCCTATGGCGAGGACCAGAAGTTCTACAGAATGGACACTCAGGTCAAGGACTACGCCGCCATCATGCACAACGAGGACTTCAGATACTCTGCTGCTGACAGCACACTGTTCTCAAGTTCAGTGCAGGCGCAGGCATTCCTGGCTGTCTCTCAGGGAAAGGACAGCTTCTCATACCGTGGCAATGACTACGAGATCGAAGTCGTTACGGACAACTATTTCTTCATCGTAAAGAATCAGGGTAACATCGTCGGTCTGGGATGCAAGGAACTTGTGACATCTTCCGCAGGAGGAAACCTTGGCTTCCAGTTCACTCTGGATGCACTTATGGCACATGCTGCCGGTGAAAGCGAGTTTACATCAGACGGAAAGACATATACGATGGACGAGGACGGAGTCGTCTATGGCAATGGCGAAGAAGTGGCTTACATAAGTGAGTACATCGTAAAGGCCATCATGGGAGACGTAGTGTTCTCAAGAGAGTTCAAGAACGAGCTGATCGATGCTGCCGAGTCCGGACAGAAGTCATTCCAGTTCACGGATGATAACGGCAATGAAGCAGAGTACATCCTTAAGTACGACGCTGCAGCCAAACTCTGGGACGTCCAGCAGGAGACCGCAACGAGGATATTCGATACATATTCTTCACCGTCCAAGGAACACTGGCTCGGAACAGACAGAAACGGAATGGACATGCTTACCCGTCTTATGTACGGAGGACGTATCTCCCTGATGATCGGCTTCATCGTAGTTCTCATCGAGAGCTTCCTTGGAGTCGTAATGGGTGGTATCGCAGGTTACTTCGGAGGATGGGTCGATGCCCTCATCATGAGGTTGGTCGACATCTTCTTCTGTATCCCCAGCATGCCGTTCATCATCATCGTGGGAGCTGCAATGGACGCTGCTAACGTTCCGTCGCTGACGCGAATGATATACCTGATGCTCATCCTTGGTTTCCTGGGCTGGGCAGGCGTAGCAAGACTTGTAAGAGGCCAGATCCTCTCACTCCGTGAGCAGGAATTCATGACCGCTACAGAAGCTACGGGTATCGCTCCCTCCAGAAGGATATTCAAGCATCTTATTCCGAACGTAATGCCTCAGCTCATCGTTATCATGACAATGGGTCTGGGCGGCACGATCATCACGGAGGCAACACTTTCGTTCCTGGGACTGGGAGTAAGATTCCCCTTCGCTTCCTGGGGTAACATCATCAATGACGTTAACGATACCTTCGTGCTTACTAACTACTGGTTCATTTGGATCCCCGCAGGCGTTCTGCTTCTGCTCACCGTACTGGCATTCAACATCGTCGGTGACGGTCTGAGAGACGCCTTCGACCCGAAGATGAAGCGTTAAGGAGGGAAAGATATGGCAAAAGATAAAAAACAGACTTTAGGCTATCTTTCCGCTAAAGAATCCCGCAGGATCTCCAGAGAGAACAAGAAGATAACCGATCAGTACGAAAAGAGATTCAAGAGAAAGAACGTACCCGAGGAAGAGTATCTCACCGAGATGCAGGATCCTAATAACGTTCTTGAGATCGACGATCTCCACACCTACTTCTTCACAGACGTAGGAACTTCAAAGGCCGTTGACGGCGTATCCTTCAACGTTCCCCGCGGCAAGACCGTGGGAGTCGTAGGAGAGTCCGGATGCGGCAAGTCCGTAACAAGCCTTTCAGTAATGCAGCTTCTCCAGAGACCTCAGGGTCAGGTAGTAAGCGGCAACATCCGTCTCAATCTGGGCGACAAGGCTTACGAGATCACAAAGGCACCCATTTCGGCTATGGAAAGCATCAGAGGCAACTATGTCTCCATGGTGTTCCAGGAGCCCATGACCAGCCTTAATCCCGTATTCCGTATCGGAGCTCAGGTCGACGAAGTAATCGAACTTCACGACGGAAAGGGCAGGACTGCTGAAGACATCAAACAGAGGACCATAGAGCTTCTGGACATGGTAGGAATAGCCAATGCCGAGGGCGTATACTCAATGTATCCCCACGAGCTGTCCGGAGGTATGAGGCAGCGTGTCATGATAGCCATGGCTCTTGCCTGCAACCCGAAGCTGGTCATAGCCGATGAGCCCACCACAGCTCTCGACGTTACCATTCAGGCGCAGATCCTTGACCTTTTCAGAGGTCTTAAGGATAAGATCAACGCCTCCATCATGATCATCACCCACGACCTGGGCGTTATCGCTGAGATGGCGGACTACGTTGTAGTAATGTATTCCGGACGTATCGTTGAGAAAGGTCTGGCGGAGGAGATCTTCCTTCACCCGGCACATCCCTATACCATTGGCCTCATGGCGTCAAAGCCTGTAGTAGGAAGGAAAGTTGAGAAACTCTACTCCATCCCGGGCAAGGTGCCTAACCCAATCAACATGCCTAACTACTGCTACTTCAGAGACCGCTGCGAGATGCGCTGCGGTAAGATCTGCGACGGAGAATATCCTGCAATGGTACAGCTCTCGGATACACACTTCGTATCCTGCTACCGTTTCCATGAGGGTGTTGACGCTCCCGAGGTAGACCTTTCGAAGCTTGGCATATTATCACTGGAAGGGAGTGGAAAAGATGAGTAAGAACAAAGCACTTGACATCGTAAACGAATTCACTCCCATAACATATGATCCTCAGTACATCCTTCAGGTAAACTCCCTGAAGAAGTACTTCCCCATCAAGGACGGAGTAATCCAGAAGGTCGTAGGATATGTTAAGGCAGTTGACGGAGTAACATTCAACCTGAAGCGTGGAACCACCATGGGACTCGTAGGAGAGTCCGGATGCGGAAAGACCACAACAGGAAGAACCATACTCAGACTGTATCCCGACAAACCCAGCGGACAGGTGCTCTTCAACGGTAAGGAAGTCTATGACATGACTACCAAGGAGATGCATGACGCCAGAACGGAGATGCAGATAATCTTCCAGGACCCGTTCTCATCACTTTCACCGAGAATGCCTGTAGGCGAGATCATCGGAGAAGCCGTAAGAGAGCACAACCTGGTACCCAAGAATGAGTTCGACGATTACGTCGACAGAGTAATGGACGAGTGCGGACTGCAGCCTTTCCACAAAGACCGTTATCCTCACGAGTTCTCAGGCGGACAGAGACAGAGGATCTGCATAGCCAGAGCCCTTGCACTCAATCCGGAGTTCATCGTCTGCGATGAGCCCGTATCCGCTCTGGACGTATCCATTCAGGCTCAGATCATCAACCTCCTGAACGACCTTCAGGACAACCACGGTCTGACATACCTGTTCATCTCCCACGACCTTTCAGTCGTAGAGCACATCTCTGACACAGTCGGAGTCATGTACCTCGGAAACCTTGTAGAGTACGGCGAGACAGCTGATATCTTCGGAAATCCGCTTCACCCGTACACCAAGGCGCTGTTCTCAGCTATTCCTGTACCCGACCCGACCACGAAGATGAAGAGGATCATCCTGGAAGGAAGCATTCCTTCACCGGCAAATCCGCCGGCAGGCTGCAAGTTCCACACCAGATGTTCTCAGTGCATGGAGATCTGCAAGACGCAGGTTCCCGAGCAGAAGGAGATCGAACCGGGCCACTTCGTGGTATGCCACCTCTACGACGAGGTGAAGGCCGCTGTAGAGGCCACCAAGCCTGAGCCCCCTGTAACAGAAGAGGCAAACCAGTAATGGCAAAGAGGAACGATTTTGAAGATGATGGAATGACTGTCGCCGATATGAGCGACATTCATCAGCAGCCGCTGCTGATCCCGGACCTGGGATTTCTCATGGGCCGGAAGGGCGGCGACAAGACCGACAAGACCGAAGAGCGCCCCGTAAACAGAGGTCCGGTCCAGGTGGACAGGGCTGAGAGAAGGGCGATGATAGGCGGTACCATAACCGCATATCTGGTCGCTTTCGGAATCTTTGCGGCAGTCTTCGTCATTGTGATCCTTCTGCTGATCTGGTTAGGGCGTTAAAGATCATCCAGATCCGGCCGCTGAGGAGCAAATGCTCCCGGCGGCCGTTTTGTTTTTTGCGCAAAACATCCATGGAATAAACTGTTCGTATATCAGAGATTTTTGTGGTATAATATATCGTCTATATTATAGTTTGATCGAGAGGTCATGATTTGGTAAAAAAACTGATTAAATACTCCAGAGGCTACAGGCTGCTTTCCATAGTGACCCCGCTTCTGGTGGTGATCGAATCCTTCATAGAGATCTACATCCCATACGTTATGGCGGATCTCATAGACGAAGGCATCTACGGCTCCAACATGAATGCCGTGGCCAAGTACGGGCTGTTCCTCATAGGAGCCGCCATGGTTTCACTTGCCTTCGGAGTGGCGGCGGGCATAACCGCGCCTTTTGCGTCATCCGGATTCGCCTCCAACCTGAGGCGGGCCATGTTCGAAAAGGTGCAGGAGTACGACTTCCAGTCCATCGACAAGTTCTCCACGCCTTCCATCGTAACCAGGCTCACCACGGATGTCACCAACGTCCAGCAGGCCTATCAGATGATCATAAGGATAAGCGCCAGAGCCCCGTCCATGCTGATATTGGCTCTGATCGCGGCCTACAGAGTGAACCGCGATCTGTCCAAGGTGTTCCTGGTAGCGCTGCCTATGCTGGCCATAGGCGTAGCCCTCCTCATGATCAGCGTCCATCCCATCTTCAAAAAAGTATTCAAAAAATATGACGAGATGAACGGCGTTGTCCAGGAGAGCGTGAGAGGCATAAGAGTAGTCAAGTCATTCAACAGACAGGACTACGAGATAGAAAAGTTCGGGACATCATCCGGAACCATATTCCAGCTTTTCTCAAAGGCAGAGAAGAGGATGGCATGGATGGCACCCATCGTTCAGTTCACCAGCTACACCATAATGATCCTCCTCTGCTGGTTCGGAGGAAGGATGATCGTGGCATCCGGCAACGATGCGGCTTTCGGCCTCACCACCGGAGAGCTCATGAGCATGGTTACCTATACCACCCAGATCTTAATGAGCCTCATGATGCTTTCCATGATCTTCCTGCAGCTCACCATGGCCAGGGAGTCAGGCGCCAGGATCGTGGCCATACTGGATGAGACCAGCGGCATCAACGATCCGGAGGACCCGGTCATGGAAGTCAAAGACGGTTCGGTGGACTTTGACAACGTATCCTTCAGCTATTCCCACAAGGACGAGGATGCGCTGCTGACGGAAGGGGAGAGCAACGTGGGCAGGCTTGCCCTGGACTCCGTGGATCTCCACATCAAGTCAGGCCAGACAGTTGGCATCCTGGGAGGCACGGGTTCATCCAAATCCACTCTGGTACAGCTCATCCCAAGACTTTATGACGTAAGCTCCGGCTCAGTAAAGGTGGGCGGAGTGGACGTCAGGGACTACAGCCTGACGGCTCTCAGAGATCAGGTGGCAATGGTGCTCCAGAAGAACGTGCTCTTCAGCGGCACCATCAGGGAAAACCTGCTCTGGGGCAATGAAAACGCCACAGAGGAGGAGATCAGACACGCCCTCAAGGTCTCCTGCTCAGATGAATTCGTAAACAAGCTGCCCGATGGGATCGACACGGTCCTGGACCAGGGCGGTACCAACATATCCGGAGGCCAGAGGCAGAGGCTCTGCATCGCCCGTGCCCTCCTCAAAAGACCCAGGGTCATCATCATGGACGACTCCACATCCGCTGTGGATGTGAAGACCGACAGGATGATCAGGGAAGGCTTCTCCAGGGAGATGCCGGAGGTCACCAGACTGATCATAGCCCAGAGGATATCCTCAGTCATGGACTCCGACCTCATCGTGGTCATGGACGGCGGAAAGATAGTGTCCACCGGCACCCACGAGGAACTCCTTGAGAAGAGCGACATCTACCGCGAGATCTACGAGATCCAGAACGAGAACTCCGGGGTGGACCTCGACGTGGAAGGAGGTGAGAACTGATGGCTAAACAGACCGAATCCAGGCCCATGGGCGGGCCGGGCAGGGGAGGCAGGATGCTTCTCCAGAAGGGCGCCATCAAGACCCTTGACAAGGGGACTCTCACCAGGATCATGTCGTACCTGAAGCCCTACAAGATCAGGATAATCCTGGTGTTCATCTGCATCCTGGTGAACGCACTGGCAAGCGTGGCATCGTCACTTTTCCTGCAGACACTGATCGACAGATACATCGTTCCCCTTGTGGGACAGGCCGCTCCCGATTTCGAGCCCATGTTCAGGGCGCTGGCCTTCATGGCCTGCATCTACATGGCAGGCGTCATAAGCATATTTTTTGCGAACCGGACCATGGGAATAGTTTCCCAGGCCACGCTGAGGGATATAAGGGATGAGATGTTCTCGCACCTCCAGACCCTGCCCATCGGATATTTCGACAGGAATTCCCACGGCAATGTGATGTCCCACTTCACCAATGACGCGGATACCCTGAGACAGATGCTGTCACAGACGCTGCCCCAGCTTTTCAGCTCAGTGATAAGCATGGTCGCGGTATTCTGTTCAATGATGCATCTCAGCGTATGGCTTACGCTGGTGACTGTAGCCTTCACGTTCTTCGCGCTGTTCATGGCAAAGACCATAGCGGGCAAGTCCGGCGGATATTTCATGAAGCAGCAGGCTTCCCTGGGCGCCCTCAACGGCTACATCGAGGAGATGATCAACGGCGAAAAGGTGGTCAAAGTATTTTGCCACGAGCAAAAGGCCAAAGAGGCCTTCTACGAAAAGAACGAGGAGCTCAGGCTGAATATGTCCAAAGCTAACGCTCTCTCCATGCTGGTCATGCCTTTCATGGGCAACCTGGGCAACATTCTCTACGTGCTGATCGCGCTGATCGGAGGCGCACTGGGCATAGCGGGCTTCCACAACATATCCGTGGGAGGTGAACCCACCCTTACCATGGGGACCATAGCCAGCTTCCTGATCCTTTCCAGGAACTTCATGAACCCCATAACCCAGGTGTCACAGCAGCTGAACTCCGTGGTCATGGCCATGGCCGGAGCCGGCAGGATATTCAAACTCCTGGACGAAAAGCCGGAGACGGACGAGGGAGACGTGACACTGGTCAGAGTGGAGGAAAAGGACGGCCGGCTGGTGGAGACCGACAGAAGGACAGAGATGTGGGCCTGGAAGGACGGAGACAAGCTCATCAGACTTCAAGGTGACATCGTCCTTGACAAGGTGGACTTCAGCTATGTGGAAGGCAAGCAGGTGCTCTACGACATAGATATTTTCGCGAGACCGGGCCAGAAGATCGCCCTTGTGGGAACCACAGGCGCCGGCAAGACCACCATCACCAATCTGATCAACCGATTCTACGACATAGATGACGGCAAGGTGCTCTACGACAACATACCCATCAACCGCATCAGAAAGGCTGACCTCAGAAGGTCGCTGGGTATGGTGCTCCAGGACGTGAACCTTTTCACCGGTACCGTAATGGAAAACATCCGCTACGGCAACCTGGACGCCACCGATGAGGAGTGCATGGAGGCCGCGAAGATTGTGAATGCGGACAGCTTTATCAACATGCTGCCCAAGGGCTACGATACCATGCTGGAAGGTGACGGCTCTGGGCTCTCTCAGGGCCAGAGGCAGCTTCTGTCCATTGCAAGAGCGGCAGTTGCCGATCCACCCGTCATGATCCTGGATGAGGCCACATCGTCCATCGATACCAGGACCGAGGCCATCGTCCAGAGAGGAATGGACAACCTTATGGAGGGCAGGACAGTATTCGTCATCGCCCACAGGCTATCCACTGTCAGGAACGCCGACGTGATCATGGTCATGGAAAACGGCCGGATCATCGAGAGAGGAAACCATGAGGAACTCATGGAGAAGAAGGGCAAGTACTACAGGCTATATACAGGGAATCTGGAATAAATAGGAATGTGTAAACATCCTGCCGCATATGCCGGCAGGGTGTTTTGTGTAAGGCGGCTCCGCGTTGGACGCGGGGCCGCCTTTTGCACGATCAAAG
>JAEEGF010465050.1_pt1 | contig 10359 bp, 13 predicted proteins | sample 9134171 | NCBI WGS metagenome assembly JAEEGF01 (sample SAMN16246542, study PRJNA631951) | gut metagenome | biome: gut microbiome; feature: rumen; material: AP-attached | host: Bos | place: Iran: Karaj | collected 2018-10 | reverse complement strand
GGTCGAAAGAAATCAAGCACAGTCACGGCAGTGACGCGCAGATTTCTTCGGGCACCGCAAGCGGGGTTCGTCCGCCCCCTCAATCTCGTCAAAGATTGTGGGAGGGGACAGGGGGGTATGGGGGGTGGCGCGTAGCGCCGTGAGGGGTGGGGACCACCCATATTCGTCGCGTCAGCTACACCTTTTTTATTCTTTATTATTTCTTCTTTCTTCTTTATTTTTTCAGCGTTATCACCACGTTGTCCGGCAGGACGTCGGCGGATTTATACGCTATTTCCTTGATCTGCGCAACCTCGTTCGGAAGAAGCTGATCCTCGCTTTTCACCACTATGCTGAGCGATTCTCCGGATATGACGGCGATGCAGTCTTCAAATCCTTTTGCCTTAATAAGCGTTTCTATGTTCGCTTCCTTTTCTATATCCGCCGAGATGCGCGTTATATCCGCAAGCGCCTGCTTCGCGGCTTCCTCGTCGCCGCCGATATCGACGACGGACTGGAGAGCTTCCACGGCCTCGTCTCTCGCCTTCGTCCTGTTCAGCGCGGATGCGGCGAAGAAATCCTCGTTCTGCTTTACCGCATCCGTATTATCGGTTTTCCCCGTCCGGTTCGCCGGCGATACCTTCGGCAGGATGAAATTCAACGCCACCGCTCCGCCGATTATAAGTACGCCTGCCGCTATCGCGGCCGTTCTTTTGCCGTATTTTTTGAAAAAACCCTTTAGTTTTTCCGCAAAAATACGCCCTTTTTCATTGTCAGTTGATTTGATTATTCTCATAACAGCTCCTTTTCCGGTCATATTTGCTATTTAAGCGACGTTACGTATATCCTGGCACTCGACACTCCGTACGCGGTCGAAAGCGCCTCGGTTATCCTGCGGCACACCGCCGGGTCGCCGCCGTTTCTGCACACTACGGTTATACCTCTTATAACAGGCGCCGCCGTGCGCACGACGACGGGCGAGCCTGACGACAGCACGGTCTGCTCGCTTTGTTCCGCTTTGTTTTTTGCGTACTGCGTTTCCCTGCCGTATTCCGCCGTGACGATAACGTATACCTTTCCCCCGCACATAGCCTCTACCGTTTGTTCTATTTTATTCTCGGTCAAAGCTTCATATTCCGATATTTCGTCTTTTGCAGCGGTCTTTTTTTCGGCGTTTCCGACAAACATCAAAACAACGCCCAAAAGCGCCGCCGCGGCGAGCGCAAAAATTATTCTTTTGCTTTTGAATATCTTTGATACTGTTTCGTTTTTCATTCGTTCATCACCGCCTCAACCGGTATGCCGAGCAGCTCCGACACGGAGTTTTTCAGCGGTACCGTGAATACCGCGTATTTTATGCCGTTCAACTCTATATGCGCGCCCGTAAGCTCCGTCACGCCGTCCTCACGCTCCGCATACGAGACGGAAACGGATATGCCGTCTTTATTTATACCGTATTTACCGTACGCAAGCTCGTATACCGCGCCGCATATCCGTTCCGCGGTCTGCTCTTTTATCATCCGCTTCGCCTCGTCCGTCAGATCGGTCACGGAAACGTCCTCACCGGCAAGTGAAATATCCGGTGAAAACGGCAGAAACGATATAATAAGCGACAGAGCGCAGAGCGAACAGGCAAGTTTTACGTACTTTTTTACAGACGATTCCGGGCATATTATAAGCACGCAGGTGCATACAGCGGACAGCACCGCAAGCTGTGACAGAAGATTTCTTACCATATACAGAAAAGCGCGCAGGCGACGGAGAAAATTACGCCGGCGGTGAGTATAACGGACAAAAGAAGCGACAGTATATCGTTGCCGTTTTCAAAAAACGCTTTGAGCTTATCCAGATCGAACATCCCGCACAGACCCGCGGACAGTCTCATGCACAGCTTTGACGATATAACTGTCAGCGCCGCGGGGATGATAATTATACCTATCGATATCACGCCGCCCGCGCCCGCAGCGCCTCTGACCGACGATAAAGCGGTGCTCACCGCCGAGACGGATTCCGACAAAGACGAGCCGACGACGGGCACGAAAGAAGACGAGGCGAATTTCACCGTCCGCAGCGCCGCGTTGTCCGCGGTCTTCGCGATGACCGTCTGATACGAAAGCAGCGCGCAGACGACCGCGGCGGAGGCAGTGCACAAAAACACCGCCGCGCGCTTTACAACGGAGCAAACGTTTGAAAGTCCCGCGTCAAAGCCGAGACCGCTTATAAGCGAGCAGCCGAAGCATATCAGTATAAGCGGCAGAAGCACGCGCGCGGATATCAGCCGCATTATCTGAAGCGCAAGCATGAGGACCGATACCGCGGAGCTTCCCGCGGCAATATTGCCGGCAAGCCCGTACATGGCGCACATTGCTACGGACATCGTATCCATAAGTATGCCGACGGCGGAAAGTGCCGCGCTCACGGCGTCATAGCTGAATCGGAGCGATCCGTAGACCGCGGCAGAGCAGATGAGCGCGGAGCATATATCAACGGGCGCGGTATGCTCCGACAAAGCGGACGAAAACGACTTTATAAGCGCGGCTATGAAGACGAGCCCGAGAAGCAGGCAAAGCAAGCCGAGCGCCGGCTTTGCGTTTTCTTCAAGCGCGGAAAAAAGCGCGTCCGCCGCCTCTTCCGAGCCGTACAGCGTTATTCCTGCGCAGTATTCGTTTGCTATATAGCTTTGCAGATCCTGCATTTTTATCACCCGTTTATATATCCTATTGCCGTTTCAAGTATCCTTTTTATAAGCGGCAGGCAGACCGTGAGTATGCCCAGCTTGCCCGCAGTCAGTATGCCGGACGCGGCGGAGCGCTCGTTTGCGTCCGTGCAGATATCTGCCGCCGTCTGCGACAGAAAGCCGATACCGACGGATTTCAGCACGTACGGCAGATATTCTCCAATTCTGCCCTCTCCTATTCCGGCAAGTCCGTTTTTGAAATAAAGCGCCAAAGAAGCGGCAACGGCGATAAGCCATACGGTAAGAAAAACCGACAGAACGCCGCCTATACCCGGCTCCGTCTTTTTAACCGCGGAGATTATAAGCGCGAGTATCACCGCGGCGGCGGACACCGCAATAACGTCCGTCACAGCCCGAACGAGGCGCGTATATACGTGAAAAGATCCGACACGCGCCCGACTATCATTATAAGTATTATCACTATGCCTCACAGGGACAGAAGCATCGCCATCTCGTCCCTGCCGCTTTTTGACAGCACGACGTACGTCACCGCTACTAAAAGTCCCACTCCGGCGACCTTGAAAATAATATCTATGTCCAAAATATAAATCCCCTTATCAAAGGAAAATTATTACCGCCGCAAGCCCGAAAAACGCGGAAAGCGATATGTAAAGCTTTGGCGCGCCGGCCGATTTTTCCCGCCTTTTTACAAGCGCCGCCTCGTACTGCGAAAGAAGCGCGTCAAAGACGCCTCTCTGCACTTCCGCGCCGCTTTTGCCTATGTTTTGGCAGAAGTCGTAAAATATGCGCCGCTCGCTATCAAGCTGCGACAGCTTATCCTCAAAAGACTTATACAAGCCCACGGCGGCGTCGCAGCCCCGTATGCGCGACAGGATTATATCAGTCGGCGTGCGGTTGACGCATATCTCGTCGCGCACGAACGTCATTATGCGGTATATCTCCTCCGACGTCTGAAGCGTGATCTTCGACCGCTGTGCCAGATAATATCCGAAAAGCAAAGAGCAGATGAATATAAGACCGGCGCCCGCGTATTTCATACTTTATTTTCCGTTATATCAAATTCAAAAACGCTGCCGCTGCGCTTTAAAAAAACGTATTTTTCAAACACAGCTGAGTCGTACAGAAGCTTTAAATTCGGACGGCGTAAAAGCGACTCCATACAGTCAGCGTGCGCGGTGCAGATAAGCGTAACGCCGCCGCTTTGCGCGGACAGAATGGCTTTTGTCTCGTCCGGACCGCCGAGCTCGTCGCACAGTACCGCCTGTGCGGACATATTGCGGACCGCGCATTCGATCGCCGCGGCTTTTTCCTTGCCGCAGATATAGTCCGCGAATAGCGGTTTTTTCTTAGGCAAAAGCTCGTATTTCGTATCGCACACGACTATGCGTTTGCCGTAGACCGCGCAAAGACGGCGGGCTATATCGCGCAAAAGCGTCGTTTTGCCGACGCCCGGCGCGGAGCAGATGAGCATGGAGCATACGCCCGTACTGTCAAGCAGACCCGCGCTGCATCCGTCAACGTCGCGCGGTATCCTGATGCACAGCCCGTCAATGCCCCACACCGCGCCGCCGTAAGTACCGTACGTGGAAACGCCGGCGCGCACCTGTCCGGACGACGATATGTAGCCCATCTCAAGCTCGTCTTTGTGCGAGTGGAACGACGAGCCACACAAGAGCGCCGCCGCGCCGTCTATATCCTCTTTAGTGCAGATATACGGTCTGCCCGTCACGCTGCCGGTCTGATCGAAGGTCACGTTTTTGTCGGAGACGGAAAGCGAAAGCGCGCCGCCGAGCCGCAGCCGTATCTCCGTAACGCTTGCGGCAAGCTGCGGATATTTTATGCAGAACAGGCTGATCATAGACGCCACGTTCGCCGGCAGATACGGAAACGCCTCGTATACCGGCGGTGTGCTGTTTTTTATCGTTGTCATACTTGAATATATGAAGACGCGCGCCGTATTATGACCCGCGCATACTTTCGCTTTTTTGAATAAGATTTTTCTGTATTTTCTCATTTTCTATTGACAAAGCTTTTGCCGAATGGTATAAAGGATATAAAGAATATTAAGGAGGATATTTAAATGCCTAAATTCAAATGCACGATCTGCGGCGAGATATTCGAAGCGCCGTCAAAGAAAGACGCGATCTGCCCGCTCTGCGGAGCTATGGGAGACGCTCTTGAGTTAGTGGAAGAGGAAAAAGAAGAGTCGAAAAATCCGTACGCCGGCACGCAGACGGAAAAGAATCTGCTCGCCGCGTTTGCCGGTGAATCCCAGGCAAGAAACAAATATACTTACTTTGCTTCAAAAGCAAAAAAAGAAGGCTACGAGCAGATAGCCGCGCTGTTTTTGAAGACCGCCGACAATGAAAAAGAGCACGCAAAACTCTGGTTCAAGGAGCTGAACGGCATAGGCAGCACCGCCGAAAACCTGGAAGCCGCCGCGGACGGCGAAAACTACGAATGGACCGATATGTACGAGGACTTTGCAAAGACCGCCGAGGCCGAGGGATTTGCGGAACTCGCCGCGAAATTCCGCGGAGTCGCCGCCATTGAAAAGCATCATGAGGAACGTTACCGCGCGCTGCTGAAGAACGTGGAAACGGCCGCCGTGTTTGAAAAATCCGAGGTCAAGGTATGGGAATGCCGCAACTGCGGTCACATCGTGGTAGGCACGAAAGCTCCCGACGTATGCCCCGTCTGCGCACATCCGCAGAGCTACTTTGAAGTAAACGCGGAAAATTATTGAGAATAAAAGCACCGCCGCAATCCGTTTGCGGCGGTCTTATTTTGTTGTTTTATCTTAACAAAAGAACGGTTATATGATACGTTAAATAAGGTGTCGGCTGCGCCGAAAATTTGTGCGCTACGCGCATTTGGGGCTCCCCACCCCCCTTTTTCCGCCCCCTGCCCCCCGCCTTCCCCCCGATATATTATCGGGGCTTTTTGCTGTAGTAGGGGTTGGCGCCTCGACGACCCGTTGTAGGGGCGATCATTGATCGCCGGTTTTGTTTTGTGCAAATCTCGGCGGGCGACCAGTGGTCGCCCCTACGAGATATGCGTTGCCCCCTCAATCTCGTTTAGAAATTGTGGGACCGGGGTTCCCCGACGCGAACTGGAGAGCGTTGGGGGTTCCCGGGAGGGGACAGGGGGGTAGACGAGCTTTGCGCCTTCAAAGGGGTTCCCCGACGCGAACTGGAGAGCGTTGGGGGTTCCCGTCGGGGGGAAGATGAAGCAAAGCGAGGAAAGCGCAGCGGTCGAAAGAAATCAAGCACAGTCACGGCAGTGACGCGCAGATTTCTTCGGGCACCGCAAGCGGGGTTCGTCCGCCCCATCATTTGTAAAAATGATGGGAGGGGACAGGGGGGTATGGGGGGTGGCGCGTAGCGCCTTGAGGGGTGGGAACCCCCAAGATTCGTCGCGAAGCGACTCCTTAATTCTGAATTCTGAATTCTTAATTATTTTACCGCATACTTCCCGCCCGGCAGGGATATGACGTACCCTTTTATTTCAAGCAGGGTCAGTCTGTATACCGCGCTTTCCATATCGATACCCTCCGCGGCGATCTCCTCCGCGGCAAGCGCTCCGCCTCTCAGCAGAGCCTCGTATATCCTGCGTTCGTCGCCTTCAAGCTCGGACGCACGGCTTATTTTGGTATCGGACAGATCGGCTCCGGCGGCTGCCGCCGCGGTCTCCGCGTCGTTTTCACCGTCGCTTTTTTCTCTGTAATCTCCGATAAAATATTTCCTGTTTACTATATTTTCTATTCTGATCTTATCCGGGAAAGTCAGCTCGTATCCGGATAAAATATCCTCCGCGCCGGTGCACAGCGCCGCTCCGCGTTTGAGCAGCAGATTGCAGCCCTTTGACGACGGAGAATTTATGGCTCCGGGAACGGCGTACACCGTTCTGCCCATGGAAACGGCTTTGTCCGCGGTGATGAGCGCGCCGGAGCCTATGCCGGCTTCAACCACCACCGTCGCCGCGCCGAGCGCGGCTATGAGCCTGTTCCTCACCGGAAAATGCTCCGCTTTCGGCTCTTCTCCGGGCGGATATTCTGATATCACCGCACCGTTATCTATTATACAGCCGTATAAATACGAATCCTCCGGCGGATATATCACGTCGCACCCCGATCCGAGTATCGCTACCGTCTTTCCGCCTCCGTCAAGCGCGCCCTGATGACATACGGAATCTATCCCTCTCGCCATACCGGAAACGACCACCGCTCCCGCGGCGGCAAGATCGAAGCAAAGCCTGTGCGCGTTCATCCTGCCCACGTCGCTGTTGCGCCTTGTTCCGACGGCGGATATAAACAGCTCGCTTTCGCTGTCCGGCAGTTTGCCGCGGCAGTATATCACCGCGGGCGGAGCGTCAAGTTGGAAAAACTGTATGGGATATTCCCTGTCGCTGTACTGTACGATGTTTATTCCGCGCTTCGCGCACTGCTCCGCTATGCGCTGCGCCTGATCGAGGCTTTTTGCGGAAAGCGGCCTTACTTCCTTTGACGAAAAGCCTAAAGAATACAAAAATTCTTTTTCCGCACCGTATATCGACTGCGCTGAGCGCAGTTTTGATAACAGTTTTCCCGGCGTGGGATCGCCCTCCGGATAGCGCAGAGAAAGCCAGATGCCGTAAAGTTCGTCCGAATACGCCATATCAGACACCCGTATACCGCTTATACATTATGACGGAAGCCGCCGTCGCCGCGTTCAGCGACTCACATTCCGGCTCCATTTCAATAAACAAAGCTTTGTCGCAGGCGGTTATGACCCCGTCCGGCAATCCGCGCCCCTCGTTTCCTATAACGACCGCGCAGCTGCCGCAAAGATCGGCGTCCGACAGCGACACCGCGTCCGTGTGGAGCGCCGCCGCGTAAACTTTGAATCCTTTTTCTTTAAGCTCGCTTACGGTCGTCATTGTATCCGCGCCCGTTATTATATTATGCGCGAAAGCCGCGCCCATAGCCCCTCTTAAGACTTTCGGCGAATAAATATCCGCGCAGTCCGACGAGAAGATCACCGCGCCCGCGCCGAATGCCCTTGCGGAGCGCAAAACCGACCCGGCGTTTCCGGGATCTGACAGTCTGTCGCAGACAAGCACGAACGACCCGGGTTTTATCTCAGCGTCGCAGACCGGTTTTTCCGCCGCGGCGCATATCCCCTCGGGGCTCTGCTCGTCCGTCAGTTTTTCAAAAACCGGCTCGCTTACCTCAAACAGCTCCGTTCCCGCGCGGTCCGATAAAACCTTTTCCGCAAACGGCATATTCTTCTTTGTTGCAAAGACGTAGCGCAGTTTTATGCCGGCCGCCGCGGCCTCTGTAAGCAGTTTTTTGCCTGCAAGCAGGAAAAGACCGGACTTGTCCCGGTGCTTTTTTTCTTTGAGCTTTGACATATCTACGATCAGACCGTTGTTCCTGCTTGTGATCATGGGCGTAACTCTCCTTTAAACAAAGGGGGAATATTCAAAGAAACTGTCAATATACTGACAGTTTCTTTAATATGTCTTCAGCCTCTTGCTGCTTTCGCTTTGTCGCAAAGCTCGGCAAACGCCGCTTTGTCGGATACTGCGAGCTCAGATAACATCTTGCGGTTGAGCGTGATGCCGGCGAGCTTCAATCCGTTCATAAGTGTGGAATAATTCATTCCGTTGTTTTTCGCTTCCGCGGAGATCCTGGTGATCCAGAGCCTTCTGAAGTCTCTCTTCTTCAGCTTTCTGCCGGTAAAGGCATAGTTGCCGCTTTTTAATACCTGCTGCTTCGCCATCTTGAAGTGCTTGGATTTTGCACCCCAGTAGCCTTTGGCAGCCTTTAATATGCTTTTTCTTCTTTTACGTGTCGCTAATGCGCCTTTTACTCTTGCCATTTTACTGCCTCCTTAACCGCGTATCATTTTTCTGACGTTTCTTGCGAACGATTCGTCAAGATATCCCTGCTTGCGGAGGTCTCTCTTGCGCTTTGTCGCTTTAAGTCCCAGTTTGTGACGGCGGTTCGTATGGTTGATCTTTACCTTGCCGGTACCGGTAAGGCTGAATCTTTTTGCTGACGCCTTATGCGTTTTGATCTTTCCCATTCTCTGACTCCTCTTTATGATTATTATTTGCTTGTTTGGGCTCCGCTTTGCCCTTCTTCTGGTCGGGTTTGAGCGGAACTATGAGCAAGGACAGATTCCTGCCTTCCTCTACCGGCGGTTTGTCGCAGCTGCCGTATTCGGCGCAGCCGGAGGTAAACCGGTTCAGAATATCGTAGCCGAGATCCTTATGCTGGATCTGTCTGCTTCTGAATCTTACGACAACACGCACCTTATCGCCGTTTTTCAAGAATTTGTTGGCGTGATTGAGTTTCGTGTTGAAGTCGTTGTCTCCAATAACTATGGACAACTGGATCTGCTTTGTCTCCGCGCTCTGCTGTTTTTTGCGGGATTCCTTTTCTTTTTTGATTTTGTCAAAACGGAATTTACCGTAGTCCATGATCCTGCACACGGGCGGATCGGCCTGCGGAGCTATGAGGACAAGGTCCAGATTTTTATCGTATGCAAGCTCTTTCGCCTGCTCCGACGTGACGATACCCAAAGGCTTGCCGTCCTCGTCTATAAGACGGACGCTCGGCAGATTGATATCATCGTTAATTAAAGTGTTGTCTTTAGTCGTGCTGATCTTCGCGCACCTCCCGGTTAATTTGCAACAAAAAGACGGGATAAACATCCCGTCGCAAAAAAACACTTTTTTAATGCTTATTGACCCGGCGCCAAAGCGGCACTGACAAGGTGAGGACGGGACGTCCTGCTTTATTGTGGCAATGCATTATATCACGTAATTCCGCGTTTGTCAATAGGAAAATCAAAAAATCTTGAATATTTTTTTATTTTATTACCATTCCCTCAAACAAAACCGCGTTTGCTCCCGTCTCGCCGTTCGTTTCTGTCGTGTGGATAAAGAATGAGAACGCTCTGTTTATCCTTACCGTGCTCGGCAGCGAATAAGTGTCGTGCGCTATCACCGTCGCCGCGGATGCTTCAACGCCGTTTTCGTCAAGCGAAAGCTTTGCTTTCTGGATTATATCGCTTATATAAAGCTGCGTATCCGACATACGGCTGAAATCTGCCGAATCTTTTACAAACGCGTCCGTCACGCCGCGTTCTTTTAAGAAATCGCAGAGCTCGCCGTGCGTAAGCGACGTTTCAACGTCGATCTTCGGAAGATACACCGTTATATCGGACCTGCTCATCTTTTCAAGATTGTTGTGCAGATCATCCGTGCTGCCTATGACGAACGCAACGGAAACGCTGTGGCGCATGGGAACGTCCAGTATCTGGGTTTTTTCATCCTTGTAGTAGCCGCAGCGCAGCTTGCATTTTATATATTCTTTCTTTACAACGTCGCCGTCCTTCGTGGTGAAATCGTCCTCGCCGTAAACTTCAAAAACCGACGCCCACGCGTCCTTGAAATACAGAGCGTTCACTATCAGGACCGCAAGATCCTCGACGTCGTAGCTTTCGGGCAGAGTTTTCTTTATCATATTGCCCGTGTTTTTGCGCACCCATTCGTTCACGTCGGAAATAACGGTCTGCCGGTCAAATTCTTTGAGCTCCGCGCCGTACATTTCCGACGCCAGCCTGTATCCGTCCTTCAGCTCCGGCAAGTCCCGCCTTCTCCAGACGGAATCCGCGACTTTGAGCGAATCGTCG
>JAEEGF012012455.1_pt1 | contig 10360 bp, 6 predicted proteins | sample 9134171 | NCBI WGS metagenome assembly JAEEGF01 (sample SAMN16246542, study PRJNA631951) | gut metagenome | biome: gut microbiome; feature: rumen; material: AP-attached | host: Bos | place: Iran: Karaj | collected 2018-10 | reverse complement strand
ACTGGCATGTTCCACCTGGGTATTGTAGGCTTCAATCGGGGCAAAGGTCGGGAATCCGAAGTTGCCGTTATTGGCGTCGGTGACCCAGTTGAACTCGATAGTAATCGGATAACTGGGCGGCGTATAGTCAAGCGAGAGCGTATAGAAGTCCTCAGCAAAGCTGCTGCTCAGGTCACTGCGCTTGAGTTCCCCTTTCTTGAACTTGCGGATGACCTTGCCTGTGGCATCGGTCACTTGACCGTTGAAGTCGGTCAACTTCTGCCACTTGCTGCAACCTATCGCAAACTGCGCCATGTCGTTGGCGCGCTCATGGAGCAGGCGATAGACGCGCTGCTCGCTAATGCGGGTGTTGCGCATGTCACGACAGTCAACCTCGGTGGTTGATTGCACAACGACAGCATCGACCGTCTGTGATTCGGCTGGCAGTACGCACACCAGCAGCAGGAGAATGGAAAACAGTGCTCTCATGGCGCCTTTTTAATTACGATGACATCTTGCAGTCGCTTATACACCTCTTCGAAGAAGTTTTTCACAAAGGGGTACTCCTGGAAAGAGAAGAAAAGCCTGCCGACCTGTATCTGACACCTTGATGAAAGCGTCGAGCCATCGGCAGTCGAAGCGATGAGGCAGCTTAGCTTGCCATCTTCACTCTTGATCATTAGCGGTTGAGGCAGCTCCTCAACCACATAGCCCTCGGGAAGGGTAATTACTGAGGTCAGGCTTTCGGCGTTGAGACATGGGAACTCGACGGGCAACGTGCGTTGCTCCTCGGTCAGCGGGTTCTCACTCATCACATTCAGCACCCATGGGTTGAGATAGATGATGTCGCCCGCAGCGTCACACTGCTTGACCAAGTGCATTTTTCGCTCCACGTCGGATCCCAATCCGTGATGTTTAGCAAGGGAGAGGGATTCGATTTCGCAGTTCAACTCCTGCGCCAACTTTGAAACGTAAGTGGCACTGTCGGTGGCCATGCGGAATTCATGTCGCAGGGAAGCAGCCTCCAGACCCGTATATTTCGTCTGAATGTCGGCCTGCAAGGTACCATCGGCTTGGAGTTCACCCTTGACCATGCTTCGTGATTTGGATTCCGACACCCCCGTCAGGTCGACCCATTCGGTGGGTTTGTCCTTGCTCACGATTCGAGCGCGGTCAACCAGCAGATGGTCGGGCAGGACATCGAGCCAACCGTCCTCGATTGAACCGTCCAGATAGGAAAGCTTGTCACCCACCTTGACTGCCACGACAAAGGTGTTGAACTCTTTAACAGTAGCACGGGCAACGGTCAAGAACCCTTTATCGCGTGACCTCATCACAACGGGATAAGCCTCAAATCCGGCATCTCTGAGCATATTGATCAGGATGAAGTTGATGCTGGCGTTGCTGCCCGAGCGTTCCTTGAGCACCTTGCCAGCGCTCTCGGCATAGAGAGTGTATTTCTCGTTCCACTTGACACGATCCTTAAGCAGGCGATAAATGGCCATGATGCGTTCTACAGGGTCAGCGATGTCGGCCACGCCCGCCTCTTGCATTTCGGTCTTGAGCGGGTTCTTACCCAGCCGACCACCGAACTCATCATCGTCTAATAGCTGCTTGTCCACATCATCCCAGTTGGAAGTGAAGTATTTGGTCATGCTACCCGGTATCTGGATAGAACGCAACTCCATTGAAACGCGCTGCCCATAGGATTGAGGAGCATAAAGCATTTTCTTTTTGCGCAGAGCCGGCAAGTTACGGCCAAAAAACTGATATCGCTTACCTCTACATTGTATTCCTGCTGCCAAATTCATGCTTGTGTCCTCAATCTTATTTTCCAACCGATAAGAACCGCGTTCATCAACGCTGAAATCGAAATACTCCGGAACAGTCACATCAAACGAAGTGTACATCACCGGTATTTCACTCTGTGCCCACCAGTCATCAATGTGGCTGATGAAATCGCTTTCTATCTCATATTCCACCTCTATGACGGTTCCCACGGTGACCTGTGGCACAGTGTATTTGGTCAGGCGCAGCGTTTTGGTCACATCCTCATGATTGACCATGTTGCCCTCCATTTTGGTCTTGACCAACTTCCCGTCAACCATATTGTAGGCTGTGGCTTTGAGTTTGACTAATTGTTCGCAATCATCCAAATGATGGCCATTGTAAATATATGAGATAGCACCATTGGCTTCGTCTTTTCCTTCTTCCTTGAGAACCTTGATACGCTTCTTGGTGGATAGTATCAGTTTGAGCGAACCCGAGGACAAGTCATACCGCAGAACTGTCTGACTACACAGTACCACCGCCTCGGCTTCCGGGTCGGGGTCATATGTTGTCATATTCAGTTCAGCGTCAGTGGGCTTTCCCCACTTGAGATTTGGCTCCAGCGTTTGTGCCCATGCCATTGATGCCAGGCACAACATCATTCCTAAAAGTGTCAGTCTAGTGGTCTTCATAACGTTAAGGTTTAGTTTTTGCTGCAAAGATAGTGTTTTTTGGGACGAAATCACAAAAATGCCGAGTATAAAATGGTCAAAACTTCATCCCGAAGGCAAGTTGGGCGTTATTGTTCTTGCGGTAGTTGGGAATATTTCAAGAAACAACGACCGCCAACATTAAGTGAGCGGTCGTTATATGCTTGCGATGGCTGGATCAGCTGATTTCGCCGCCGGTGTAGAGTTGGTAGTATTTGCCCTTGAGAGCCAACAACTCGTCGTGGGTGCCGCGTTCGATGATGTGTCCGTGCTCGAGGACGATGATGCAGTCGCTGTTGCGCACGGTAGAAAGGCGGTGGGCTATCACGAAGGTCGTTCGCCCTTTCATCAGGGAATCCATGCCGCGCTGCACGAGGGTCTCGGTGCGGGTGTCAATGCTGCTGGTCGCTTCGTCGAGGATTAGCATGGGCGGGTCGGCCACTGCAGCACGGGCAATGGCTAACAGCTGGCGCTCACCTTGGCTCAGATTGCCGCCGTCGGCATTGAGTACCGTCTGGTAGCCGTCACTCAAACGGCGAATGAAGCCATCGGCATTGACCAGTTTGGCAGCCTCGATACATTCCTGGTCGCTGGCTTCAAGTCGTCCATAGCGGATGTTGTCGAGCACCGTGCCTGTGAACAAATGTGTCTCTTGCAGCACCATGCCCAGACTGTGGCGAAGGTCACGTTTGCTGATATCATTGACGTTGATGCCGTCGAGCAGGATTTTGCCGTCCTGGATGTCATAGAAACGGTTAATCAGGTTGGTGATGGTGGTTTTGCCGGCACCGGTGCCGCCCACGAAGGCGATTTTCTGGTCTGGCATGGCATCGATGTCGATGTCAAACAGCACCTGTTTGTCATCAGTGTAACCGAAGTCCACATCGTTGAACTTTACTCCACCCGAAACCTTGATATAACGTAGTTTTCCGTTGTCCAATGGAATCTTCCAAGCCCAAATGTCCGTGTGGTGGTTGCAGGGATGCAACAGTCCGTCCTCACCACGCTTGGCATTGACGAGTTTGACTTTTCCGGCATCAGGCTCTGGCTTTTCGTCCATAATCTTGAAGATTCGGTCGGCACCCACCGAGGCATTCAGCACGCTGTTGATTTCCTGGCTGATGCTGGCGATGGGACGTGCAAAGCTCTTGTTCAACGTCAAGAATGCCACCAGGGTACCGAGTGTCATGCCGCTATGGCCGTTGATGATGAGGGCGGCACCCAGCACACCCATGAGCACATAGCTCAGATGCCCCAGGTTGCCGTTGACGGGCATGACGATATTGCTGATGCGGTTGGCATCGTAGGTGTTGCTGCGCAGCTCCTCGTTGATGACCTCAAATTGTTCGATGGCCTTCTGCTCATGGCAAAAGACCTTGACAACCTTCTGGCCTGTCATCATCTCCTCGATGAAACCGTTGACCTCGGCCAACTTCTGCTGCTGTACGCGGAAGTGCTTGCGTGAGCGTTTGCCTAGATAAGTCGTGGACCACGCCATGACCAGTGCCATGACGATGGATAGAATGGTCATGGGCACACTCATCACAATCATGCTGGCAAAGGTGATACCCAGCGTGATGAGCGAATTGAAGGCTTGTGGCAGGCTGTTGGAAATCATCTGGCGCAGGGTGTCCACATCGTTGGTGTAGGCCGACATCACGTTGCCGTGGGCATGGGTGTCGAAATACTTGATAGGCAGTTTCTCCATGTGTTCGAACATATTCTTGCGCAGCTTGAGCATTGTGCCCTGGGTGACGTTAATCATCAGGCGGCTATGCAGATAGGAACACAGGGCACCAAATGCAAGCACGATACCCAGTTTAACCAGCGTCTCGGCAAGCGGGCCGTAGTCAGGATGTGCCTGACCAACCATAGGCGTGATGTAGTCGTCGATGAGGGTGCGGGTGAATAGGGTAGAGGCTAGGGTAGTGCAGGCTGTCACCACAATGCACACCGCTACAGCCAGAAATGAGAACTTGTAGTTCTTCATCACGATTTTGAACAGACGCAATAGCGTGCTGCGTTTGTTAACGCCAGTGGTATCTACAACCATGTTGCGACCGTGTCCACCTCCGGGTGCTCCAGGCATTCTCATAATAAGACCTCCTTTCTGTTGTCTTGGGGTTTGTCAAAGTCTCCTCCTGCCTCCTCCTGGATGGCACAGATTTCCTGATAGATTCTGCACGACTTGAGCAGATTGTCATGCGAGTCAAACCCGACCATCTTGCCGTTGTCGAGCACCAGGATGCGGTCGCAGTCCTTGATGCTGCTGATGCGCTGGGCGATGATGATTTTGGTCATTTCGGGCAAATCCTTACGAAGTGCGGCACGAATCCGCGCATCGGTCGTGTTGTCGCATGCGCTGGTGCTGTCGTCCAGCACCATGATTTTAGGTTTTTTTAATAAAGCGCGGGCGATACACAATCGCTGTTTCTGACCACCTGACACGTTGGTACCGCCTTGTTCGATGCGGGTATCGTAACCATCGGGCATTTCCATGATAAACTCGTCGGCACACGCCGTGCGACAAGCCTGACGGCATTGTTCAAGTGTGGCGTTTTCATCACCCCAACGCAGGTTGTCCAGAATGCTACCCGTGAAGAGGACATTTTTCTGTAATACAACTGCCACATTGTTACGTAGCACCTCAAGGTCGTATGTGTTCACGTTATTGCCACCGATAAGCACCTCGCCCTTGGAGGCATCATAAAGGCGGCTAATCAAGTTAATCAGCGATGACTTGCCGCTACCTGTACCGCCAATCACACCGATGGATTCGCCACTGGTGATGTGCATATCGATGTCGTTAATGGCATACTCACCGCTACCGCCCTTGTAGGCGAAATAAACATGGTTAAAGTCGATAGAACTATCGGGTACTTCGGTGACTGCATTGTCGGGATTGACGATATCAGGAATCTCGTTAATTACCTGTGCAACACGCTGTCCGCTAGCAACACTTTGAGTAATAGTTACAAAAATCATGCTCAACATCATCAGTGACATCAAGATGCTCATGACGTAGGTGAAGAGCGAAGTCAATTGGCCAGTCGTGAGGTCGCCTGCGACAATGAATTGGGCTCCGAACCACGAAATGGCGATGATGCAGCCATAGACCACCATGTTCATTAAGGGGCGGTTAAGTGCCATCAGGCTCTCGGCCTTGACGTTCAGGTCATAAAGGTGCTTGGCGGCTTTCCAGAACTTGGCGTTCTCGTGATCCTCGCGCACAAACGCTTTAACGACGCGAATGCCGGAAACATTCTCCTGGACGACACCGTTCAGTACATCATATTGCTTGAAAACCAGTGCAAACATCTTAGATACTTTGCTGATAATCAGTGCTAAAAAAATGCCGAGTATTACGCTGGCAACAATAAAGATAAGGCTCAGCTGAGGGCTGATGACAAAGCACATCACGATACTGGACAACAGATTGAACGGAGCTCGAACAGATGTGCGGATAATCTGTTGATAGGCGTTCTGCAGATTGGTCACGTCTGTGGTCATGCGAGTTATCAGACCTGATGTGCTGTACTTGTCGATGTCGCTGAATGCAAACCGCTGTATGTTCTTGTACATGGCATCTCGCAGGTTACAGGCAAAGCCCGATGAAGCGTAGGAGGCATATCTGCCCGCCATAATCGCTGCCATCATGCTCAGGAACGCCATGACGAGCATAATCAGCCCATATTTATAGACGCTGGGCATGTGGCCTGCACTGATGCCGTTGTCAATGAGCTTGGCGGTCACAAAAGGAATGAGCACGTCAAGTACAACCTCAAGCATGATAAACACAGGCGTCAAAAATGACGCTGTCTTGTATTGCTTGACTTGTTTTAGTAGTGTCTTTAACATCTTGAAAACTAGATAAGAAGTTTGAACTACAAAAATACAAATATTAATCATTATTTCATGATTCTTGCGGCATTTTGTTAATAAAAAATAGAAAAATAGGGTAGTAAATGAAGGAAATGAAATAATTAAATATTTAATTTATATTTTATATTTTAATTAATTGAATATTAAATAAATATATAGTATATTCAATGAAATATTTTGTTGTCATTTGTATGCAAACAGTGATGATTGGATATTTGAACTTAATAATTTAAATTTTTCACATTAATTCTATTAGATAATCACTTTAATAATTTGTTATTTATTAACTATTATATTGCAATTTACATTCGAAAATATTTTTATAACTATGTTTGATTTGATTGTTTTCTAATTCTGTGACGTTTCCAGTCAATTTGAGTTATCTGAAACGCCGATGAATCATTAAACCATCGGCAGAGTTGTCATAACCAAACAAATTGATTATCAAAATATTTTTGCGTATCATATCGATGATTTTTCTTGTGTTTAACTCAATGAGATTCTCATATTTGGTTTGATGTTGCATTCTCGTTAGGATTATTATCGGAAAAATTACCTATTTAAATAAATATTGATATTATGTAAAATACGAATAAGCACATTGTATTTATTGCTCCCCTCTCAATATCAAAATAAAAAAGGTGTCATCATAATGAAAATCATAGTAATTTTGCAGATATGAAAGAAATGAGTGAACCAATCAAGATTAATGTGTTGTTGTGTGACACATTCCCAGGTCGTTTACCTGATGACATTCCCAGTTATGTTTCATTGCACGAGGAATTGTTCCGTCGAGTAGCTCCTGATGTTCGTTTCAGGGTTTATATGACAATGGATGGAGAATTGCCTCAGTCTCTTCACGGGGATGAACTTTATCTGGTTCCAGGCTGCATTTGTTCGGCTTATGACCCGTTTCCCTGGATTGAAAGCTTGCAGAACTGGATTCGTGACGCTGTAGCCCATCATGCGTTTTTAGTTGGAATTTGTTTTGGCCATCAGGTCATCGCACAAGCATTAGGCGGTGAGGTCAGCAAATATCCTGGTGGTTGGGGAACCGGTATAAGGGAATCACAGATTCTGGATTCTTCAATGCTGCCATTCTTTCCTGACGGTCACATGCGACTGCTCTATAATCATCATGATCAGGTGGTTGTACCTCCACCTGGAGCTAACACGTTGGCTACAAGCGATTTCTGCCGTTACGAAGGACTACGCATTAACGACCATGTGTTCACCTTTCAGGGCCATCCCGAGTACACACCTTATTATATGGGTTATTATCTGCATAACCTTGCTGCTGAGCAAGACCCATTAGTTGTTGAACGGGCTTTGCAATCACTGGAGTTGCTCTCTCCACAAGGAACTGAAGTGGCCAAATGGATTGTGGAAATGTTTGCTAGATATCTGGAAAACAAATGATTACAGGCTTAATTGGCCGTATCACTTCTTCTTTTTCTTTGATTTGGCTTTATAGAGTGCTCGGCGCAGCCGGTCGGCTGTCTCTTGTTCATCTTCAGCCAAATCTTCAAAGCCGATTCTCTCATAGATGGCAGCGAGGCGGTCATGAGGTTGTGGTTGCTTCTTGTCAGCTTTTGCTGCCCTTTTAAAGGACTTGATGGCCTCGGGGATATCATGGTTGAGTTCCATCAATTCTCCCATTGTCATGTGGGCACGATAATTGTTCTTTTCCAGCTCAAGTGCCTTAGTTAATTCCTGCTCGGCGCCATCGAGTTGATCAATCGCTATCAGTAACCGCGCTTTGCCAATCATCGCGTCGATACATTCAGGCACGATGCGCAGCGCTTTGTTGTAATTGGCAAGTGCTGAGCGGATAGCGATGTCGTCCAGAGGTTTTCCGTAGGCCACACGACCCTCTTCCACTACCCCACTCTCCTCAATAGCCAGAGCCTGGTCACCCATTGATACATATTCCAACGCTAGACTGTGTAGCGTTTTCTTCTGGTTCTCAATGACTTGCTTCAAGCGTTCTATAGTTTTGGCTTGCCTCTTGAATATGTTTAGTTTCTTGGATATCAGACGCTTGACTGCCTCATTTTGAAGATTATCTTTAATCTTCATGGCTTCGGTAAAGCACTTGACGCATTCTTCAAATTCCTGATTATCAAAGGCATGAACAGCACGACGATAGAGTTGGTTGGCACGTTCCTGTTCCATCGCCTCGTTGATTAGCTGGCGATTATTGAACTGTCGGCTAAAGTCAACGACCGCGAGATTGACAATGATATCTCTCTCACTGAGCGGTTTAAGTAACGTGATACCTTCCATTGATGTGCATCGGGACAGCGCCACATAGGTTTGCCCACCCGTGAATGCCCCGCCGGCAAAGTCAATCACCACATGATTGAATGTCAGTCCCTGGCTGCGATGCACCGTGAGCGCCCATGCCGGTTTGATGGGAATCTGTGCAAAGGACCCAAGAACTTTCTCTTCCACCTTTTTCTCTTTCTCGTTGTAGGTGTACTGCATGTTTTCCCATATCTCCCGCTCCACAAGCATTTCAGCGCCGTTCTCGAGCGCTACATAGACCGAAGTGTCGCTCAGCCTCGTCACCTTGCCGATGGTGCCATTACACCATCTGCCTTCCTTGTCGTTACGGATAAAGATGACTTGGGCCCCTTCTTTCAATGCTAGGTTGTAGGCTGTGGGCAAGCTGTTTTCGGGGAAATCTCCTTCGATGGCTCCCTCATAGACAAATTCGGGTGTCTTGAGGGCCTTCATGTGTTCATCGTTGATGCTATCCACCGTGTCACGGCGTGTCGCTAGGGTAATAACGAACTCATCGTTAATCTCCTGATAATTGGGATTGTATCGCTGATTGATGCGTGCCATGTCGGCTGGCGTCGCCCGATTGATGCGTACGCGGTCGAGCAAAGCGATGAAGTCACTGTCGCTCTGACGATAGATTTTCCGCAACTCGATGGCTACCAGATTAATCTGGTCAAAAGCCTTGGCGTTGAAGAAAAAGAAATTCTTGTAATATCGTCGCAGGATGTCACGCGTGTCATGGGTTACCACGGGCTCCAACTGGAAGATATCACCCACCAGCAGCAACTGTTTTCCGCCAAAGGGCTCGCGCATATTGCCGGAATACACGCGCAATACACGGTCCACAAAGTCGATGATATCGGCACGCACCATCGAAATTTCATCAATGATGATGAGCTCCAGTTGCTGGATGAGTTTGACTTTTTCCTTGGTATAGCGCAGCATTTTGCGCATCCGTGCCGGGTTGGAATAGTCCGGATCATCAGGCACCATGGGCTTGAACGGTATCTTAAAGAACGAGTGCATCGTCTGTCCGCCCACGTTGACGGCGGCGATGCCCGTCGGCGCCAGCACCACGGTCTTCTTCTTGATGGTATCTCGGATGTATTTCAGGAAGGTGCTCTTGCCTGTGCCAGCCTTGCCAGTCAGGAACACAGAGCGATGGGTGTGTTGAAGCACATCCCAAGCATCCTGAAACTCAGGGTTGTTGAGGTCAATATTTTGCAGGTCATTGTTTGCCACAGTCCCCACCCCTTGATGTGTGTTAGTCAAGCTTGAGCACAGCAAGGAATGCCTTTTGCGGCACCTGAACGGTTCCAATCTGTTTCATGCGCTTTTTACCGGCTTTCTGCTTCTCGAGCAGTTTGCGCTTGCGGCTCACGTCACCGCCATAGCACTTGGCTGTCACATCCTTGCGCACCTGCTTGACCGTCTCTCGGGCGACAATCTTCGCTCCGATGGCTGCTTGGATGGCAATGTCATATTGCTGGCGTGGAATCAGTTCCTTGAGTTTCTCGCACATGCGGCGACCTAGCGATACAGCATTATCCACATGCGTCAGCGTACTCAAGGCATCCACGGGCTGGCCGTTAAGCAGGATATCCAGTTTGATCGGTTTAGACTCACGGTAGCCATTGATATAATAGTCAAATGATGCATAGCCCTTACTGATGCTCTTGAGTTTGTCGTAGAAGTCAATCACAATTTCGCCTAATGGAATATCAAAGGTCAGT
>JAEEGF012205937.1_pt1 | contig 10361 bp, 6 predicted proteins | sample 9134171 | NCBI WGS metagenome assembly JAEEGF01 (sample SAMN16246542, study PRJNA631951) | gut metagenome | biome: gut microbiome; feature: rumen; material: AP-attached | host: Bos | place: Iran: Karaj | collected 2018-10 | reverse complement strand
CAGGTGTGCTTTGCGCCGATGCGGTCGGCCAGCGCAAGGGCCTCGTCCAGCGAAAGATGCGAATGGTGGGGGCCGTAGGTGACGGTGTTGAGCGTGACGTGTTCCAGACCTTCCAGTTTGGGCATCTCCTCTTCCGGAATGCTGCTCAGGTCGGTCAGATATGCAATCTTCCCGATACGGAATCCCAGTATGGGTTGCTTTCCGTGGATAAGGCGTATCGGGATCACACGGACTCCTTTTCCATCATCATCTGCCTTGTCCACGTTGTCGGCCGGTCCGGGAACTATACTGCCGTCCGGCATCCGGTAGCCGTATCCCACGTCATGCACCCAGACAAGTTCTTTGTCGTCTGCGCAGGGATGAACCGTAAACGGTTTGTTTTCAATAAGATGGATATGCCATTCGGGGGCACCGGGGTAACGCGGGGATGCGAAGGCGTAAGGGAATTCCCGCTTGATGTCTTCAAGGATCTTGGGCTCGCAGTAGATCTCCGCAGGGCGGCGGTCGATGAAGTTCAGGGACCGCAGGTCGTCCAGTCCGCCCACATGGTCCTTGTGGTTATGGGTGATGAGGATGGCATCTAGATGCCCCACGCCTGCGGCTAGCATCTGGCTGCGGAAGTCCGGCCCGCAGTCCACCAGTATGTTCAGGCCGTCCACCTCGAACATGGCTGATGCGCGGAAGCGCTTGTCGTGCGGATCCTGACTGGTGCATACGGGGCATTGGCATCCCACGATGGGGATACCTAGCGAAGTGCCGGTTCCGAAGAATATCAGTTTCATATTGTGACCTCCGTCAGTTTACCCACCAGCGCCGCATCGTAGGGTCTGGTGACACGGATGTAATTGCCCGTGTATCCGCTCATCGAGCCGTCTTTTTCCTTCGATTCGAAAAGCACTTTTTCGCGGATTCCACGGTTTGCTTCCACGAATTCATCATGGAGTATCCTGCACAGTTCTTCCAGCCTGGCCACCCGTTCCGCTTTTATCTGCTCTGGAACCTGGTCCGGCATAGTTGCAGCGGGAGTTCCGGGTCGCTTGGAGTAGGGGAAGACGTGGATGAAGGCTGGTCTGACCCGTTTCAGGAATTCCAGTTCCTGCTGGAAAAGTTCTTCCGTTTCGCCCGGAAGACCGGCCATTACGTCTATTCCAAAGAACACCTTCGGCTTGCCGGGACCTTCCATCCTGCTGCGGATGTAGGCTATCCTGTCGGCGAAGAAGGCGGTGGTGTATTTTCGGCCCATGCGGGCGAGGATGGTGTCGGTGCCCTGCTGGAGAGGGATGTGAAAGTGCGGCTGGAACTTCGTGCCGGAGGCTATCCAGTCAATGATTTCTTCCGTTATAAGGTTCGGCTCTATGCTCGAAATCCTCCACCGCTCTATGCCTTCCACGGCATTCAGCGCCTTCAGCAGGTCCAGGAAACTCTCGCCAGTCCCGCGTCCGTAATCGCCCGTGTTCACGCCGGTTATCACCACTTCCTTCACGCCCTCCGCAGCAATCGCTTCCGCCGCCTTTAGCGCCTCGCAAATCGGAATGCTCCTGCTCCTGCCCCTAGCATACGGTACGGTGCAGTACCTGCAGAAATTGTCGCATCCATCCTGAACCTTCAGGAATGCTCGCGTCCGTTCGCTGGTGGAATATGCTCCAAAGACATGTTCCGACAGGTAACTGCCCCTGTCGGAACTCCGCTCACTTCGTTCGCTCCGGCCCCTCCCATCGCAAGCGACGGGCCCCTCCCCCTGCCCGTGTCCGGGGGTGGACACGTCCTCCAGGGGCAGTTCCTCCCGGAACAAATGCTTCAGCGTTTCGGGAACCACCAACGATTTTTCAGAGGCGAGGAAGACGCGGGCGACGCCGTCAATGGCGCGCACCTCGTCCGGCTTCATCTGAGCGTAACAGCCTGTGACAATGATCTTTGCAGAAGGATTTATGCGATGCACCTTGCGGATTTCGCCGCGGGACTTCTTGTTGGAAGTTTCGGTTACCGTGCAGGTATTGATCAGGTAGATATCCGCTTTCTCGCGCCAGGGAACGACCTCCAGCCCGGCGGCGCGGAATCCGCGCTCGTAGGTGGCGGTCTCTGCAAAATTAAGTTTGCAGCCCAGCGTGATGAAAGCTATCTTCATACCTCGCTGCCTCCTTTGATGGTAACCCTTGCAGCATCGGCGGGACCGCCGACGGGCGGGTTGAGTTTGGAGATGCTGATCTCGAACTCTTCCAGATCCGGGAACGCGGTTTCGACCGCATCCCTGATTCGTCCGGCCACGTGTTCCAGCAGGTTTGATGGGATGGCCATTTCTCCGGCGACTATGCGGTAAACCTCGGAATAATCGATGGTGTCCGCAAGGTCGTCGGTCTGGATGGCATTCTCGGGATTGACCGAGCATCGGAAATCCACCACGTACTCGCCGCCGTCGGTTCTTTCCTCCGGCAGGCAACCGTGGTATGCCTTAAAATGCATCCCAAGAAGCTCTATCGTGCCAGTATTATGAATACGCATGGTCTCTTTCCAATAACGGGTTTATTCTTGCGCCAGGAGGCGACTGTGTCGGTGCGGATGAATGCGTCCGGCAGGGTGATGTCCGCGGCGATGCAGAGGCGGGTGGTGGGGGAGAGCTGATCCAGAAGGTCTGCGAGAAGCGAATCGTTGCGATAGGGGGTTTCGATGAAGATCTGGCTCTGGTGCAGGGCGGCGGAATCCTTTTCGCATCTGCGGATGGCCGCACGCCGCTCGTCCGTCTTCGCGGGAAGGTATCCCCGGAAGGCGAAACTCTGCCCGTCGAGCCCCGACGCCATCAGCGCCAGCATCAGCGAAGACGGACCCGCGAGCGGCACCACGGCGATGCCGTGTCGGTGGCATAGCGCCACCAGTGCGGCCCCCGGATCGGCCACCGCAGGAAGCCCCGCCTCGGAAATCAGCCCCACGTCCCCACTGTCGAACAATGCTGTCAGCTTATCGACTTCCGCGGGGGCGGTGTGCTCATTGAGTTCGTGGAATTCCAGCTCCGCAATGTGCCCCTTCAGGCCCGCTGCGGAGAGGTATCTGCGGGCCGTCCGCGTCTCCTCCACCACGAAGGTCTTTATCCCTTTCAGCACGTTCAGGGTGCCTGCGGGAATCACCTCCGCCGGATCATAATCCCCGAGCGGCGAGGGAATCAGATATAGTTTTCCTTTATTCATCGCCTTCGATCGTAATTGTCTGTTTCTCTTCGTTGAGGCTGGCCTCGCGGTTCAGTTCCTGGCGTTTCCTCCTGCTTATGAACAGGCTCCTCCAGAAGTCCTTCCATTTGTTGAATTCCCTCTGGTAGGTGATACCCACGCCGTTACGCTGGGAGTAATCCAGGTAGCTGGTGTATTCATCCGCCGAATGCGAGAATAGGTTGAGGCGCAGCTCGCCGGGCTTGTCGAGCTTGACGTCTATGTCTAGGTCGCCCACCATGTCGCCGTTAGGGTTTGTGGTGGTGCTGTACTGCCGGTTGCCGAAGGAGCCCCGCACTTCCACGCGGTTGTCGAACAGTTCGGTACTCACCGACACGTCGTAGAGGTCGGTGCCGCTGGCATTCTGCTGATAGCCCACGCCCAGGTCGACGGGTATGTCCATGCGGTTCAACAGGTTGCTCAGCTGCCTGGACATCACCTCGCTGACATTGGAGAACACGAGATTTGTGTTGTTGACGATGCCGGACTGCTCGCTTTCGAGGAAGGATCCCGTTATCACCAGCGACAGGAACTGCTTCTGCACCTTGTCCTCCGTATTCAGGGCGCTTTCAACTTCTGATTTGGTGGTCGGGTCGAGGTCGGGTATGTCGATGGAGAAGTCGACCTTCGGGGAGCTCAGCTTGTCGCTGATCCTGATGCCGCAGTTGACCGTACGGCGGGTTGCAACGGAAGAGGTATCCGCCAGGAGGCGGTTTATGGACGTACGCAGGGTGTAGGTCGCGTTGATGTCCAGTTCGCTGTTCATCACGTCGCCTCCGAACTTGATGCTGCTGCCGTTTTCGATGTTGAAGTTCTTGCTGACTATGCCGGGCAGGGCGAAGTGATATTTGCCGTTGGAGATGTTGTAGTCTCCGGTTACGTCCAGCAGCTTGCGGGCTGAGTTCATCTCCATAACCAGGAGACCGGATCCGCGGGCTGTGAGGAAGTTGTCGCCGGTGTTGTCGAGTTCAAGCACGGCCTCCAGGTCGGACGTTGCGTTTATGCGTGCGTGTGCGGTGAAGTTCGAGGTGGAACTCTGCTTCTGGGTGGCCGCTTGCTGCAGGATCTCGCGGAGCATCTCCTCGTAGGGATCTATCTCGATTTCCGTGTGGTCCGTGAAGGTCAGCAGGTCGCCGACGCTGGCGGATGAGGCTCCGCCAAGGGACACGTGCATGGTCCCGGCCTTGTTGGTGTAGATGTCGGCGTTCAGGTCTATCGCATCCAGCGGACCGTTCAGGTATGCATCCCCGCTGACGAAGAGGTCGCCGTAGATGCTTCCGCTCTTGTTGCCGAAGAGCATCAGGTTGTTGAGGGCGAGGTCCGTATCCAGACGGAAGTCCTTGAGGTTGCTGAACAGCAGGCCTCCGTTGAGGATTCCGAAGCCGCCTTCCGGATCGGTGATGCTGAAATTGTCGAAGTGGAGACCCTGGCCGTCAAGATAGAAAGGCCCACCGAGCTTGTAGTCTACACCGGTGTAACCCACGGTCAGCATTCCGCCCTCGATCCTTGCGTCCGTGCTGCTGAGAGAGAGGCTGTCCAGCTTGCCGGTGGCCTTGAAACTGCCGTTGAGGCTACCTCCAAGGTCCGTGAGTGCCTCGGGCAGGATGGGGGAGAGAAGGGCGAGCTGAAGGCCGTCGGCGACGGCAGTGGCATCCAGATGCTTCTTCGAGATGGCGTAATTCGCCTTGACGTTGAGTGCGTCCAGTTCTCCGTTTATGTCGCGGATGAACGCACTGACCTTGTCCTGAGCCTTGTCCCATGCCAGCGCCATGCGGAGCGATCCGGCATTCTCTCCTCCGACGGCAAGGGAATCGCATGAAAGGTTGACGAGGCCCATCACGTCTCCATTAAGAGGAGAAGACAGGATGGCCCGGCCGGACGTGCGTCCGCCGAAACCGTAATCCTTGCCGGTGAAATGGTTGATTATGTCCATGTCCACCTTGTCTATGCCGATGGTAAGGGTGTCCTTCTTGGAAAGGGAAATGCCTCCGTTTATCCTTATCGCCTGGTCCCCGTTATAAATGGAGAAGTTGTTAAAACTGGCTTCTCCGGACCTGTAGATGACATCCGATTCGGCGAGTTCCCACTGGGAATCCTCGAAACGGACGTATGAAGACAGTGGCTTGGCATGCACGGTCAGGGTGTCGGAAGCATCCCGGTCGATGTTGCCTGCCAGATAGAGCTCTCCCACGTTGTCCATGCCGGAGATGTTGTCGTAGTGGAAACTCAGGAAGAATCCGTTGCTCTGGGCGAACGCGATCAGTGCGCTGTTGACGAATCCTATCTGGCCCATTCGGAACTCATCGGTCAGGACGGATGCATTCAGGCTGCCACCCTGATTGTCCAGGATGATGTCCAGGCCACGGAGGTAATTGGTCATGTAGGCGAGCCTCGAAGAGTGGATTATGCCCGAAAGGTCCCCGTTGGCCATGCGTATGTCTATCTTCGTGGAGTCGGAGACATACATTCCCGGTTTGAGGAATGAAAGGATGTCCCTGCTGTCGTGGAAATCGACCGAGATGTCGTAGTTGGCGTTCGGATCTCCCTTGTCCTTGTTTTTGTGGCTGTACAGTGCCGGCAGTTCCCTGCGTGTGGTAATGGCCTGGATGTCGTTGACGAGATCCAGCATGCTCCGGTTTCCTACGTATCCCGCATCCAGGAAGCTCGAATTGATCTGGGCGCGGCTGACGTTGCCGGTAGTGTGGGACCCGGCGTAAATGTCGCCTATGTATTTGACTCCGTTGTCGTTCTCGAGGGTAAGGTCATATATGTTGAAGTCTCCGAGCAGGTCGCCGCGGGGGATCTTCATCAGGTTGGCGCTGAGTTCGGCGGATACTTTGGACGTGCCTCCGCGCGTGTCGAGCTTAAGTGCCTCGAGGTCGGCGTATCCCACGTTCGCGGAGAACTTGTAAAGGGCGTTCTTTGTCTTGGGGGACAGGTTGAAGATACCCTGGAAGATGAAGTTGAGGTTGGGATCTGCACAGATTATCTTGCCGTCGAAGGCGTTGTCGGAGTAGGTTCCGGCAGCTGCTATGCCGGTATAGTCATATCCGTGAAGTCCCAGACGGTCGACAAGCAATGAATCCACCCTGACGGAGACGTTGTCCTTATCGATTACAGCCTTGAATCCCGTATTTGCGGTGACGTCGCCGAAAAGATCCATGTCGATTATTTTGCCCAGTTCCAGGTTGCGGGTCTTGACCGTGCCCCCGACCTCCATGCCTTTGGCCTTGTCGGTCATGTTGGCGATCCTGAGGTCGGCATCTGCGACGCCCTTGCCGCACTTGATGCTGCCCGTGGCCGCCAGATTATTCAAAGTGCCTTTGGCCTTGCCGGTGAACGACAGTTTCTGGCCCTTGGCATACTTGTCGATATTCACCTGTTTCCCGGTCATCCTGCCGGCGAACTTGCCGGCTCCTTCCGTCGTGAAATCGAGTTTGTCGATCCTGGCATCCAGCAGCATGTCATCCGTAAGCGTGATTCCGGTGATGCGGCAGGATGCATCCCCCCGGACTCCTCCGTAGAGGTCGGTGAAACGCAGTTTGGATATGTTCAGGTCGCTGACGTATCCGCTGGCATCCGCTTCATCCACTTTCAGGAGGAAGTCCATGCCGTCCAGACTGCCGAGAGAAAACTTGGAGATGGTTTCCGACGACACGATGCTCCCCTTGGCAACCTTCAGGCGCATGCGCACTGCTTTGCAATAATCCTTGTAGGCCTTCGGTTTCGAGGGAGTCATCGAATACAAGGGTGCGTGCAGGTCCGTGGTGCCGTCGACGATGTGGATGTCGCGGAACTGGATAAAGTCGCGGTCGACGGTCATCTTCATGCTGACCTTGGCATCGGCCCCGCACTTCTCGACAATGTCGGCATTATCTACCGTCAAGGAGACCTTGCTTCCCTTGACGTTCAGGTTGTGTGCGGTCAGGGTGCTGACGCGGGCGTCCAGATTGTCGTAATTGATGGCATTGGGTGCACACGGCTTGGGCTCCTTCCTGAACTCGGACATCCTGTAACGGACGTTCTGCCCGTAGATTTTTGCTATGGTGATGGGGAAGCCGGTAGATGTGGAGTCCTTCATTCCATCGCCTAATACCCTGGTTATGTTCATTCCATCGGGGGCGTCCGGCTCCATGGCAAGGAAGAACTCGGCGTCTTTGACCTCCACCCTGTTAAGGTGCAGGCCCTTCTTCTTCAGCAGCATCCCGGTGGAGACCGTGCCCTTGACTTCCTTTGCGAAGAGGATGGTGTCGCAGACGGTGTTGCCTGTGCCCAGATCGTCCTGGTAAGGATTCTTGTCCAGGATCAGCACGTCCGTCAGGGCGATGGTGCCGGGTGCCTGTATGTTGACGGAAGAGAACTCAATCCTTCCGTCGAGCTTGCCGGTCTTGCGCGCGAGAAGCTCCCGGACCAGCCTGGACTGCACTTCGGGCGACTGCACGGCCACCGCTGCCGTTGCCAGCAACAGTACTATGAATCCGAAGATCCGGGCGGCTATGTCAGGGTTCCTTTTCGTATGCGCACAATTATTCTAATCTACAAAAATAAGAAATAATGCTTAAATTTGCATGCTCAAAACCGGTGAAATGGACATTATTTTAGGAATAGAGTCTTCTTGCGACGACACTTCCGCGGCGGTCATCTCCGACGGATGGCTGTTGTCTAACGTGATCGCCAGCCAGGATGTCCACAAGGCCTATGGCGGCGTGGTGCCCGAGCTGGCATCTCGTGCGCATGAGCAGAACATCGTTCCCGTGGTCAGCGAGGCTCTTTCCAGAGCCGGTATCTCCGCCTCCGACCTGACAGCAATAGCATTCACCCGTGGCCCCGGATTGCTGGGGTCTCTGCTGGTAGGCACTTCTTTCGCCAAGGCCCTCGGCCTGGCGCTGGACATTCCCATCGTCGAGGTGAATCATCTGCAGGGGCACATTCTTGCAGGATTCGTGAAGCAGAAGGACAAGCCCGTGGTGCAGCCGTCCTTCCCTTATCTCTGCCTTCTTGTTTCCGGGGGCAACTCCCAGATAGTTAAGGTGAATTCTCCCCTCGATTTCGAGATACTGGGCCAGACCATAGACGATGCAGTCGGCGAGGCTTTCGACAAGTGCTCCAAGATGATGGGGCTGGGCTATCCCGGCGGGCCGGTGATCGACCGACTGGCCAAACTCGGTGATCCTGAACGCTTTAAGTTCGCAAAGCCGCATATTCCCGGACTGGACTACAGTTTCAGCGGCATCAAGACTTCGCTATTGTATTTTGTTCGGGACGAGATTGCGAAGGATCCGGATTTCATGGAAAAGAACAAGGAGGATATTTGCGCTTCGTTCCAGAAGACGCTGATCGACATCCTGATGGACAAGTTGATAAAGGCCGCAAAGCAGACGGGCATCCGCGAGATAACCATAGGCGGTGGCGTTTCGGCCAACAGCGGGCTTCGCGACCGTATCGTTTCCGAAGGGCGCAAGCGCGGATGGAATACCTATCTTCCTGAATTCAAGTTCACTACGGACAATGCCGCGATGATCGCCATCGCAGGTTACTATCATTATCTCGCCGGCGAACGCACATCACTGGATGTCGCTCCGGTATCTAGGATAGCAGATTTTTAGCGGCGGACTGGCCGGCAAGGAGGCCGGTGGCGAAGGCGCAGTGGAGATTGTATCCGCCCGTATCGCAGTCCATGTCCAGAACTTCCCCGCAGAAATAGAGCCCGGGCACTTTGCGGGATTCCAGCGTCTTGGCAATTATGTCATCCGTGCTGACGCCGCCTGCGGTTACCACCGCACGCTCGTATCCAACGTATCCTTCTATCTCGAACTCCCACTCCTTCAGGCACTTGGCTATGGTGGGAAGATTAATCCAGACCTTGGTGTCCGTCCTGCCCTTGCGCTCCAGAGTGATTATGCCCGGATTGGCTGCGGTGAAGGCCGGAATGAGTTCCCAGGGCATCAGCTTGCCCAGCAGGATGCGGCACTTTTCCTTTTCGCGCACCCCGCGGCTGCGGGGATCCTTGTCTATCTGCATCCAGAGTTCCTTCACGCGTGCCGTGAGTTCGGTAAGGCTGATGCCGGATTTGAGATCGAGGATCAGTTTGACGCGGGAGCCGTTTATCATGGCCTTGACGGCCTTACGGCTCAGCTGGAAGCCTATCGGCCCTTCGATTCCGCCGTCGGTGAAGTCGATATCGCCGAATTCGCTGTCCGCCACCGTGCCTTCTATCAGCAGCTGCACCCCCACGTTCTTCAGGTGGATGTTCTGGAACTTCTCGCCCAGCTCGGTCAGTGGCGTTGACCTGTCGATATGGTGGGGTGTTTCCGCCATCTCGCTGGTAGTCAGCGTGTTACCGGAAAGCGTCTGGTGCATTTGTACCAGAGGCTTGGACGTAAGTGGTTGCTGGTCAGCAGGTTGGGGGAAACGCTCGCTGACATGGATTTTGTAGCCGCGGGGAACGAGGGCGGTGAGGGAGGGGAAGAGAGGGGTGAGGGTATGGCCGGTGTCGGTGGCGAAGCGGTAGCCGTCGCCGGTGGAGCCTGTGCCGGGATAGGAGAGACCGCCGGTGGCGATGATGAGGCGGCTGCAGGTGAAGGTACGGCCGTCTGTGGTGGTAATGGTGAAGGCTGGGTCGGAATGACAGGTGGCGACTTCGGCTTCCGCCTCGATCTTGACCCCGACCCCCTGGCAGGCACGCACGAGGGCATCTATCACGTCCGTAGAATGGTATGAGGAAGGATAGGCTCGGTCGCCTCGTTCCACGACGGAGGGCATGCCTACGGAATCAAAAAACTCTATCAGTTTCTCGGGTGTAAGATTGTAAAATGCCGGTTTTACGAAGTTGGCTTTGCTGCGGATATGGGCGCTGAAGGCGTTCCAGTCCTTTACGTTCGTGAAATTGCAGCGGCCCTTGCCCGTAATCATGATCTTGCGCCCGGGGCGGGGCATCTTTTCCAATAGCAGCACGGAGGCGTCGGAACCAGCGGCCACGAGCGTGGAAGCGGCTCCGTAGGCGGCCATAAGACCGGCCGCTCCTCCTCCAATGACGATGATATCAGACTTCATAAAACGAAAAAAGGGAAAGCTTAGTACATCGCACCGCTACAACCTCTGACCCTTGCTGCATTCCTGCCCTGGGGGAGTTGGGAGGGAGCTGGTCGTGTACGACTTTCCCGT
>JAEEGF011316133.1_pt1 | contig 10361 bp, 11 predicted proteins | sample 9134171 | NCBI WGS metagenome assembly JAEEGF01 (sample SAMN16246542, study PRJNA631951) | gut metagenome | biome: gut microbiome; feature: rumen; material: AP-attached | host: Bos | place: Iran: Karaj | collected 2018-10 | reverse complement strand
GGGACATGATTGGCAGCGGCCGCTGCCAATGATGGCAGCGAACGCCGCCAATGATGGCAGCGGCCGCTGCCAACCGAAATTTATAAGTGATGATGAATACAGAAAAAATCAACGCCGCTTTTCAAAAAGTCACGCTCCATAATGCAGGAGGTGCCGTTTCATATTGTTTTCATCGCTTTTTCGACGCATAATGGACTCAAAAGAAGCCACAAAAGCCACCTCAAGGTTAAAAAAAGGTTAAACAAATGCACTTTTCTTTCGTTTTTCTTGGTGGGAACCTAAAATCTGCCTACCTTTGCAGTGTACTATTAGACTATTACACTAATAAACTATAAAACGAACGTAAAAAATGATTCAGATTCAAAACATCAACTACCGCTACCCCGGCCAGAAAGAACCGGTGTTCAGCGACTTCAGCCTGGAGCTCACCGAGAACCGCATCTACGGTCTGCTGGGCAAGAACGGAACGGGCAAGAGCACGCTCCTTTATCTCATTGCCGGTCTGCTCCGCCCGAAGGCAGGCACCGTGAGCTACGATGGCGTTGAGACCTACAAGCGCCAGGCCGAGGTGCTGGGCGACATGTTTCTCGTTTCCGAGGAGTTCGTATTGCCCAACCTCTCGCTCGACAACTATCTGCAGCTGCTGCTGCCCTTCTATCCCCGATTCAGCCACACCACGCTCTACCATTGCTTAGAAGCCTTCGAGCTGCCAAAGCAGCTGCATCTGAACCAGTTGTCTATGGGTCAGAAGAAGAAGGTGTTCATGAGCATTGCCCTGGCCGCCAACACCAAGCTGCTGCTGATGGACGAGCCTACCAACGGCATGGACATCCCCTCGAAGAGCCAGTTCCGCAAGGTGGTGGCCGAGTGCATGAACGACGACCGTACCATCATCATCAGCACCCATCAAGTGCACGACGTGGAGCAGCTGCTCGACCACATCCTCATTCTCTCTGAGCGCGAGATGCTGCTCAATGCCTCCATGGCCGACCTGACCGACCGCTACGTCTTCGAGGTGCGCACACCAGGCCAGCTCGACGACACCATCATCTATGCCGAGCCATCGCTGCAGGGCAACATGGTGATGGCCCGCCGCGACCCAGAGCAGGCCGAGACCATCGTGAATTTGGAACTATTGTTTAACGCCGTAACGAAAGGACTTGTAAAATGAAAAAGACATTCGATATCAACCGCTTCTGGCAGGTGCTGAAATACACCATCGTCTCTGAGAAGAAGAGCATCATCACGGCCGCCGTCGCCTTCCTGGCCGCTTTCCTGGCCATCCAGCTGTTTGCCTGCTTCACCATCTTCGACATCTCGCATGGGCTGGGTCCCGGTGCCACATTCGCCGGCATGATGGTGTGCAACGTCATCATGGGTGTTATGATGCTTTATTATGCCAGCGGCATACTGGGCAATGCCAGGACCAGCCAGCAGCGCGTCACCGCGCTGATGCTGCCGGCCTCGAACGTTGAGAAGTTTCTGGCCCGACTCGTCTATTGCTGCATCCTCATGCCCGCGCTCATCTATGCAGCTGCCTATGCGGCCACTGGCCTGCGCGTGCTCTTAGAGATGATTGCCGGCCACGACGACATCACCAAGGGCTTCTCGCTCATCTTGGGCGGTGGCATGGAAGAGATGGCCAAGACCCTGGTGTTCAGCACCTTCTTCGACATATCGCAGACATGCTTCAACTTCAGCATCTTTGTGCTCGGCGGCGTGTTCTTCCACCAGCGTCCCTTCGTCTGGACAACAGTGACTGTGGTAGCGGGCAGCATCCTGCTCTCAACACTGTTGTACTATATCGGCGTGATGATTGGCGAGGACAACCTGAAGGACTTCTTCCATCACTTCAAGGGCATGACGTTCGAGACCTTCGACCTCATCATGAGCATTATCTTCACAGCGCTCACCATTCTCAACATCTGGCTCAGCTATTGGCTCTACCGTCGCTTGCAGGTGGTGCAGCATAAATGGTTCAATGTATGATGTTCACCAACGACAAACCCATCTTCCAGCAGATGGCCGACCGCCTGTGCGACGAAATCCTGGCGCTGACCTATCAGGACGACGACCGCATCCCGTCGGTGCGCGAGTATGCCGTGATGCTGGAGGTGAACACTAACACCGCCGTGAAGGCCTACGAGCAGCTCGCACGCGAGAACATTATATATAATAAGCGCGGCATGGGCTACTACGTCACCCCCGGTGCACGCGAGCAGATTCTTCAAGAGCGCCGCAAGGCGTTCCTGGAGCAGACGCTTCCCGAGCTGTTCCGACAGATGCGCCTGCTGGGACTCAGCATGAAAGACGTGGAAGAAACATGGAACAATAAGATTAAGTCATGAAACAAGCACTAAGCATGATGCTGCTGGCAGGAGGCCTTTTCATCGCCTCCTGCAGCAGCCAAACAGGAAGCAAGGAAATAGAGGTCACCACCTGCTCGTATGCCGAGAAGGACGGCAAGCAGCTGTCGATGGACATCTATCGGCTCTCGTCCAACTCACAGTCGGATGTGAAACGGCCGGTATTCATCTTCTCCTTCGGCGGTGGCTGGGAGGTCGGCTCTCGTACCGACAACAAGAATCTGCTGGAGGACTTTGCCCGAAAGGGATACATCAGCATAGGCATCGACTACCGACTGATGATTCGCCAACTGAAAGCGCAGGGCGTCGCCATCGACTCAACCAATTTCGCCTCGACCTATTCGCAAGCCATTATGGCAGGAGTGGAAGACCTTTACGATGCCACACGCTATGTGATTGACCATGCCACAGAACTGAAAGCCGACACCAGCCGCATCGTCATCAGTGGTTCATCGGCAGGAGCCACCAATAGTCTGACGGCAGAATATCTGCTTTGCAACCAGCATCCACTTGCCACGGACAGACTGCCAAAAGACTTCGACTATGCCGCCGTCGTGCCCTTTGCGGGTGGAGTATGGCTGGCCAATACCGACACGCTGGTGTGGCAACGCAAGCCGTGCCCCGTCCTGGCCTACCATGGAACGGCCGACCAGTTAGTGCCCTACGGGAAGGTGGTGCTGACAGATGGGGCATTTGGTGGCTTTGGCCCCGACTATTACATCCCACAGCTGAAAAACATGAAAGTGTCGTTCTTGTTACACCAGTACCATCGCGGCGACCACGTGATTGCCGGATGGGGGAATAACGAACTGGCGAGGGCCGAAATGCAACGAGAGTTGAAGCGACTGCTCGACACCACGCAGCATGTGGCCGTCACCATCAGCGAGGAATATTATGGTGCAGGACCAAACATTAACGACTTTATTGAGGCCCTCAGCCAACAGAAGGGTGAGTGAGCTTGCCAGTTTCATCTACTAATAATGTCTAATTATTTGACATTATAGTTGCAGAGAAGTGAAAAAAGCTTACTAAACAATGGCAGAAAGCAATAATATGCTTAACTTTGCACGTCAAAAAGAATCAAATCGTAAAACTGCAAATCAAAATTGATACACTTAGAGAACGTCAATAAGACCTATCAGGGCGCTCAGCCGCTGCACGTGCTGAAGGGCATCGACCTCGACATCGGTGCTGGCGAGTTCGTCAGCATCATGGGTGCCAGCGGCTCGGGCAAGAGCACGCTGCTGAACATCCTGGGCATCCTCGACAACTACGACGAGGGGCGCTACGAGCTGGCGGGGGTGCTCATCAAGGACCTCAGCGAGCGCCGTGCCGCCGAATATCGCAACAAGATGATTGGCTTCATCTTCCAGAGCTTCAACCTCATCGGCTTCAAGACGGCCGTTGAGAACGTGGAGCTGCCCCTGTTCTATCAGGGCGTGAGCCGCCGCAAGCGCCACCAGATGGCGCTGGAATATCTGGAGCGGCTGGGGCTGCTCGACTGGGCCACCCACTACCCCAACGAGCTGAGCGGCGGACAACGGCAGCGCGTGGCCATCGCCCGTGCCCTCATCACCAAGCCGCAAATCATCCTGGCCGACGAGCCTACGGGCGCACTCGACTCGAAGACCTCGGTTGAGGTGATGCAGCTGCTGAAGGACCTGAACGCCCAGGAGAAGATTACGCAGGTCATCGTGACCCACGACCCGACAGTGGCCAGCCAGACCAACCGCATCATCCGCATCAAAGATGGAGTTATTGAATGAGATATGGGCCACGGCCCGCCGCAACAAGCTGCGCACCGCACTCACGGGGTTTGCCGTGGCGTGGGGCATCTTCATGCTCATCGTGCTGCTCGGAGCGGGCAACGGACTCATCAACGCGCAGCTGACGCAGAGCGACCGCTTCCTCAGCAGCTCGATGGTGGTCTTCGGCGGCGAGACATCGAAACCCTTCAACGGACTGAAGGAAGGACGCAGCATCCATCTGCAAGAGCGCGACATCACGACCACTGGCAAGGAGTTTCCCGCCGTCATCGACAATGTGGGCGCCCAATACCGCACACAGGCCGTCATCAGCCTCGGCCAGCAGTACATCAGCACCAGCCTCAGCGGCGTATATCCCAACCACACGCAAATCGACAAGGTGCAGATGATGCTCGGCCGCTTCATCAACAACATCGACATCCGCGAGAAGCGCAAGGTGCTGGTGCTGAGCAATAAGCAAGCACAGGAGCTGCTTGCCGCCCCGTCTGTTGAGACATCGTCACAACAAGCAAAACGTCTGAGCACCCTCATCGGCCGCTCGGTGAACGTAGGCTCTTTCGCGTTCAAGATTGTGGGCATCTACAAGGAGAACGAGAACGGGCGCGCCGATGCCTTCAGCAGCTACTCGACCATCAAGAACATCTATGGTGCCAACACCGACGATGCTGGCCGCATCGAGTTCACCTTCCACGGACTGTCGACGGAAACGGAGAACGAGGCCTTTGAGGCCGACTACCGCGCCCGTCTGAACACCAGCCACCAGGCCGCCCCCGACGATGAGAGCGCCGTATGGCTCTGGAACCGCTACACACAGAACCTGCAGATGGAGACGGGCATCAGCATCATCCGCCTCGCCCTCTGGATTGTGGGGCTCTTCACGCTGCTCAGCGGCATCGTAGGCGTATCGAACATCATGCTCATCACCGTGAAGGAGCGCACCCACGAGTTTGGAATACGCAAAGCCATCGGCGCCAAACCGTGGAGCATCCTGAAGCTCATCATCATCGAGAGCGTCATCATCACCACCGTCTTTGGTTATATCGGCATGCTGCTCGGCATAGGTGCCAACGAGTGGATGGATGCCACCATCGGCCATACCAAGGTGGATGCCGGCCTGTTCAAAGCCACCATGTTTGTCGACCCCACCGTGGGCATCGACGTCTGCATCGAGGCCACACTCGTCATGGTCATCGCCGGCACCATCGCAGGGCTTATCCCCGCCTTCAAGGCCAGCCGCATCAGACCCATAGAAGCCCTGAGAGCCGAATAGAAAGCTATAGCAACTATAAGAACTATCACATCTGAACCGCCATGCGCATAGATTTAGATTCATATAGAGAAATCCTCGACACCCTGACCCGCAACAAGAGCCGGAGCTTCCTCACAGGCTTCGGCGTGTTCTGGGGCGTGTTCATGCTCGTGGCGCTCATCGGCGGCGGCAATGGCCTGAAGGAGATGCTCAACAAGAACTTCGAAGGCTTCGCCACCAACTCGGCCATCGTCTGGGCACAGCCCACGAGCAAGGCCTACAAGGGATTCCGCAAGGGACGCATGTGGGAGATGGAGTACAAGGATGTGGAGCGACTGAAGAACAGCATCCCCGAACTCGACGTCGTCAGCCCCGTACTCTTCAGCAACGGCGGAACCGCCTATTTTGGCGACCGCAAGACCACCGTGGGCATCAACGGCGTACAGCCCAACTACCTGCGCGTCAGCGAACCCAAGTTGCTCTATGGCCGCTATCTTAACGACATGGACGTGGCCCAGTGCCGCAAGGTTTGCGTCATCCAGAAGAAGACCTATAAGGATCTCTTCCCCGGTGGCGGCGACCCTTGTGGCCAGTACATCCGCGTCGACTCTGTCCATTATCAGATTGTGGGTGTCGACTACAGCTCGGCCGAGGGCATCAACATGGGTTCTGAGGAAGGCACCCTGATGCTCCTGCCCATCACGCTGATGCAGCGCACCTATAACTTGGGCCAACAGGTGCACATGATTGCCGTGACGGGGCGCAAAGGGGTGGTGATGAGCACCATTGCCCCCCGCATCCGCGAGACCATCGCCCGCGCCCATGCCATCGACCCGTTGGACGAGCGGGGGGTGATGGTGTTCAACACCGAGGTGCTCTTCCAGATGCTCGACTCGTTGTTTCGGGGTGTCAACTTCCTCATCTGGCTCGTCGGACTGGGCACGCTGCTGGCCGGAGCCATCGGCGTAAGCAACATCATGATGGTCACCGTGCGCGAGCGCACCACCGAGATTGGCATCCGCCGTGCCATCGGCGCCACACCCCGCAACATCCTCTCGCAGATTATCTCTGAGAGCATCGTCCTCACCCTCGTAGCGGGCATGAGCGGCATCCTCTTCGCCGTGCTCATCCTGCAGATGCTGGAGATGGGCAACACCGAGGACGGCATCGCCAGCGCCCACTTCCAGGTCGATTTCTGGACGGCCATCCTCGCCGCCCTCGTCATCGCCGCCATGGGTGTCCTCGCCGGTCTCGCCCCTGCGGCCCGGGCCATGTCCATCAAGCCCGTCGATGCCATGCGCGACGAATAAATTATCATGAAGGCGAAATAACGATATAACGAAATAACGAGAAAACGAAAAAGAAATAACATGAAAAAGTACATCAAGCTTGTAGTCGCCGCGATCATCGCGCTGATTTTCATTGGGACCTTCGTGTTCCTTTGGCAGAAGAGCCAACCCAAGCCCATCGTCTACGAGGAGCTGACCCCGCAGATGCAGGACATCCGCAAGACCACCATCATCACGGGCAAGATTGAACCCCGCAACGAGGTGAACGTGAAGCCGCAAATCAGCGGCATCATCAGCGAACTGCTGAAAGAGCCTGGCCAGCGCGTGCAGCAGGGAGAGGTCATCGCCAAGGTGAAGGTCATCCCCGACATGGGGCAGCTCAGCAGTGCCGAGAGCCGCGTGCGCCTGGCCGACATCAACCTGCGGCAGGTGGAGAACGACTACGCCCGCACCGACAATCTGCACAACCAACAGTTGGTGAGCGACGAGGACTACGAGAAGGCTCGTCAGCAACTGAAGCAGGCGCAGGAGGAGAAGGCCGCCGCCGTAGATGCCCTGCAGGTGGTGCGCGACGGCGTGTCGAAATCGAATGCCTCGGCCAGCTCCACGCTGATACGCTCCACCATCAGCGGCATCATCCTCGACATTCCCGTGAAGGTGGGCAACAGCGTCATCAACAGCAACACCTTCAACGACGGCACCACCATCGCCACCGTGGCCAACATGAACGACCTCATCTTCCGTGGCAACATCGACGAGACGGAGGTGGGCCAGCTGGCCATCGGCGTGCCCATGAAGATTACCATCGGTGCCCTGCAGGACTTGAGCTTCAACGCCACGCTGGAGTATATTTCGCCGAAGGCCACCGAGAGCAACGGCGCCAATCAGTTTGAGATTAAGGCCGCCGTGGTGTTGAGCCAAGCAGCCGAATCGTCAGCCACCCTCCGCTCCGGCTACAGCGCCAACGCCGAGATTGTGCTGGCCCAAGCCAGCCAAGTGCTGGCCGTGCCTGAGAGCGCCATCGAGTTCGAGGGCGACAGCACCTTCGTCTATGTGCTGAAGGGCACCGCCGCCACCCCCGGCGAGCAACAGTATGAGCGCCGCCCCGTGGCCACGGGCCTCTCCGACGGCGTGAACATCGAAATCAAGAGCGGCATCACCCTCAAGGACCACGTGCGCGGCCCGCAAATCATCACCGACGACGAAACCACCAATGATTAAGCCATGAAGAAACTTCTTTTATCTTTTATCATTTATCATTTAGCATTTAGCCCCGCAGGGGCGCAGGAGCCTTGGTCGCTCGAGCGTTGCATCGACCACGCCGTGAGCCACAACATCACCATCGAGCAATACCGGCTGCGCACTGAGCAGCAGACCATCCAGCTGCAGACCTCCAAAGCGAGCCGTCTGCCCGACCTCAACGTTTCTGTTGGCGAGAATTTCTCCTTCGGACGTGGACTGACGGCCGACAACACTTATACGAACACGAACACCAGTAGCACCAACTTCTCAGTGGGCACCAGCGTTCCCATCTTCACCGGCTTCCAGATTCCCAACCAAATCAAGCTGAACCAGCTGAACCTTGAAGCCGCCACGCAAGACTTGGAGAAGGCGAAGAACGACATCCGCACACAGGTGGCCCAGCAGTATGTGCAGGCGCTCTACGACATGGAGATTCTCGACGTGGCTCGCCGCCAAGTGGGCATCGACTCCGCACAGGTGGCACGTCTGCAGACGCTCCTGGATGTTGGCCGAGCCAGCCAGGCCGAGTTGTCGCAGCAGCAGGCCACCATGGCGCAGAGCCGTCTCTCCGTCACCCAGGCCGAGACCAACCTGAAGATGGCGCTGCTCAACCTTAGCCAACTGCTGGAACTCGACAGCCCTGAAGGTTTCTCGATTGTACGCCCCGAAATCGGCGAGCAGGGCATCACAAGCAACGCACAGTTGGCTGCGCTGAACGCCAGCGACGACACCTCTGACATAGGGAATTGCGAGTCTATCTATAGCCAAGCCCTCGTTTCGCGTCCCGAGATCCAGGCCGACCAGCTGCGCCTGCGCGCCGCCGACCACAGCATCAAGATTGCACAGGCCGGCCTCTACCCCACGCTCAGCTTCAGCGCCGGCTTGGGCACCAACTACTACACCACCAGCGGTTTCAAGTCCGACGGTTTCGGCACCCAGCTGAAGAACAACTTCTCGCAGTATCTGGGCTTCAACCTCAGCATTCCCATCTTCAACCGTCTGCAGACGCGCAACAGCATCCGCTCCGCCAAGCTCGACCGTGTGAACCAGCAGCTCGCGCTCGACCAGACAAAGAAAACGCTCTACAAAGAGATACAGCAAGCCTACTACAACACCATTGCCGCCCACGCCAAGCTGCGCAGCAGCGACGAGGCTCGTCGTGCCAGCCAGGATGCGTTCCAGCTGGTGCAGGCCAAGTATGAGCAGGGCAAAGCTACCATCACCGAGTTCAACGAGGCGAAGAACAACTACCTGAAAACCGAGAGCGACCTCACGCAAGCCCGCTACGAGCTGCTCTACCAGCGCACGCTGCTGCAGTTCTACCGTGGCGAGCCGCTCCGTTTCTGAAAAAAACTCCCCTTTTTCTTTTCGTTTCTCTCAGTTATTTCGTAACTTTGCACGCTGAAACGCGAACGACGAGCCATGTTCATCCACCAATACCTGACCACCTTTGGACGCTACCTTCTGCTGATGGGGCGCACGTTCAGCGTGCCCGAACGCATGCGGATGTTCTGGAAGCAATATGTGAAAGAGATGGCGCAGCTGGGCGTGAACAGCATCGGCATTGTGCTGCTCATCTCGTTTTTTATTGGCGCCGTCATCTGCATCCAAATGAAGATGAACATCGAAAGCCCGTGGATGCCACGCTGGGTGGCTGGCTACACCACGCGCGAAATCATGCTGCTGGAGTTCAGCAGCAGCATCATGTGCTTGATTTTGGCCGGAAAGGTGGGCAGCAACATCGCGTCGGAGCTGGGCACGATGCGCGTGACGCAGCAAATCGACGCCCTCGACATTATGGGTGTGAACTCGGCATGCTATCTCATCCTGCCCAAGATTCTTGGTTTGCTCACCATCATGCCCATCTTGGTGATTTTCTCCAGCGCCATGGGCATATTGGGAGCCTACGGCACCGCCTACATCGGCCACATTATGCCGCCCGACGACCTGACGGTGGGCCTTCAGCACGACTTTGTTCCTTGGTTCTTGTGGATGTCGATTATCAAGAGCCAGTTCTTTGCATTTATCATCAGCTCCGTTCCTGCCTTCTGCGGATATACCGTTGAGGGCGGCTCGGTCAACGTGGGCAAGGCCAGCACCAACGCTGTGGTGAGCAGCAGCGTGCTCATTCTTTTCAGCGACGTATTTCTCACGCAGCTGCTGTCATAAAGAAAGCCTCACCCCCTACCCCTCTCCCCTTGGAGAGTGGCTGGGGGTGAGGCTACTCAATAGCATCGAGGAGGATGAAGGCCGCCCAGTAGTAGGGGTCTTCGTATTGTTTTTTCAGTTGTCCCTTGCGTGCCCTCTTTGCCCTCGACGAGATGGCGTGACGCGCCCTGCGGTTGGCAGCTTCCACGTCCATGGTGCGCAGTTGCTGCTGCGCCAGCCTCAGTGCCTCATGCTTGCCTTTTCCTTCTGTCATATGCTTGTAGAACAGCGACATGAGTAT
>JAEEGF011049185.1_pt1 | contig 10361 bp, 10 predicted proteins | sample 9134171 | NCBI WGS metagenome assembly JAEEGF01 (sample SAMN16246542, study PRJNA631951) | gut metagenome | biome: gut microbiome; feature: rumen; material: AP-attached | host: Bos | place: Iran: Karaj | collected 2018-10 | reverse complement strand
TCCAGCTGCCGGAGGTCGCGGGAGAGGTCGTCGACCCGCTTCTGGAGGGCGTTCACGTCGATGGTGCGGACGAACTTGATCTCGTTGCGGGAGTAGCGGTCGCTGCGGACGTTCGCAGCGTCCAGGGCGGAGCGGAGGGCGGCGATGTGCATGGACAGGGTGTCCTTCTCCGCGATGATTTCCGTCAAGGTCTTTCCTTCCCAGACGGTCTCCTGGTTGGTGCGGTTGATGCTGACGATCAGGTCCTTGAGCTGCTTCAGGGCGCCGCCGAGTTCCTTGAAGAGGTCCTCGGGCTTCTCCGCGGGCTGGTCGCCCTCCTGGACCTTGACGTTGTTGGCGAGTCTTTCGCGCAGTTGGGCGATCCGCTTCTGCAGGTCCGCCCGCTGATTCAATGCTTCTGCCAGTTTCATGTTCTTGTCAGGTTATTCGGACTAATTGTCAAGTGATTCGTCGTAGACGGGACGGATGGTTACTCCAGTGATGCGCCAATAAGAGTCGCGGCTATGAAGACCAATTTGACCGGTATTAAAATTCACTTCGTCAAAGTATATGACGTACGGTTCTATGTCGTCATAATAGCTCACTTGATTACTCCAATAGCGACCAAGGGAACCAATACCGTCGAACAGTTTGCGGTCTCGGACACCAGCGGCAGGAAGGAAGATGCTGTTCCCGTTAGGGCCTGTTAAAGTCCAGCCATTTACACCGTTTAATTGAGTCCATTGCTTGTCACAGCATGAATCTAATTCTTTCAACTCGATATATGTAGGCATTCTCCAGTTGCCTCCCAAATTGACGCGAGCGGCATCGTCCTCCGGGTCTAAAACCGTTTTATTATCCACGTATTGACTCTGGGGGGCACAATACTCGCTGACATATTTGGTCTCACCATTATATAATCCATCTATCGTCAGGTTAATCCACTTGTAATTGCCTATATCATAGACCATCTTCGTTTCTGTTTCTCCCCAAGCATAATATCCGCCGAAATCCTCCGGCTTGGACGCGCCCAAATTGCACGATGCCCATTTGATTCCGGAAGGGAGGCCGAGATCGACAGCGTCTGAGGTAATGTATTCGTCCACGCCAAGGGGCCTGATTCGCATCCAGTAAGGGCTCCATTTATCCGCTGTCTGATAAACACTCCAGCTGAACTCGGGGACATAGATCAGACAACTGGAGCCATCGAACATGCTTTCGCCGCCGGCAGGAGGCGTAGGCGCGACAACAACGATATACTTCAGCCCAGAGCAATCCAGGAATGCCATGTCTCCAATTTGCGTACAATTCGTCCAGAGGGTGACACTCGTCATCGCGGAGCAGTAAGCAAAGGCGCCTGCGCCGATTGTTTCAATACCCGGCATATTGACTCCGGTGAGGGACGAGCAGTAGGCGAAAGCGGCCGATCCGATGTCGGTCAAACTCTCAGGTAAATAGACATTTTCCAATTGAGGACACTCATAGAAAGCGAAATTGCCGATGCTGGTGACACCGTCGTCCACGTTGACATGTTTCAGATCAGGGCATCCATAAAAGACATAATTCTCGATCTTCTCCACGCTCCCAGGAATCGTAACGTTCTCCAACCCCGCACATTCATAGAAAGCATATTTCCCGATCTTCGTCACGCTTTCTGGAATGAGGAGCTCGGCTGGAGCAACGCCATCCTCGAATGCATAGTCATCGATTGCCTTGACGCCGTCGGGAATTTCCGTCGAGGCGCATCCTGCAATCAAGGTCATCGAAGATATTTCATAAATCGCATTCGTTCTTCTGGAAACATACACTGGATTACCGGACTTGACTTCGATGCTCATTAATCCGGTGCAGCCGGCAAAGAGTGACCGCCCGATGCTCGTAACCGTGCTGGGAATGATGATGCTTTCCAAACTCGAGCAGTCGCGGAAGGCGCCGCGTCCAATCGAAACGATGCCTGGTTGAAGGGCAATGTCCGTCAGATTGGAACAATGGAAGAATGCTGTGTTGCCGATGCTGGTTACGGTCTCGGGCAGCGTGATGCTGGCCAGGTTGGAGCACCCGGCAAAGGCATTCTCGCCCACGGCCGTCACATCTCCGTCAAACACGATGACGCCCTTTCCATCGACATAGGTATTGGACACGATGTCCGCTCCGAACACATCGACCGGGTCGGGGAACCTTCCTGCGCCTGTGGGGTCGTAGATGCACGGGGTCACGATCTGCCCGTCGGTAGAAGTATACTGGATCTCATTGCCAGGCTTGGCCGTAGTGATGCGGAAAGCGTATTCACTCCAAGCTTCGACATAGGTGTCCACGCATCCTTCGGGCACATAGATCGGACAATCACTCGTCATCGAAAAAGCACTGTCTCCGAGGGTGGCTGGTGTAGGCGATGTCAGGGTGATGGATGCCAAGGCGGGAGAAGCAAAGAGGGCGAAGTCGCCGAAAGCGACCACGTTCTCCGGAATGGTCACTGAAACCAACTTTTCGCAACCGGCGAGGGCGTACGATTCAATCTCCGTCATGCCGGTGAAATAGACCAGCTCGTTGAAGGAGGTGATCTGGGACATCGTAAAGACTCCGAACGCCAGCCCGTCGGCGCGGGTTCCGGCCTCATCGACAACGAAAGAAGTGACCGCGGCGGCCTCCTGATACGAGATTTCGCCGTCTTCGTTGGTGTCGAAGTGCTGGACAAGGATGGACTTCACCAGGTCGTCCTTGAAGACGATATTGTCTTCCGAGATGGGGTTGAAAGTGGCGCCTTCGTCCGCATGGGCCAAGGTTCCAAAGGTGCCTCGCTTCACGGTAACGGCCTTGTCGACGACGCGGGTGCCCACGGCGTCCGCCTTGCTGAAGGTCAGCTTGAAACCGTTCTCCAGCGCGCCGGGGATGGCGACGATGAAATACCAGGTGTCCGGCTGGAACGCGCCGCCCTCCGCCGGGGTGAGTGTGATCGCGGTCTTTCCAGCGGAGACGCTCTGGATGGCCGGGAGGCCGTCTTGGAACCCGATCTGGACCTTTCCGGCCAGGGTTTCCCCGTTCCGGCCTTCCAGCTTGACGGCCGTGATGCCGCTCTCCGCCAGCGAGAAACGCACGCCGCCGCCCACGTTATAGAACTGGAGGTCAGGCGTCGCGGAATGGGCGACGGCCAGGTTCATGCCCTGGTCGAAGGACCCGGCGCGTGCCACCTGGTCGGCCGGGAGGGTAGTTGTGATCGATGTCCCGTCAAAAGCGGCATCGTCAGAATACGGATAGAGGGCCCAAAGGTCGGCGCCCTCGGTCAGATCCATCATTCCCGTGAACTCCGCCGTGGCCGACGAGGCCGTGATGTCCGTCGAGAATCTTCCCGACTTCCGGTCCTGGAACACCTTGATCTCGTCCTCCGGCTCCCAAAGGACATGGGTGCCGTCCACGAGGGTCCTGGTTTCCGCCGATGTCTCCGTCCGCGCGGTGATGGTCACTCTTTCCGTCGGGAGGTCGATGGCAAGTTCCCGGGTACACGCTGCCAGCGCCAGCAGGGCGGCCGCAAAGAAAAAGCTCTTTTTCATGATTCCGTCCTCCATCCGTTTAGTCCCAGTCTTCATAGTCGATGTCTTCGTTTCCCCCGGGGATGGGGCTGCCGCAGATGGCGTTCTCGACGTGCAGAGGAAGGATTCGCAGGGCCGGAGACTGATACTCCCGGCGTAATGTCTGTTTGTTCATAGGAATGTATCAAAAAGTCCTTCAAATTTAGTAAAAATAAATGAATGATAGGACGAACCGCTCGTTTTTGCTATCTTTGAGGTTGCTAACATTTGCGATATGCAAGCGATGAAAACGATGAGAAAGATTCTTGCCATCGGGCTGGCCGTCCTGGCCGCCGCGGCGTGCCGTCCTTCCGGCGGGAAGGACCTGGCGACCGAAACCCGGGAATATGAGAAATCGGCGTCCCACGCGGACCTGTCCATCAAGGTGGAGCTGCCGGCGGCCGGCCAGGGCGACGCGGCGGGTAGCATCCGGAAGACGCTCGTCGGGGTGATGGACGAGCTCCTCAGCCACATCGGCACCTACGAGGAGGATCGGCTGTTCCCGGCCTACGAGGGCGATACGGACAAGACGGACCTCCTCCTGGAGTACTACCGCGACAAGGCGCTGGAATCCATCGGCAAGCTGTCGCAGGAGGACTATGACGAGCGGGTCGCGAGCATCGAGGAGAACGACGGCCTCACCGAGGGGCAGCGGAAGGAGATCCTCGACGAGATGCCCGGCTGGGAGTACGACTTCAACCTCCTGAAGGACCGCGAGACGGACCAGTACGTGGTGTTCCTCTCCCAGGACTATGTCTATCTGGGCGGGGCCCACGGCGGCGTGGTCGGCCGGGGCGGATTGACCTTCGACAAGAAGGACGGCCGCCTGGTGGAGAAGATGCTCGATCCGGCCTGCCTGGACGCCATCCAGCCGCTGCTCCGCAAGGGGCTTACGCAGTATTTCGCGGCCGATGGGGAGACGGAGATCACGCAGGAAGAGCTGGACAACTACCTCTTTCTGGAATCCGGCGTCATCCCGTTCCCGGCCTGGACCCCGCGTCCCGGCGAGGACGGGCTCGTGTTCACCTACCAGCAGTATGAGATCGCCTCCTATGCCGCCGGGATGCCCGAGTTCACCATTCCCTTCGAAGACCTTCTCCCGTACCTGACTCCGGAGGCGAAGGCGCTTGTGGGTTTGGAATAATTCTTTCTATCTTTGTCCCTGATTATGAACCGGATCGATCCCGCATACCTGCGTACGCGGCTGCTGCAGCGGGCGGAGGAAAGCCATAAGGGCGACTATGGGCACCTGCTCGTCGTGGCGGGGTGCCAGACGATGCCCGGGGCCGCCGTGTTGGCGACGGGGGCGGCGTTGCGGTCCGGTTGCGGACTCGTGACGCTGCATTCCACGTCGCGGGCGCTGCAGGCCGTGGTGGTTCGCTGTCCGTCGGCGATGCTGTCGGAGGAGGCGGGGGAGGCGTTCAGCCGGGTGCCCGTGCCGATGGACCGGTACACCGCGATCGCGGTGGGGCCGGGGCTCGGGCGGCGGCCGGAGACGACGGAAGCCCTGCTCCTGCTGCTGGACGTGGCTCGGCAGCGGCACATTCCGACGGTCCTGGACGCCGATGCGCTGAATATCCTTTCCGAGGTGCCGGACTGGCAGGCGTGCCTGCCGGCGGGGGCGGTGCTTACGCCGCACCTCGGCGAGCTCCGGCGGCTGCTGCCTTTCGGCAGCGACGCGGAGCGCGACCGCCGCGTGCGGGCGCTTTGCATCGCCGCCGGCTGCACGCTCGTGATGAAAGGTTTCCACACGAAAGTCTATACGCCCGACGGGGACTGCCTGGTCAATGCGACCGGCAATCCCGGCCTGGCGAAAGGCGGGAGCGGGGATGTCCTGACGGGCCTTCTGGGCGGACTCCTCGCGCGCGGCTACGCCGCGCCCGATGCCGCCGCCCTCGCCGTCTGGCTCCACGGCCGCGCCGGCGACCTCCTCACGGAGGAGCGCACGGCGGAGGCCTACGCCAGCCTGGACCTGGTCGACCATCTCTATCGCGGATTCAAGGAGCTGTACGATGGGGGAGAGTAGGTTTCGGTACCATCTGCTCGCGCTGGCCGTCGTGCTCGTGTGGGGCGTCACCTTCGTGTGCACGAAGGTCCTCATCGGCGCAGGCCTGCATCCTGTCGATATTTTCTGGATCCGGTTCGTCCTGGCCTATGTCGGCATCTGGCTGTACATTCTTTTGACCGGGCGCGACCGGAAGCTGTGGTACGGCTGGAAAGAGGAGCTCGTGTTCCTGTTCCTGGGCGTCACCGGCGGCTCGTTCTACTTCCTCACGGAGAATACCGCCTTGGCCCATACGCAGGCCAGCAACGTGTCCTTCCTCGTCTGTTCCGCCCCGCTGTTCACGGCCATCTTCACACTGCTGTACCGGCGCTTCGGCAAGGGCCGGTTCGCCGACTCGCTGGAGAAGGTCCGGCTGGGCTGGCCGCTCATCGGCGGCACCGTCCTTGCGCTCGCCGGCATGGCGCTCGTCGCTTTCGAGGGCTCCCGGCTCCGCCTGTCACCCCTCGGCGACCTCCTCGCTATCGGCGCCGCCCTCTGCTGGGCCCTCTACAGCCTGTTCATGGGTGAGATGACCAACCGCTACGGCACCGTCACCGCCACCCGGAAAGTCTTCTTCTACGGGCTCCTGACCATCATCCCGTTCCTCTTCGGCACCGACCGCGGCTTCTCGCTGGAGCTCCTGCGGCCGTTTCCGGTCTGGGGCAACCTCCTCTTCCTGGGCCTCGTGGCCTCCCTGGCGTGTTTCATCGCCTGGAACCTCGTCATCGACAAGCTCGGGAATGTCTCCTCCACCAATTATGTCTATTTGAATCCCGTCTTCACGCTGCTCACCGCCACCCTCTTCCTCGGCGAGCGGATGACGCCGCTCTCCGCCCTCGGCTGCGCCGCCATCCTCGCCGGCGTCATCTGGGCCGGTTCCGGCAAGACGGACTGACATCGATTCCTATGAAACGCCTTTCCCTCCTTGTCCTGCTTTGCGCCTGGCTCCCGGCGGCCGGCCAGTCCTTCGAGCCCTTCACCTTCGTCCAGATGAGCGATACCCAGATCGGCTTTATGGACCGGTCCCCGGGCTACGGCCAGTCGGATTCCCTGATGATGGCCGCGGTCAATGCGGTCAACGCGGTCGATCCCGTCTTCATCCTGCTGACGGGCGACCTGGTCAACGACCCCTACGATGCCGTGCAGGACTCCATCTACCGCGTCCGCCTCGCCGAACTGAAGGCCCCGGTGTACGTCATCCCCGGAAACCACGACATGAAGGGCTTCAGCGAGGAGGAGCACGCGCATTATATGTCGATGCGCGGTTCCGACCGGTTCTCCTTCCGGTCGCACGACTGCGCTTTCATCGGCTTCGACTCCAATTGCATCCTGAACAAGGCGACGGAGTTCGAGGCGGCGCAGAAGGCGTGGCTCGAGGCCGAGCTCGCCGCCGCCCGCGGCGCCCGCCACATCTTCGTCTTCCTGCACTGCCCGATCATCCGGGAGGCCATCGACGAGCGCGTGGACAATTCCAATTTCCCGGTGGACAAGCGCGGGGAGTACATCGGCCTGTTCAAGAAATACGGCGTGACGGCGGTGTTCGCCGGACATACGCATCAGGAGTATGACTGCGAATACGACGGCATCCGCTTCATCACCGCCGGGCCCGTGGGCAACGCCATCGGGCACGGCAAGCCCGGCTACGAAGTCGTGCGCGTCACCGCCGACGGCTTCACCGCGGAGTACGTCCCTACGCCGGGCGTCAAGGTCCGCCGCCCGTCCTTCGGGGGCGGCTTCCCCGGCGGCCGGCCTGGTGGCTTCCCTGGTGGACGTCCCGGCGGCCGTCCTGAAAGAACGAATTGAAAACAAAGTATATTATAACATGCTCAAAATCGGAGACAAGATGCCGTCCTTCGAGGTCGTGGACCAGGACGGGAACACCGTGAAATCGGAGGATTTCATCGGCAAGGGCCGCAAGACCATCGTCTATTTCTATCCCAAGGACAACACCTCGGGCTGCACGGCCGAGGCGTGCTCCTTCCGGGACAACTATGCGGCGCTGACGGCCGCGGGGTACAATGTCGTGGGCGTGAGCAAGGACAGCGCGAAGTCGCACGCCGGCTTCCGGGCGAAGTATGAGCTCCCGTTCCGGCTCCTCGCCGACACGTCCCTGCAGATGCTGCAGGACTTCGGCGCCTGGGGCGAGAAAAAGATGTACGGCAAGACCACGATGGGCACGCTCCGCCGCACCTTCATTTTCGACGAGAACGGCATCCTGGAGCGCATCATCGAGAAGGTGGACACCAAGAACGCCGCCGCGCAAATCCTCGGTTAGGCTTATGACCAAGCTCATCATCCTGGACTTTGACGGGACCCTCGGGGACACGCGGGCCAACATCGTGTTGACGATGCGCCAGACGCTCGCGAGGCTGGGGTATCCCGCGCGGGACGAGGAGACCATCGCCGCCACCATCGGCCTGCCCCTGGAGAAGGGGTTCGAGCAGCTGTTCCCGGGCATCGACGCGGACGGGGTCGCCCTGTGCACCCGGACCTACCGCGCCATCTTCGCGGAGAACCGCAAGCTGCTGGTGCCCAAGGTGTTTCCGCACGTGCTGGAAACGCTGGTGGCGCTGAAGGACCGGGGCTACGTGCTCACGATCGCCTCGTCCCGGAGCTACGGATCCCTGAAGGAGTTCCTGCAGGAGATGGGCCTGGAACCCTACATCGCCTATGTCCTGGGCGCGAACAGTGTCACGCACGCCAAGCCCCATCCGGAGCCCGTTCTCAAGACGATGGCGGACCTGGGCTGTCGGCCCGGCGAGACGCTCGTCGTGGGCGACATGCCCGTGGACATCCTGATGGGCAAGGGCGCGGGTGCGCGCACCTGCGGCGTCACCTACGGCAACGCCTCGCGCGCGGACCTCGCCGCCGCCGGCGCGGACGTCATCATCGACGACTTTTCACAAATGCTTACCATCGACCTGCAATGAATTCCATCGGCAATCTTCTCTGGCTCATCCTCGGGGGCATCCTCGTCGCCATCATCTATTTCCTCGTGGGCCTTCTGATGTGCATCACCATCATCGGCATTCCGTTCGGCGTCCAGCTGTTCAAGCTGGGCGGCTACGCGCTGTGGCCGTTCGGGCACGAACTCGTGGACAAGCCCGGCGAACCGGGGTGCCTGTCCATCGTGATGAATCTGGTCTGGATTCTGCTGGGCTGGTGGGAGATCGCCATCATCCACGCGGTGTTCGGCCTCATCTTCTGCATCACCATCGTGGGCATTCCCTTCGGCATCCAGCACTTCAAGCTGGCGATCAACTCCATCTTCCCCTTCGGGAAGGAGGTCCGCTAGCCAGGCTCTGCGGCCCGGCGACCCTCAGAACCGCTCCACATCCGTGAGGTCCAGCTCGTTCCCGGGCAGGTCCGGAAAATACGTGTAAAGGAACTTGTACGCTTCCAGCTCCCGCGGAATGCGGTTCAGGAACGACAGGTTCGCCGCTCCGTAGTCATAAGACTCGCCGTACAGGGTGATGGTCTTCTTCGCATCATCCTTCTCGTACCAGCCTCCACCGTGCATTTTGACATAACCGTGGATTTTCTCGTAAGCTTCGAGCAGGTCCTTGTGGTTCCACACCTTCCCATAGACAAAAGTGCCCACGAGCGGCTTCTTCGGATCCGATACGAGAATAAACTTGGGATACATAGGGCAAATCTTTCTTTGCTGCAAAGATACTGAATTCCCCCGAAATCCCCCGATGGACGAGGTAACCTTTGTCCGTATCTTGCGTGTACCCAATCACCGCCCGCCAACCCGAAATTCGCAGAGCATGTCATCATGCTACTGAGGCCCTTGCAAGGCACATTCAGATGCTTTGCCCGCCAAAAACGTCGCGCGAAGCATCGCAATCTGCCACTGAGGCGCATAGAAAGAAGACTGAGATGCTTTGCGAATTTCGGGTTAGGGGATTGGCAGATGGTTTGGGAAAAAGGGTGGGGGAAGGGCGCCTCCGGGGCCTCGTGGCCCCGATCCGTCGTTGACGGATGCGAGCTTCCGCTCGCGAGGCGTCCTTCCCTTACACATCCTCTCACCACTGGCGCAGGTCCCCCGCCCAAAACCCCACCTGCGCCAAAAACAAAGCATACCTGCGCCAGGAAGTGCAGATTGTGCACCTCTAGATGCTCAACCAGTTAAGTGTCAACCAGATGACTATACAGAGGTGCACTTCCAGGTGCACCTCTGCATATACATAGCGTTGATTATCAGTAGTTTGGAAAAATGGCGGCCTTGGGGGAACAGGCCGCTCAGGCTTGGGCAATTGCGCCTCGGGGAAAGGTTGATCACGCCTCCTCGGCGATGTGGAAGATGGCGGGGGAGAGGTGGCAGTAGCCGGTGGGGTTCTTTTCCAGGTAGTCCTGGTGGTATTCCTCGGCGCGGTAGTAGTTTTGGAGGGGGAGGAGCTCCACGGCGAGGGGCTGGCCGAGGGCGGCGGCGCAGCGGTCCAGGGCGGCGGAGATGCCGGGGACCTGGGCCTCGTCGACGAAGTAGACGCCGGTGCGGTAGCGGGTGCCTTCGTCCTCGCCCTGCTTGTTGAGGCTGAGCGGGTCGATGGCCTTGAGGAACAGCTCCGTCAGGCGTTCTTCCGTGATGACATCGGTATCATATTGCAGATGAACCGTTTCGGCGTAGCCGGTCTGGTCCGTATACACTTCCTTGTAGGTGGGGTTCTCGGTGAAACCGTTGGCGAAACCCACTTCGGTGAAGGTCACGCCCTTCACCTTGGCGAAAAACTTTTGGGCGCCCCAGAAGCATCCGGCGGCGAAATACAGGT
>JAEEGF011486859.1_pt1 | contig 10362 bp, 7 predicted proteins | sample 9134171 | NCBI WGS metagenome assembly JAEEGF01 (sample SAMN16246542, study PRJNA631951) | gut metagenome | biome: gut microbiome; feature: rumen; material: AP-attached | host: Bos | place: Iran: Karaj | collected 2018-10 | reverse complement strand
TCTTTAACGCTCTCAGCATAGACACCGGCCTTCTCGTCAAGATCATCAACGATGGCCTTGATACCCTTCATCTTCTCATTGGCAGCTGTTGCATTGGTCTTGGCATTCTGAAGATCTGTGTGAGCTTTTGCAAGTTCAGCTGCAGCCTGCTTGCGCTGAGCCTCAGCCGAAGCCAGTTCAGTCTCTGCCAGGGTTAATTTACTCTGAGCTTCCGAATATGCTGCTTCAATAGTTGCAAGATTGCCTTCAGCTGTTGCAAGATTGCTTCTTGCAGCAGATGCTGCTGCTCTTGCATCTGTTTCAGATGCAGCTGTATCGTTTGCAGCCTGAGCATTTGTTATTGCAGAATCAGCTGCATTGTCAACGGTAGCTCCGCTTGTTCCGTACAATGTCTGAATGTCTGTATCCACAACATCAAGATCATCAGATGCTGTATTGGCAAGTGTAGTTGCATTGCTGTCATATGTAAGGGCGCCTTCAATAATAGCCTTGGCGTGGTCAACATCAGAGACAATAGTCTCAAAATCAGCTCCTGAAGGAAGATCTGCAAGTATCTTTTCTGCATCTTCTTTAGGTATTGTAGTCTCACCGTCAGATGTAGGCTTAATAGCTGTCTCAAGAGCTGCTGTAAATTCCTTAGCATCTCCTGCTGTTGTTACAGCAGTCTCGCATGCTGTTACTATTTCCTGTACAGATGCAGACTCGCCCTCTGAGGTTGTTGTATTTGAAGTATTCTGGCTTTCAGATCCGGTATTTGTAGTTGTATTGCCATCGTTAGCTCCGACACCGTTCTCTTCTGCCGCAAAGACAGACATAGGTGTTGCGGTAGCCATCATAACTGCAATACCGATCGTCATAGCTCTTAATACATTTCTGTCCTTTGTAGATTTCTTCATTCTTTTCCTCCTGTTTATGCGTCCCTGCGTCGAAAAAAGTCCTTTTTCCTCCGGCGGAATTCCCAATTTTTTGCAACTCTTTTGTTCAATATATGTATCGACTTATTTAAGTCTTTACATTAGTCTTTTTTGAAAAAATTTTCGTATTTTTTAGTTCCCCGGATAAAAAAACGGGGGATTATACAATCCCCCGTTATAATCTAAAAAATCTACTCCTCTTCCGCAATGTGCGTAAAAAGGTATTTTAATACTTCAGGCGTAAAGTTCTTAGCACTGATCCCGACTGTATACGATCCGTCAGGATTCTCTTCCATCCGATTGACATCCGCATACATGATAAGAGTGCTTGCAACGATGATGATGTCCTTGCCTGTGATATCAGGCACATCCGCGGGCATCTTTATCCCCATTCCGAGTGGGCTTACATTCTTCGTCTCAACAACATAATGTTCGCCGGTGTCACATACTACCACGACACCCTGAGACCGGTAATCCACCCTGTTTATATTACGTCTCTCTTCCATCCCTGTCCTCTACACAACGGACAAACATCCGATAGTGTTAATACATACTTGTGTATTGAGTATATTATATAGCACATTTTGCAAAAAATCAAGTGCTATGCGTATATTGCATCAGAAATTATCTTCATGTACTTCGAAGAATGCCTGTGGATGATTACATACAGGACATACTTCCGGTGCTTCAAGACCAACAACAATATGACCGCAGTTACGGCATTCCCATATTGTTACGCCACTCTTCTTGAAGACTTCCATTGCCTCTACATTCTTAAGCAACGCACGGTATCTTTCTTCATGCATCTTTTCGATGGCAGCTACGCCGCGGAACTGCTTAGCAAGTTCCGGGAATCCTTCTTCCTCGGCATCCTTGGCCATTCTCTCATACATGTCTGTCCACTCTGCATTCTCGCCTTCAGCAGCATGGAGAAGATTGGTGGGAGTATCTCCCAGTTCTCCGAGAGCCTTGAACCAGAGTTTTGCGTGCTCTTTTTCATTATCGGCAGTCTTCAGGAATAAAGCTGCGATTTGCTCATATCCTGCTTTCTTTGCTACAGATGCAAAGTATGTGTATTTGTTTCTGGCCTGCGATTCACCTGCGAAAGCTTCACGAAGATTCTTCTCTGTCTTTGTTCCGGCGTAAGGATTCTTAGACTCTTCCACCTTAACAAACTTCTCAGCAGGCTGCTTACATGTCGGACACTGCTCCGGAGGCTGCTCTCCCTCATGAATATATCCGCATACAGTACATTTCCATTTTGCCATAGTCTTTTTCTCCATTCTTTCAATACCATAAACGCCATCCGGCAGGGCCGGTTGATACATAGGTATATGATAACATTTTTCAATGTCCATTTCCACATATCTTTGATTGTTTATGATTCGTATATACTTATTGAAGAAACTGAAAAAATATAATTGACCGACAGCCCAAGTGGAAGTATTATTTCTTAAGTAGAATAGATATTGTTTTGGATTTGAATAAAAGGGGTTAGTATGAGAAAAAGGAAAATTCTTGCTTCAGTTCTGCTGGCAGTCCTGTTAAGCGGAACGTTTTTAGAAGGCTGCAGTCTATATTCAATATTGGATCCCGACTACAGTTTAAGTGCTACAAAGAAAACAAATACCGAGCCAAACACCGAGTCTGCCGAAGATTCCGGTGAAGCAACCATTGAGACAGCTGCCGCTTCGGAAGAAACATCTCCCGCGGTTTTGTGGGAATACAGCGGATATCTTGATGAATGCGAAGGCTATACATGGAAGAATGACTTCGTCAATCGTGATTACGATGGTGACAGTAAACTGGACAGGCTTAAGCGCGAATATGACAGTGTCAACGATGTCGCACATTATACTCTGGAATTCGGTAATGAAGACCTTCTTGTGGTTCCTCCATGTTGGAGCACAGGCTTCCCACATGTGCAAAATAAGGACCTTGACGAAGACGGTGTAAACGAGATTCTCTTCACTCTCTCCTACGATACAAGCACCGATCCTTATGCTTACGGTGACCTGTGGCTCTTTGATAAAAAAGAAAATTCAAAAAGGTACTCGGAAGTTGAACTTCCTTTTGCAAGTGGCGAAAACGGTGCCAAAGGATTCAACATCGATTATGAAAAACCGGCCAACGGATTCATATCATATTCACTTAAAGAGATGCCCTATACCGGAACTCAGGAATTGAGCGATGAATTCGTATCTTCTTGGTGGACAGATGATGCTGTATCAAAGTTCTGCCCCATATATTATGCAGTGATAAAAGAAAAGGAATCACCGGTGATAAGATGTTATTTCTCACCTCTAAGCAGATCCGGCGAATGCCTTGCATTTGACTTAAAATACGTTAACGGCAGATATCAGATAGGCAAGATTGAAGCCGATCACACCAATCTTTTTTAAAAAACAGGCAAAAGACATTTGATGTCTTTTGCCTTTATTTTTTATATTCCTCTGAAAAAGAATTCGAACCTGAGTTTTCCTTCTTTCGGAAGCAGATACTGCGGATGAGGACGGGCACCCCAACTGTCATCTCCGGCTATTCCCATCTGCGCCATGGCCGCTCTTACCACGGTATAATGAACCTGAGGCAGTTCGTAGGGATGCATGGCATTTTCCATCTCATGAGGAGTGTATGGAAGTGCACTGAAGTAAAAAGGATTGCCGAAGAACACAAGTCCGCGGCCTCTCTTATCCGTAAGCTTTGCATATCTTACATCACACTTGTTGCCGCATTCCTGGGGACGAAGGTATTTCGCCATGTTGTCTTTGACTTCGTTGCGATAGATTCCCAGTTTTCCGCCGTTTTTCCTGTCGGCATAGGTCTCTTCGGGACCAAGTCCGTACCATTCCAACTGATCCAGATCCGCATTGAACTTAAACATCATACCGAATTCCGGCATGTCTCCCAATTCTTTCACCGAATCATATTCCAGCTCGAGGCGGATAGTTCCGTCTCCGTATACTCTGTATGTTACAAAACATTCAGCTGCAGGAGATGTTGGAAGGTAATATCTGTAACGAATGCTTACGCTGTTCTCATCGTAACTGATATCCGGCAGTTTCATATCGGCCGGATTGGGAGTCTTCAGACTCGCATAGAGACTGGCAATCTTCCACTGTGCGTATTCATTGGACATGGTGTAACCCTTGTCATTGTCCGTAAGTGCTCTCCAGAAATTGGGAACCGGTGAGGTCTCTATCAGTTCTTTTCCGCAATATATGTAGGAAACAAGAGTCGCTGCAGGGAATGTAAATAAGGCAGAAAAATCTTTTCCCTTAACTCCCACATGACCGTTACCCATCACAATCTTCAGTTTGCAGGATGTCTTATAATCACAAGTCACCTTGTTAAGAACCGTCTGTCCGAAAGCAACTTCGTGTCCGGCCTTTGCCCACAGTGTGTCCTCTTTAAGCACAAAGGATACAGTCAGGACATACTCCGTCTCTGCTTTGCTGTAGTCGTTTATTCCCTTAAAAGAAGCTCTCTCAAGGATCTTGTCAGGCACAGAAAATGTCTTGTCCGAAAGGGGATCAACGTCCGTTGTTACAGTCTCCCTTGCCACTTCCCTGCCGTCTTCAAGAAGAATAAGATAACAGTTATATATAGATGTATTAACAAAAAGATTCTTATTGATTACTTTGAAGGTCTTCTTGTCTTCGCCGAATTCCACAGCGATGTTACGGTAATTGAACTTTACTTCCTGCATCTTGGGAGAAGGCGTTCTGTCACCATATGCAATACCGTTACCGCTGAAGTTGGAATCATTGGGTCTGTCGTAGAAATCTCCGCCGTAAGCTTCGAATTCCTGTCCGTATCTGTCCTTTTTAGTTATGGACTGATCTATATAATCCCATATGAATCCGCCCTGATAACGCTTCTCTGTATCCGTAAGGTCTGTATAGAGATGCATTCCACCGCAGGAATTACCCATGGCATGGGTATATTCACAACATATAAAGGGCTTCTCTTTTTCTTTTTCCAGATGTTCCTTAATAGCCTTAACGGACGGATACATCTGGCTCTCCATATCCGAAGTGTTAGGATAAGACCTGTCATGGAAGATTCCCTCATAATGCACAAGCCTTGTGGAATCGAATTCCCTGAATCTGTCGGCCATTTTTGCAATAATACTTCCACCAAAAGATTCATTGCCCACAGACCATATGAGTATGGACGGGTGGTTCTTGTTGCTCTGGTAACAGCTGTTTATTCTGTCAAGAAGCAAGCCCTCCCATATGGGATTGTTGCCGGGAACAATATAGTCCTCGCCCTTGGCTCCTCTTTCATAGGGTTCCCATGTACCGTGAGTCTCCATATTGTTTTCCGCAATCAGATAGAGACCATATATGTCACAGAGCTCGTAGAGAGCCGAATAGTTAGGATAATGGCTGGTCCTTATGGCATTGATGTTGTTCCTTTTCATGGTGATGATATCTGTCAAAAGTTCATCTTTACTGGGAACACGTCCGTTTTTATTGCTGAACTCATGCCTGTTGACGCCCTTGAATACTATTCTTTTTCCGTTTAGGAGCATCAGACCGTCTTTGAGTTCAAAGCGTCTGAAGCCCACATTCTGCTTTATGTATTCGCAAGCTTCCCCTTTTTCATTTCTTACCGTAAGGAAAAGCTCATAGAGATTGGCTTCTTCCGCACTCCAGGGTTTCGGACTGTCTACCGTAACACTGCATGCATTTTCTCCGTTTTTAAGCAGTTCGCATTTGCTTTCAAGGACAGTTTTGCCTTTATATTCCAGTCTGATATCCACCGAACCCTTGCCTGAAGTCGTCAGTCTGATGTCCACTTTTGCACTTCCGTAATCCTCCGAAAGCAGGGGCACTACAGACAGATCGTAGATATGTGTAAGAGGTTCTGTATAGAGATATACGCTTCTGAAGATTCCCGAAAAACGGAAGAAGTCCTGATCCTCACACCAGCTGGAAGGAGTCCACTTATATACTCTTACGGCCAGTTTGTTCTCACCTTCCTTAAGAGCATCGGTGAGATCAAAATCAGCCGGATCAAAAGAATCCTCGCTGTAGCCTATATATTTTCCGTTAAGCCACAGCGCAAAACCGCTTTCAACTCCTTGGAATGATATACATACTCTGCCCTTCTTAAAGGATGAAGGAAGGGTAAAATATCTCACATAATCCGCTACGGGATTGAATTCCTCCGGTATATTCGGCGGTGTGACCGTCTCTCTGCCGTCCCAGGGATACATGATGTTCATATACTGAGGCTTATCATAGCCTTCCATCTGAATGTGGGCAGGAACATGTATCCTGTCCCATCCGCCAAGATCAAAATCTGTTTCCCAGAAACCTTCCGGAGCATCTTTTATGTTTTTGGCATAATGGAATTGCCACACACCATCAAGGCTTATCCTGAAGCTGCTAACGCCTGTCTGAAGTTCCTCAAAAGACTTATACACAACGTGGTCTGAGTGAGCCGGTAGTCTGTTTATAGCAAACACCTTAGGGTCTTTTACATACTCGTAGTTGAATTCTTTCATAATATTCCTCTTTCTCTATTATTTTACAGATTTATCTGATCAACTCATCTTCTGTTATAAGCATGCCGGGTTTAACATCATTGACATCTGCCTCTATTACTTCATCTGCGATCTGACATGCAAAACACAGCGCTACCGTCCTGTAGAACGGATACTTCTTTAGGTATCTGTCATAAAAGCCCGCTCCATAGCCTATCCTGTTGAGCTGTCTGTCAAAAACAGCTCCGGGCATTATTACCAGTGTATTCTCCGGATCAAGCTCTTTTGCCACATCTGAAGATTCGTTCATCTGTGGCTCTCTGATCCCGAAAGCTCCCTCGCTCATCTCCTCCAGGGAATTAATCCTTACAAATTCCATCTGTGACCTCTCTACGTCAGTCACTTTTGGGCAAAAGACATTCTTCCCAAGGGAAAGCGCATCCAGGATTATCTCGTCTGTGATCACCTCACCTTTTCTTGACGCGTAGGCCAGGATATTCTCTGCCTTTTGATATTCAGGAAGTTCCACGATCTTCTCAAGGATCTGTCTGCTCTTCTCCTGTTTTACCTCAGTAGGAATGGTCTGCCTTTTTGCTATATATTTGGTTCTAAGTTCTCTCTTATCCATATCGTCCCTATTTTTCGCTTAAAAGTTTTTTTGCTACCCACTCGGCGCTTCTTATGCCGTCCATTGCTGCTGACATGATACCTCCAGCATAACCTGCTCCCTCACCGCAGGGGAAAAGTCCTGATATACTTACAGACTCTCCGTTATCCCCTCTGCCTATTCTCACGGGAGAAGAAGTCCTGCTCTCAACTCCGAGGACCAGCGCGTGATCGTCATTGTAGCCTTTTATCATTCTTCCGAAGTTCTCCATTCCTTCCACAAAAGCTTTGTTGAGCTCATCCGGAAGTATCGTGTGAACATCGGCAAATTCGTATTCTCCCTTGGTCTGGGGTGTGAAATCATCTGCTTTTATATACTCTTTGACGGGATCTGCAATCTCAGATCCGCATGCTCTCTTAAAGTCACCGTAGTACTCTGCAGGTATCCTTCCATCAGCGAGCTTATATGCCTTTTCTTCAAGTCCCCTTTGAAATTCTACTCCGGAGAGTACATCGTTTCCTCCAAAGTCCTTCGGATCAACTGTTATGATGATCGCGGAGTTGGCGTTTTTACCGTCACGTCCGCTGTAACTCATTCCGTTAACCGCAAGTTTTCCCTTCTCTGAAGATGCGTTGACAACATATCCTCCCGGACACATGCAGAAGGAATACACGCCTCTGCCGCTTCCTGTTGTCGTGACAAGTTTATAGGGTGCTGCCCCAAGTCCTTTAACACTTTCAGCTCCGTACTGGCTCATATTTATAAGACTCTGGGGATGCTCAACTCTAAAGCCCACTGCAAAAGGCTTCGGCTGCATATCAACGTCTTTGTCCCTTAGCATGTAGAAGGTGTCCCTAGCACTGTGACCTATGGCAAGTACAGCCGCGTCACACTCCATGTGTCTGTCTGCCCCGTCCGGTCCGACAACCTTAATCCCCTTAAGTACTCTGTTATCATCTATTTCAAGCTCTGTCACCTGAGACTCAAAGTAAACTTCTCCGCCTAAGCTCTTAATGTCTTCCCTGATGCTTTTGACAACGCTTTTTAAAATGTCTGTTCCGATATGAGGCTTGGCTTCGTACTTTATCCTCTCAGGTGCTCCGTGACTTACAAAAATATCAAGAGCTTCACTGCCACGACACTCCTTGTCTTTAACCATGGTGTTGAGTTTACCGTCAGAAAAAGTTCCTGCTCCGCCCTCGCCGAACTGAACATTGGTCCTCTCATCCAGCTCTCCGGTAGCCCAGAACTTATCTACTATCTCACTTCTCTTATCAACATCTGCTCCGCGCTCTAAGATCACAGGCTTAAAGCCCTGCTTAGCAAGCTCATATCCGCAAAAAAGTCCTGCCGGTCCGCAGCCTATAACAACTATCCGTTTATCTGAGAGCTCTTTTCCCTTAGTATCCGCACCATCCACATGGCTCCGGAAATCGTAGGTCTTCTCAGAAACCACCGAAACATTCTTATCTCTGCAAGCCTTAACTATTTTATCCTCAGGTTTCCCATTCACCTTAAGATCAATGGTATAAATGTGGTATAACTCCGGCTTCTTCCTTGCATCCAGAGAATGCTTTATTATTTGAAACACGGCTACATCTTTTTCTGAAATTCTAAGTATCTTCGAGGCATTTTTAATAAGCATCCGATCTAAATATTGTTTATCAGTGCTTATCTTCTCATCATGTTTAATTTTGATCTGATTGATTCTTATCATGTATTCGCTTTCTATTATCAATAACCGGGGCAACTGACCGGATTGATTATATTACAATGAAGCAGCACATCCGGCGATACTTCCGCTTGTCCAGGCGAACTGAAGGTTATATCCGCCGCATCTTCCATCCACGTCGAGAAGTTCCCCGACGCAGTACACTCCGGGAGCGCCCTTGCAGGAGAAATCACTTCCGATGTCTCCAAGGCTTATGCCCCCTGTTGTCACCTGGGATGCCTGGTAGCCATAGCTCGTATCCAGTGCAATCTTCACGTTTCTGTAGCTGTCCAGTATACACTCCGCCATGCTGACGGAGATATTTTTCATCTTCATATTTCTGCCAAGCTTCATCCTGCCCAGCACCATGTCAGTGATCCCGCTGTTGGCAAAGCCCTGCAAAAAATCTTCCAGAGATCTCTCATCTCTGAGTTTTAGCATATCCGCCTTAAGTGCATTAAAATCTGTTTCATCATAGTCCGGGAAAAAATCAAGCACTGCATATACCGGCTTTTTCTCCTCAACAAACTGTATTATCTCCCTGGACGCCTGCATTACAGGTATTCCGGATATACCGTCATGATTAAGCTGGACTTCTCCCCGCTCTTTAGCAAGAAGTTCAGACCCTAAAATAAAAGAAACCTCTGCAGCAGCTCTCACTCCCGCGGAAGGCATTATCTCACCCTCCACCACCTTAAAGCCCACCAGTGCCGGATGAGTATCTTTTACAGTCATTCCGATATTCTTGCATATGTAGTAGCCATCACCTGTCGACATGGTGCTCTTTGCTCCGGAAAGCGCACCCATGGCAAGGATAACAGCATCAGCTTCATACTCTGTCTTATTGGTTGTAAGCTTTACCCTGCCGACGTCAAAGCACTTTACGCCCTTGACCTGTTCACCGAAATTAACCGTTATGCCAAGTCTCTTTATTTCATTCTCAAGAGCACTTACCACACTCATAGCCTGACCGGACACCGGGTAAATATATCCTTCCTCACTTTTTACCACAACGCCCATAGACTTAAAGAAGGATATGACATCCTCCACACCATACGTGGAAAGCCACTCCTTCATTCTTCCTCTCGCCGAAGGGTTGTAACATTCCTCTCTCATATCAAGATTCGTCAGATTGCATCTGCCGTTACCTGTCATGGAAAGCTTTTTGCCCAGGCATGAGTTCTTTTCTATTATGGTGACATGTGCACCATTTCTTGCCGCGTAGATAGCCGCACACATTCCGGCAGCTCCTCCGCCCGCAACGATAATATTCCTATTCAAATTCATCCCTCTTCATATCTGTCACGCCTAATTGCCGTGGAAATACCGTAGAACAAATTCCCGAAAGGAATCTTTTTAAGTTCATGAGCCAGGACTCCTCCCGTCACTGCCATGACCAGCATATAAACTGCCCAGAAAACCACTATACATATAAGCAGCGTAAGAATATCTCCGATCACATTTATAAGCAGTTTGTTTATAAGAAATATAACCAGTCCCGCGGCTGCAGCACTTGCCAACGGAAGCACCAGGCTCTTCATCCATTCTTGGCGATGGCGCAATACCCTTGAAAGCATAAAATAGCATAAAGCATCATAAACTCCCACAGATAAAAGCCCTGCAAAAAGTACACCCA
>JAEEGF010878468.1_pt1 | contig 10363 bp, 6 predicted proteins | sample 9134171 | NCBI WGS metagenome assembly JAEEGF01 (sample SAMN16246542, study PRJNA631951) | gut metagenome | biome: gut microbiome; feature: rumen; material: AP-attached | host: Bos | place: Iran: Karaj | collected 2018-10 | reverse complement strand
ACACTCCTTCGGCATGGTCCAACTACCTCGGCGACCCGGAGTACGGTGCGATCATCTCGAACAATGCCGCCGGCTACAGCTTTGTCAAGTCCGGCGCGAACGGCAGAATCGGCAGATTCCGCTTCAATTCCATGATGGCGCTCCCGGGCAGATACATCTATCTGTTCGACCGTGAGACCCGCGATTACTGGTCGGCATCGTGGCAGCCCGTGGGCAAGCCGGTCGAGCAGTACAAGTCCGTCTGCCGCCACGGCACCGCCTATACCGTGCTCGAATCCGAGTATGCCGGCATCGAGACCGTGACGACCTACTATGTCCCGGACACCTACGAGGTCTGGCAGTGCAGGATCACCAATACCTCGGACAAGCCCAGAAGGCTCGCCGTCACCGGCTTCATCGAGTTCACCAACGAGAGCAACTATCAGCAGGATCAGGTGAACCTCCAGTACACGCTCTTCATCACCCGCACCAGCTTCGAGGGCGGCAACCGCATCATCCAGCACATCAACGAGAATTCCGGCAAGGACGCTTCCGGCTCCAACCACAAGGAGCGCTTCTTCGGCGTCGCCGGTGCACCCGTTGCCTCCGCAAACGGCGACCTCTCTGCCTTCATCGGTCCCTACCGCACCTACTCCAACCCGATCGCGGTGGAAAACGGCAGATGCGACGGCACGATGAATTACAACTCCAACGCCTGCGGCGCTCTGCAGTCCGATGTGACTCTGCAGCCCGGCGAGACGAAGCAGTTCATCTATGTCTTCGGTAAGAAGAACAATGCGGAAGCAAACGAGATCCTGTCCCGCTACGAGCAGGCAGGCACTGTGGAGAAGGAAGTACAGGCTCTGAAGGATTACTGGCACAAGGAGCTGGAGCACTTCTCCGTAAAGACACCTTCCGAAGAGTTCAACAACATGATCAACGTATGGAACGCTTACCAGTGTTTCATCACCTTCACCTGGTCCAGAGCAGCTTCCCTGATCTACTGCGGAGAGCGTAACGGCTACGGCTATCGCGACACCGTACAGGATATTCAGGGTATCATCCACCTGGATCCCGAGATGGCTCTGGAGAAGATCCGTTTCATGCTTTCCGCTCAGGTAAACAACGGTGCCGGACTTCCTCTGGTGAAGTTCAACCACAAGGCAGGTCAGGAAGGAACTCCCGACGATCCCGAGTATGTACGGGAGACCGGACATCCCTCCTATCGTGCAGACGATGCTCTGTGGCTGTTCCCGACGGTTTACAAGTATGTTGCCGAGACGGGTAACACCGCATTCTACGATGAGAAGATCCTCTATGCAAACGGCGGCGAGGACACTGTTTACGATCACCTGAAGCTGGCGATCAAGTTCTCTCAGGATCACATGGGCGCACATCACATGCCTGCTGGTCTGCATGCAGACTGGAACGACTGTCTGCGCATGGGTGCCAAGGGTGAGTCCACCTTCGTGGCATTCCAGCTGTACTATGCGATCCAGATGATGAAGGATCTGGCCACCAGAAGAGGCGACAATGAGTATCTGACCGTTCTGGCAGACCTTGAGAAGAGTCTGAGTGACACTCTGAAGACCTGCTGGGATGAGGATCGTTTCATCCGTGGTATCCGTGACAATGGTGTCATTGTCGGTGCCAAGAAGGATCCCGAAGCAAATATGTGGCTGAACCCTCAGAGCTGGGCAGTCATCTCCGGCTTCGCTACTCCCGAGCAGTCTGACGCAGCTATGGAGAGCGTGCACTCGATCCTGAACACTCCTTACGGCGCTAAGCTTCTGGAGCCCCCTTATGTGGACCACTACTTTGACGGTGCTCTCATGCACATCTTCAATCCCGATACCAAGGAGAACGGCGGTATCTTCTCCCAGTCTCAGGGCTGGCTGATCCTTGCCGAGGCTCTGCTGGGTCACGGCAACCGCGCATTCGAGTATTTCGCAGAGACTTCTCCTGCCACCATGAACGACAAGGCAGAGATCCGCTGCATCGAGCCTTATGTACATGGTCAGTTTGTTGAGTCCACTCGTTCTCCTTACGCAGGACGTGCTCACGTGCATTGGCTGACCGGTACGGGTTCCACCGTTATGGTAGGCTGCGTCGAGGGTATCTGCGGTATGCGTCCCACCGAGGACGGTCTGGTGATCGATCCTTCCATTCCTTCCGCATGGGACGGCATGGAGATGGAGAAGGATTTCCGTGGCTGTCATCTGTCTATCAAGGTTCAGAACCCTGACCACGTAGAGAGCGGCGTCAAGAAGCTTCTTGTCGACGGCCTTGAAGTTCCCGGCAAGCTGGTTCCCGCTTCTGCTCTGAAGCCCCAGACCAACGTGGAAGTCATCCTCGGATAATAACATATGTGAGAATGCCCCTCCTTCGGGAGGGGCATTTTTTGTGGGTGCGGGGCTGTTGGTGTGGGGCGTTTTTGTGGGCTGGTGCTGTTCGTGTGGGGCGTTTTTGTGGGCTGGTGCTGTTCGTGTGGGGCATTTTGTGGGCTGGTGCTGTTCGTGTGGGTCATTTTGTGGGCTGGTGCTGTTCGTGGCGTGGGAGCATCAATATTTCTGAAGCTTGTGTTTTCCGATGCCTTTTGACCGGGGTTTCCCCAGGCCGAGCATCGGAAATACCAGATTTTCTTCTCTCCGATGCTTTTTGGGGCTTGGGTTCCCCGCGCTGAGCATCGGGGATTCCAGCTTCTCTTTTCTCCGATGCTTTTGGGGGCTTGGGTTCCCCTCGCTGAGCATCGGGGATTCCAGATTTTCTTCTCTCCGATGCTTTTTGGGGCTTGGGTTCCCCTCGCTGAGCATCGGGGATTCCAGATTCTCTTTTCTCCGATGCTTTTGGTGCTCGCATTTCCGGCAGGAAGCATCGGGATTTTGGCTTCATATTTTTTTGATGCTTCTTGTCCGGTTCTTGAGTCTTTCGAATGGTTGGGTTACGACCATTTACGGATAGAAAGTTTGTGTGGGAGCGCTACTATCCGCACTTTCTCTCCGGACTTATTGCTTGCTTCACTGGCTTTGCGGATAGGATGCTTGCGTGGGAGCGTTGCTATCCGTAATCTTGCTCCCGGCCCAGCTTGCTCGTCTTGATTTTTGCGGATAGGGAGACCACGCGGGAGCGTTGTTATCCGTTTTATCGCGAATCCGTCTTGGTTAGAATCCACCCTGGTTATCAGGGTACCGCACAATCAAAAAAGCATCCGGTTTCCGGTCAGGAATCCAGATGCCTTTTTCTATGTTTGTGATATCTACCGAATCTTCCGATCTCGCATGGGGATAACGTTATCTCCCCTTACAGCGCCGAATCCTCCAGCACCACTTCATCGGGCTTTAGCTGGAGTTTATCCACGGCCAGAGACAGGCAGTCCATGTCCTCTGCCATGTTGTAGAGATGACCGGTCTGGGCTCCTACCACTTTCGGTCTGTGGGGATAGCCGTCATTGTTAGCCACCACCTTGGCGTACTCGATCATCTTCTCTCCGTTGTGGACCTTCACCATGGAGCCCACCGGGAAGATGTTAACGCTGTGGAGGAAGGCATCCAGTGCCTTCTTCTCCAGCTCCCCGCTCATAGCCAGCAGCATCTCCAAGGCGATGCGCTGAGAAAAGGGATCCTTGTAAGGCCTCTTTGTGACAAGAGCGTCATAAATATCCGCAACGGAAATGATCCTCGCGAAGGTATGGATCTTGTCCGCAGGGGAGCCGACAGGGTAACCCCGTCCGTTCATTTTCTCATGATGTTGCAGGACGCCCATGAGTACTGCGTCCGAGAACCGGTTCTTCTCCTTGAGGATCTGGAATCCGAAGAGGGAATGCTGCTTCATCAAGGCGAATTCTTCATCTGTCAGCTTGCCGTTCTTATTCAGCACTTCCAGAGGGATCCTGGATTTGCCGATATCATGAAGGAGGCCGGAGACGCAGAGCTCTTCCAGTTCCTTCTGTCCCAGTCCGTAATTTTTTCCCACCACCATGGCCATGGTAGCCACTTCCACACTGTGGCGGAAGGTATAATCGTCACTGGATTTCAGCATGGAAATATCCACCGCCACGGCGTCATTTTCCATGACTGCCTTCACCAGCTCCCGGGACACATTCTGGGAGGCCTCCGCAAAGTTCTCGTCCTGGGGATTGCTGAAAAGGTGCTGCACACCCTCTCCCACCTGCTTGAGCACTTCCTTGCTGATCTCCACCTTGGGATGGTCCGCCACGGTGTTTTTGGAGATGGCTTCCACCGCCTCCAGCGACATATCAAATTCCAGTTCATCCGGGTCCGGGTCGCCTTCACTGACGTAAATGCTTCCCACGCCTTTGGATCTGAGGTATTCGATCTGAAAATCATCCAGATAAGCACCTTTGACGATCATTTCCTTGCCGGTGCGGGCATCGGTGATGGTCTGATCGATCCTCATTCCGCTGGAAAGAGATCTCGTACTGATGAGTTTTCGTTTCACCATATACTAGTCCTCTTGAAAATAGTTACTGTATACTTCAAAGAAATCGGATGTAGTCAATTCCTCATCCTGTAAAAAGGTCACTGACTCCCACAGTTCGTCATTCAGATTGCGGATGAGGCTCTGAACAAAAGCATCATACTGCTTCTCAAAGGTCTCCTTCCGCTGTCTCTCCACGATCAGCACTTTATTGGCATCTGTTTCTTCCCGGTCCAGGGTGCTGAGGCATTTGAGAATGTAATAACCGGTCTCTGTCTCCAGTATATCACTGATCTGATTGGTTTCCAGATTAAAGGCGGTACTCTCCACCACCGCATTCATCTCTCCCTTGCCGAAGGAAATGGTGATGGTCTCATCATCCGAATATTCCCGGGCGAGAGCTTCGAAATCATGCTCTCCGTCCGTTGCCAGGGCCAGGGCCTCCTGTGCCCGGGCATAGACTTTCGTCTTCTCGGCGGTGGAATAATGGATCCACTCTCCCGCACCGTTTCGCAGCGCGGTGGCAAAGTAGATGTACTGGATCCGGACACTTCTGGCTTCGTCGTCGCTGACCTCCGGATTGATGTCCGCGATCAGTTCCTGATAGACCTTGTCAGCCAGCGCATATTCCCGGTACATCCGTTCCAGGAGCTCCCGGGTCACATTCATTCCGGCGATCTCCGCCTCATTCAGGGAATCGTAATATTCCGCAGCAGCCTTGGCCACCTGGGATTCTTCTTCTTCCGTCAGCTCCACACCGTAATCCTTTGCCATGAGATACATGGTCTTCACCTGGGCGATGCGGGCGAGAACCGTCTCCTTCACATTCTCTTCCAGGGACACCCCGTCCAGGGAGGATTCCCAGATCCGGGATCCGTAGATCTCCTCGTACTGGTTCTGCACATTGGTGAGATACACCATGAGTTCCGGCAGGGTACAGGTCTCATCTCCGATGATGAACACCTCATCCTTGCCAAAGCCGGCGGTCAGCACCACCTTGGTATCTCCGCAGGCGCAAAGCAATAAAACACAAGCCAGGCACAGGGCCAGGAAAGGTCTGATTTTCTGTTTACAGTTCATTTCTTGACACGCCAACAGGCACACGCTCCTTGTTACATGTAAAATACACAACCTGGTAATGACTTCCCAGCTCGTTCAGCAGGGACTTCGCTCCGCTGAGTTTGTCGCTGTCCAGATTCACGAAAGGATCGTCCAGCACCAGGAACGGCTTCGATGCGTCCTCAAACATCAGGTCCGCGAAAGCAACCCTCTGACAGACTCCGATCAGATCCTGATAGCCGCTGCTGAGGAAGGGAATCTCTCTCTGTCTACCGCACTCCTCTACCGTGAGAGAAGCGGTCGCATCCATATGATACCCTTTCGGATCCTCTCCCGTCAAAACATTGTAATAATATCCGAAGCGTTCCAATAGAGGCTGTGTGAACCGCACCGTCATCCGGTTCCGGGCTTCCAGAAGCAGTTCCCTGGTAAGACTCAGATGTGCAAAGGCAGCCCGTGCCTTTTCCAGTTCCTCTTTCTTTGTGATCAACAACTCTTCGGTCCGGTCCCGATCCTCTTTCTGTTCCTCCAGGTCATCCAGCTGATTCTCGTAATCCCGGATCAGCCCTTTACCGGTATCGATGCGATCCGTGATCTCACGGATCTTTCGCGCAAGTTCCTCCAGGGTGGGGAGATCTTCATCCGCCTCCTGCAGATCCGACAGATCATTTTCCCTCTCATATTTCTCTCTGCGAGCGGTATCCGCTGCATAGACTGCCTCTGCATTCCGGTAAGCGGAAAGTTTATCGGAAAGGGTCTGTAACTGTTCTTCCGCATCCGCATCGGGGATCAGATTCAGGATCTCCATGGCTTTGTCTCTCTGCTCCCGCAGATCCTGATAGATTCCCTCTTTCCCGGAATATACGCCCTGTGCATCCAGAAGCTCCCCATATCGTCCGGCATCGCTTTCCAGCCGTCCCAGAGCCTTCTCAAGATTGATCTCCCGATCCTGTGCCCCGTAGCGCACCAGGAATCCCCGGATTTCCTCCGCCAGCTTCTCCTCGATATCCCGGCGTTCCATCCTGTGGTATTTCTCTTTCTCCCGTTTCCGAAGGGGTGCAGTGGAGATCAGGATTCCAAGGAGTGCAAGAACGCCGCCCACAGCGGTCAGGATCCATCCTGCATTCCCCATTTCACCCTTCCACTGGTACCAAAGGACGGACACGATCAGTGCGGCTACCCCCAGTAAAAGTGCGATGATGCCAACGGTAAGCTGTCTCTTTTCCTTCTTCTCCCGGCGGCCGGCGTTTTCCTTATCTTCCTCCCGCATGCGGTCCAGTTCTTCGGATTTTTCCCAGACCGCATCAAAGGCCTCCCGGTCCGGGATCCCGTCCAGGAAAAGTTCCGATAAAACTCTCAGATCTGCCTTCTGCTTTTCCGACAGATCCGTCATATCCATGGCGACCTTTGCATTCTCCAGATCGCGGGAAAGAGCCAGCGCTTTGCGAAGATTCTCCTCCGAAGGCAATTTCCCGGGGATCTCGTTCCGAAGCCGGTCACATTCATCCTTCTTCTCTTTTTCCGAATCGCACAGGCTTTTGTAAACACTTCTCTTTGCGGCACGGTCCTGCTGCAGGCTTACTTTCTTCTGGTTTTTTTCGACTTCCGCCTGTTCCCGGGAAGCTTCTTCCACCTCTTTCCGCTTTGCTTCGATCTTATCCTGCAATGTCTGAATGGAAGTTTCCAGATGAGCCCGCTGATCGATGGTGGTCTGAAGGGAAGTTACTTCCGCTGCCAGTCTCGCCGCCAGTCCGGTCTTGCGATGCTCCGTCAACTCATTACACTTGTCCGCCAGCATCTTTTCCGCTGCCTCGTACCGGGAAAGATCATCCTGTTCTGCGTCCAGATTTCCCAGTTTCGCATGGATGCCGTCCGTTGCACCGGCTCTGCACTCCGATTGTCCGATGAAGACTGTCTTTCGGAAAGATTCCCGATCGATCCCGAAAAGTTCTTCACCGATCTTGTCGGTATAATCCGAAGAAGGCAGATTGGTGTCCGCATCCCGCAGTTCAAAGGTATCTCCGTCCTTCTTTGTCCCGAAGGTACGGGTCAGAAGATATTTTTTCCCCTGTTCGGAGAAAATGACACGTCCGCCATAAATGCCTCCCTGCCAGGGTGTATAACGCTTCCGGTCATTCTCCAGTTCGCTCCGCTTGCCCTCGTTTCCAAAGCCGTAAAGCATGACACAGAGGAACTCGGCAAGGGAGGTTTTTCCCCAGCCGTTGTCCCGGTTCAATATATTGATCCTCTCCGTGAAGTCCAGCTCCACTCCGGAGAGTTTTCCAAAATTCTCAATCCGTAAGGATATCAGTCTCATCCCTGAAGTTCCTCCCCGGCCAGCGCCTGCAGACCGTACCGGATGACGGCATTCTTCTTTTCCTCATCCAGGTCTTCCCGTCCCAATACCAGCCGGACAAACTCTCCCTTCAGGGAAATGTCCTTGGCATACCGTGCAGGATCCAGTGTCAGGACCGTCTTGTCCTGCACCTTGAAATAATAATAATCCGGTGAAAACCGGGCCCGGAGATACTCCGTATCCTTCTCCGTCTCCACATCCATTCCGCCCACAAGAACCGTCTTCACCAGACTGCTCTCCTCGGGATGGACCTCCGCCAGAGCCTCTTCCATCCGTCTGCCCATCTCCGGGGCAGTATAGCATCCCGTGATGTCCACGGGGATCTCATACAGTTTTCTTCTGGCAAAGGGAACAAACTGCCTCGTGCAAGTTCTGTTTTCTTCATCGATGTCCAGGAGGACGAAACCATGGTCTCCCGTCTCATCGAAGCCCCTTCCCTCCAGGCATCCCGGGTAGCAGTAAACGCCTCTTCCGTCCAGCTCCTTCTCCCGATAGGAGTGGATATGGCCCAGAGCCAGATAGTCGATGCCCTTGCCACGAAGCTCCCGGAGAGGAATGATCTCCGTCTTGTCCCCTGCCACGGACTCCGACTCCTGCCCGTGGAGCATGACCAGATTGAACCGGTCCGCATCCAGGATCAGAGTGGAGGTAAAGTTCCCCTGATTGGACTCATCCAGCTCCAGTCCCGTCAGGACGACCTGCCCCGCCTCATCCAGGGCATAGGCTGTCCATTCCTCCGAAAAGAGTTTCAGATTCTCCGGCTGATCCGTCCAGTCCTCCAGAAAGCCGCTGCCGTCATGATTTCCACGCAGGTAATAAAAGTCGATTTCCCTGTGATTACGAATGACACTCCTCACCAGATTTCTTGCAGTGGCGGAGATCCTTCCCGTATCAAAGAGATCCCCGGCAATGAGGATGGCTCTGACTCCTTCACGGTGGGCATAATCCACCATCCGCTCGAAGGTATTCAGTAGCTCTCCCTTCCGCTCCTTGGCCCTGGCCGAATCCAGGTGTGTCTGTAATTTGGAATCCAGGTGCAAATCCGCACAGTGAATGATCTTCATAGGTCCGGTACCTCCGTACATATCGATAATATCATTATATCATAGACAGAAGTCCAAAACTCTTCCCTCAACGAAAAAAGCCGGTCCCCGGCAAGCCATATCAGGTCACGGATTGGCGCAGCACTTAGTGAGAAGCGCATTGCAGAAATTGCCCCCGGATATTGTTCGAGCAGCTCGCCATCATGAGGCGAGCGTCGCGAGTTTTCCGGGGGCAATTTTGATCTTTGCAATGTGTTTCGAACTTAGTAGCGGAGCCCTATCCGCGAATGATATGGGCTGCCGGTGGACCGGCGTATCGTTTCAGGAAGCCTTACTCGATCACATGGATCCAGCCTTCGGGAGCTTCGATCCGGCCCATCTGAATGCCGGTCAGAGTCTCATACAGCTTCTTCGTCACAGGGCCCATCTCCGTCATGCCGCTGGGCAGGCAGATCTCCTTGCCGTGATCCACGATCTTACCCACAGGAGAGATGACTGCTGCGGTTCCGCACAGACCTGCCTCTGCGAAATCCTTCACCTCTTCAAAGAGAATCTCACGCTCTTCCACTTCCAGTCCCAGATACTCCTTGGCAACATAGACCAGGCTTCTTCTGGTGATGGAAGGCAGGATGCTGTCGGACTTGGGAGTAACAACCTTGCCGTCCTTGGTGACGAACAGGAAGTTTGCTCCGCCGGTCTCCTCCACCTTGGTGCGGGTGCCGGGATCCAGATACATATTCTCATCGAAACCGTCCTGATGTGCGGTGACGATGGCATGCAGACTCATGGCATAGTTCAGACCGGCCTTGATGTTACCGGTGCCGCGCGGTGCCGCACGGTCGAAGTCACTGACACGGATGGTCAGAGGCTTTGCACCGCCCTTGAAATAAGGTCCCACAGGAGTGGTGAATACGCGGAACTGATACTCGGATGCGGGCTTTACACCGATGACCGGATTGGTTCCGAAGATATAAGGTCTGATGTAAAGAGTTGCTCCGCTGCCGTAAGGAGGTACCACATTGGTGTTGGCCTTGACCACCTTCTCCACTGCCTCCACGAATCTTCCCTCGGGAAGAACGGGGATCTCCAGACGAGCTGCAGACTGGTTCATACGCTCAGCATTGAGATCGGGGCGGAAGGTTACGATGTGGCCGTCCTCGGTGGTGTAAGCCTTCAGACCCTCGAAAATGGTCTGAGCATACTGCAATACGCCGGCGCACTCATTCAGGACGATGTTGGCATCCTCGGTCAGTCTGCCTTCATCCCACTTGCCGTCACGATAATCGGACACATAGCGGTAATCGGTGGGAACATAGCCAAATCCCAGATTTGCCCAGTCAATGTTCTTCTTTTCCATGAAAACAACCCTTCTTTCTACATTTGATTTCATTTGTTTAATTTTAATACGTTAAACTGCTAATAATTATTAACCCAATGAAAAGAAAAGTCAATTACAGCAATTAATATTTTTTTGCTATTTTACGAATCC
>JAEEGF011123693.1_pt1 | contig 10364 bp, 4 predicted proteins | sample 9134171 | NCBI WGS metagenome assembly JAEEGF01 (sample SAMN16246542, study PRJNA631951) | gut metagenome | biome: gut microbiome; feature: rumen; material: AP-attached | host: Bos | place: Iran: Karaj | collected 2018-10 | reverse complement strand
ATCACTGTGCCCGGTTATGTCAACGTCGACTTCGAGGATGTGAAGACCGTCATGAAAGACAGTGGCAAGGCCATCATGGGCTCGGGTGTCGCCGAAGGCGAGAACCGTGCCGAGAAGGCCATCAAGGACGCCATCCATTCACCCTTACTCAACGACTCGAACATCGAAGGCGCCAAGAACATCCTGCTTTATATCACCTCGGGCAGCAACGAGGTCTCACTCGACGAAGTGGACGAGATCCTCGAAATCGCGCAGAACGCCTGTGGCAACAACTCCGACGTCATCTGGGGTAACGGCACCGACGAAAGCCTTGGCGAGGCCCTCAGCGTCACCTTGATTGCTACGGGCTTCAACCATGATGCGAAGCCTTATAGTGAGGTGTTGGCAGGCAAGCAGAATGGCAATAATACTAATCCGGTCCAACCCAAGAAGGTGTACGACCTGAGCGGTCAAGTGAAGGATGAAAAAACTTCGGCCCCTGAGCCTGTCGAAGGGCCCGCCCAACCCGCCCATTTGGCCGTGGGCTCTGTGGCCGCCACCGAGGTGGAAACGACCTATCCAAAGGCAGAGCAACCCGAAGCGAAGCATGAGGAGAAGACCGTGCATTCCCTGTTCACCCCTGAAGAGACACAGGCTCCTGAGCCTGTCGTATCTAAGGTCCCTGAGTTTGTCGAATCTGAGGTCCCTGAGCCTGTCGAGCCGGCCCCAATTGAAGATCAGCAGCCTATCGACGACGAGCCACTCTTTGATCCCGTCGACGAGCCTGCACCTGAGGCCCCCGTGTATGACGCGCCACACACTTCGCGTTACGACGATGAGCGTCCTGTGATCAGGGTTTTCGAGAACCCCTTCCGTTCGGGCAGCAATGGCGACGATGATGGCTTCGAGATCACCTCACGCATCATGACCAAGGAAGAGACCCAGGCCAGGGCTGAGCAGGAGATTGCCGTGTTGGAAGCCAAGAAGGCCAAGGAAACCGACCCGAAGGAACAGCTGAAAAAGCAGCGTCTGCGCGCTTTGAGTGTGAATTTCAGGACGGCACGTGGCCTGGAAGAGCTGGAAAACCAACCCGCCTACTTGCGTCGCAACGTCGAAATCAACCATGCCGAAGAGGGCTTGTCGGAATACTCGGCCTCCCAAAACGGCATCAGCGGGGAGAACTCCTTCCTGCATAAAAATGTCGACTGATTGTTTGCAGTCGTGCTTTTATCATTATCGTTACAGACAATTGGTTTTTTCGCAGAACCCGCTTCCGGGTTCTGCGATTTTTTGTCTATCTTTGCGCCAAATTGCTGAGAAGCCAAAACAAGGATGCCATGCAAAGAAAGCCACTATTCATCACATTAGCCCTTGCCGTCCTGACCCTCGGGGCATGGGCGCAAGAATGGATCCCTACAGGCAGCGCGCAAGCTGTCGCGCCCAAAGTCAAACTGCTCTCCGATACGGAGCAGGCCACTGAGGTCTGTGTCACCTTGGGTGGGTTCTTCAAGGAGAAAGTCAGTACGCCTCAAGGGGCGCAATATATCATTACTGTGCCCAAGATGGCCTCTATGCTAGAGGAAGGGGCGCCCGACTTGCCGCTCTTTGCCGTGCCTGTGCTCATCGGCGATAGGGCTGAGATGGAGGTCATGGTCAAGGATGTCCGATATCAAGATTTTGAAGGCATGGAGGTGGCGCCTTCAAAAGGCAATTTCAGCCGTCAAATCAACCCCGACGACGTGCCGTTTCGCTATGGCGAGGCTTACACGCAAAACCGCTTTTTCCCTGACGCTCAGGCACAGTTGGATGCGCCTTACATCCTTCGCGATTTCCGTGGCCAGAACATGTTGGTCTATCCTTTTGCCTACAACCCTGTCACCAAGACTTTGAGGGTCTACACCCAACTGACGCTGACTATGCGCAAGACGGGCGACAACGGCAGCAATGCCAAGGTGAGCCGCAGGTCAAGCCAGACAAAGATGGCGCCCGAAGCCGAGGCCATGTATGCACATCGTTTCGTCAACTATCGTGAGCGGACGACCAAATACAGCTTTGTCCCCGACGAGGGCGAGATGCTGGTCATCTGCCCGTCAAGTTATCTTGACGCCATGCAACCCTTCGTGGCTTGGAAAAACGAGTCGGGTAGGCCGACGACCCTGGTCAACCTCGATGACATTGGCGGCAACAACATCGACCAAATCAAATCGTACATCCTCAGCCACTACAACAACTCCAATGAGAACTTGTGTTATGTGTTGCTTGTGGGCGACTACAACGACATCACCCCGAAACTGACAAATGGCGGTCGCTCCGACATCTGGCTGGGACAACTTGAAGGCTCTGACAATTACCCCGAGGTCTTCGTGGGCCGTTTCTCCGTGGAGAGCGTGGCCGACGTGCAAAACCAAGTGGCCAAAGTGATCTATTATGAACGCGACATGCCCGCCAGCGCCGACTGGCTCGGCAAAGGCATCGGCATAGGCTCGACGGAAGGCGCTGGCAGCGGCCACAACGGAGGAGAGTCGGACTATATCCACATGGAATACATCCGCGACACTTTGATGCATTACACCTATAATGATGTGTCGCGGCATTACCTTGGCGTGGGCGTAGGCACCAATGCCGCCATGCTGAGCGCCGATTTCAACGCGGGTGCTGGCATCTGCAACTATTGCAACCACGGCTCGGTGACGGGCTGGTATGTGGGCTCTTTCACCAACAGCCATGTGAACGCTTTGGTGAACGACTACAAATGGCCTTTCATCTGGTCGACGGCATGTCTTAACGGACAGTTCAACTCGACTTGTTTTGCTGAGGCTTGGATGCGGGCCACCAACGGAACGACAGGCGCCCCAACAGGTGCCATCGGCGGTATGTTCTCTTACATCAATCAGCCATGGCAGCCGCCCATGACGGGACAGGACGAGATGGTGGACGTGTTGTGCGAATGGCGTTCGCCTGACCAATACCATCATACTTTTGGCGGTGCTTCGCTCAACGGCAACATGAAGATTTTGGACCTGTTTCCCAGCGATCATGGCGATACCCACAACACATGGATCCTCTTTGGCGATCCTAGCCTCATGCTGCGCACCGACACCCCCACAGAGCTCAATGTCGGCATACAGCCTCCAGCCATCTTTTTGGGTCAGACCGAGCTTCGACTTACGGCCGATGCCGACTATGCCCTTGCCACGCTGTCCGTTGACGGCCAAGTTATCTCTTGTGCACCTATCGTTAACGGACAGGGTGCGCTAACCTTTGAAAGTCCTGCTGAGGTGGGGACGGCAAAACTCGTTGTGATGGGCTTCAACAAAGTCACCGAGGTCAGAAATATTGACATTATCCCTGCCAACGGAGCTTACCTCACTTACGACAGCCATGTTGTCAACGATGCCAACGGTCAGGCCGACTATGGTGAGACGGTGGGCCTCGACGTAACCCTCAAAAACATTGGCAACCAAACAGCATCCAATGTACAGGTCGTTTTGTCCTCCGATTCTCCGAAAGTGACGATTGTCAACGGAACAGCCTCGATTCAATCTTTGGGCTCTTTGACAGCATATACCATCGCGAATGTCTTTAGGATTGCTATCGATGAAGACATCATGGATGGCGAACAAGCCAACTTTACCTTGACTTGTAACGTTGGCAACCAGACTTGGACGAGTGCGTTCCGCATGACGCTCCATGCTCCTGCTTTTGCTTTGGCGGAGTTCCGACCAGTGAATACGATCAACCCTGGTGGCAACGGCCAACTCCTCATAGGCGTTAAGAACACCGGATCGGCTGATGCTCGTGATGTGAGACTGCAATTGTACAGCAGCACCACGGACCTCGATTTCGGACAAACCAACCATGCCTTGGGTGTCGTTCCTGCTGGCCAAACTGTCACGGTGACGGTCAACTTCACCACTACGGAACAGCTTCCCAACAACTCTAGCGTTGAGGTTGAATACTACTTCGAAGCCTCCCATTATGGTTTGGATGGCTTGGAACTGCTCAATATCGGAATGGTCAAGGAGACCTTTGAGACGGGCGATTTCTCAGCCTTTGCGTGGGAGACATTAGGTGGCAGCCAATGGTATGTGGATAACACCACCTCAAACACTGGAACCTATAGTGCCCGTTCGGGTGCCATCACCCATTCCAACCTGACTACGCTGCAAATCAGTATGGAGATTGAAGAAAATGGCTGGATCAGCTTCTCCAAGAAGATTTGCACCGAAGCCGATAAGGACAAACTTACGTTCTATATCGACAATACGGCCCAAGGCGTTTGGTCGGGCGAGGTGGATTGGAGCCGAGAGGCCTTCCCGGTGACGGCTGGAACGCATAAGTTCAAATGGATTTACGTGAAAGATAGTTACAATAGTTATGGTGACGACTGCTGCTGGATTGACGACGTGCAGTTCCCATCGGCTTCGGTCATTTCTTTCCTGCCTGAGTTACAGGTGCAGGCACAGGTCAACTTGAGCCGTGTGACGCTGACTTGGCAAGGTATGCCTGATGCGGTGAACTATCTGATTCGCCGCGACGGTGAGATGGTCGCCTTGCAGACGGAGAACACATTCACGCAGTATACGGAAATTGGCAACTATGTCTATAGCGTCACGGCTATCGATGTCGAGCATCTCACTTCGTTGCCCGCCTTTGTCGAGGTGGAGGTCACAACCATGGGTCTTGACGGACCTGTCGGCGACGAGGTTAGGGTTTATCCCAATCCCGTCGGCGATTGGCTCCATGTCGACATGGAACAAGCCTTCGACTATGTCCTGTTCAATGCAATGGGGCAGCAAGTGATGCAAGGCGAGAGCGGTGGGAAGGCACAACTTCGTTGTGGCGACTTGCCCCAAGGCTTGTATTTCCTTCAAATCGCCACCGCGACGCAGGTCGTGGTGAAGAAAGTCGTTGTGAAATAACCTATCGGCATGACCTACCTGAAATCCAACGATTTGTTTGGCGAACTCAATCCAGAGGCTTTGTTTGAGCATGTGCCGCGTCCCATGGTCATTGCCGACCATCTTATGACCCCGGATAACATCGGTGCCATGATTCGTCTGGCCGACAACATCGGCGCCAGTGAGGTCTGCTTTTTGGGTAACGAAGACGAGCATCGCCTCGGCAAGGTGCGTCGTGCTGCCGCTTCCAGCCGCGACAACATCCGTTGGTATTTCAGCGATGAGAGCAACCTGCGTAAGCTTGTTCCCGAAGGTAAGAAAATCGTTGCCATCGAGACTGCCGACAACGCCACATGTATTTACGACACCCCGCTTCCCGAAGATGTGGCCTTCATCGTGGGCAGCGAACGCAACGGATTGAGTGAGGAACTATTGGCCCAATGCGATTTGGTGGTCTATATCCCCGTTCCTGGCCCCACACGTTCGCTTAACGTCAGCCATGCAGCTGCTGTTGCCCTCTTTGAATGGCAACGCCAAATGAAATGCAGAATGCAGATGGAACCCCATCATTCATCATTGACTTCGTCGAATACTTCGTATTTCAGCATTCAGCATTCAGCATTAAAGAAGTACCGGCATATCTTTTTCGATTTGGACCGCACCTTGTGGGACTTCGACGCTGCTGCTGAGGTGGCCTTTGAGCGCATCTATGAGAAATACGGCTTGAAAAGCCTCGGCATTCCTAGTGCCCATGAGTTTCATGAGGTCTATCATCCTTTGAACGAACAGCTGTGGGTACTGTATCGCGCCGACAAAATCACCAAGGCCGAACTGAACCGTACCCGTTTTCTGAAGCCCTTGGAGCATTATGGCATCCATGACATGGCCTTGGCCGACCATCTCAGCGAGGACTATGTGTATTGGTCGCCGCGCATCGTCAGGTTGGTACCCGGCACGATGGAACTGCTGGACTATCTGAAGCCGAAATACCATTTGCACCTGATTACCAATGGATTCCAGGAGGTGCAACACATCAAGTTGAGCGGTTCGGGCTTGGAACCTTATTTTGAGACCTTGACCGTTTCGGAGGAAGTGGGCGTGAAGAAGCCCAATCCCGAAATCTTCTACTATGCCTTAAGCAAGGCTAATGCCACTGCGGAAGAAAGCCTTATGATTGGCGATGAGATGGCTGTCGACATCGACGGTGCACGTGCCGCTGGGATGGATACGCTTTTGTTTCATCCTACTGAGAATAGGGTAGAGGGTGAACGCACATACGAAGTGAGGTGTTTGAAGGAAATAATAGACCTGCTTTAACGAATGTTTCGTATCTTTGCAAAAATTATAGAAATCAAGATGCATCGAAGAATATCTTTATTGTTTGTTTGTCTTTTAGGTCTGACATTCAATGTGTTTGCCCAGCAATTTGGACAAGTCACGGGTGTTATCAAAGACGCTGAGTCCAATAGTACCTTGATCGGTGTTTCCCTTTATGAGGAGCACTTGCAGATGGGCACCACGACCGATGAGAAAGGTCGCTACGAACTGAGGCTACCCATAGGTGAGCATTCGCTCCGCATTTCATACATCGGCTATACCACGGTGTATAAAAAGGTGAGCATTGGCACTAAGCCTTTGACGCTCAACATCAAGTTGGAACCTGAGTCGGAGAAACTCTCCGAGGTGCAGGTCACCAGCGAACGCAAGGACCGCAACGTGACGGCCATGGCGATGAGTGTGCAGACCCTCGACATGATCACCATCAAGAAGATTCCCGCTTTGATGGGTGAGGTGGACGTCATCAAGAGCATCACACTGTTGCCAGGTGTGCAGTCGGCCTCCGAGGGCTCCTCGGGATTCAGCGTGCGCGGCGGCGCCACCGACCACAACCTTATCCTTTTGGATGATGCACCCATCTACAACGCCTCCCATTTCCTCGGTTTCTTCTCGGTGTTCAACAACGACGTGGTGAAGGATGCCACGCTATACAAGGGCGACATCCCCGCCAATTTCGGTGGCCGCCTTTCGTCTGTTCTCGATGTGTCGGTGAAAGATGAAATGCCCAAACGTTTGGGAGTGCAAGGCGGTGTCGGCTTGGTGACGAGTCATCTGATGCTTGAGGCACCCTTGTTCGATCACAAGACCTCCGTGTTACTGGCAGGCCGCAGGACCTATGCGGGACTGGTTATCCCGTTTTTGGGCGATGACTTGGACAAGTCGAAGATCAATTTCTATGACGTGAACGCCAAGGTGTCGCAGTCGTTGGGCAAGAACGACCGACTTTTCCTTTCACTCTACAATGGCCACGACCAGTTCTCAATGCAGCAGATGATAGGCTTGGGCTACGGCAACAGCAGTGCCACCCTTCGTTGGAGTCATATCTTCTCCGAGCGGTTGACCTCCAACCTCTCTCTCATTGGTTCCAGATACCGCTACAACATCGACATCAATTACAGTCCTTATGATTTTGCCATCAGTGCGGGTACCGATGCGGCTAGCCTCAACTACGACTTCGCTATGCACTGGAACGAAAAACATGACTCGAAGTTCGGCTTGACGACGGGCATCCAGTCCTATCTACAAGGTGAGGTCGATGACCGTGGTGGAGCGCTTTCGCAGTACCTCCAGATCGATCAGTCGAAGTCGGTGGCGCGCAAGGGATTGGAACACGCCTTGTATTTCTCTCATGACTATACACCCACGCCACGCCTCACGTTCCGTGCAGGCCTGAGGTTGTCATGCTTCCAAAACATTGGTGAAGAGGACCTGTATGTCTTCGACGATATCTTGTATGAAGTGATGGATACCTTGCATTACGGCAAAGGCGAGGTGTTCAACACGGTCATCAACCCTGAGCCGCGTCTCGCGGCCAAGTTCCAGATCGACGAGCATTCCTCGGTCAAAGCCTCGTATTCGCGTACGGTTCAATATGCCCAGGTGGCCTCTTCTGCCACGGGTGGCCTTCCTTTCGACGTGTGGTTCCCGACCAGCCCCAATGTGAAACCCCAGAAGTGCGACCAGTTTGCGCTGGGTTATTTCCGCAATTTCTTCGACGACGACCTTGAGACTTCTGTCGAGGTTTACTACAAGAACATGCAGAACGTCATCGACTTCAAGGATAACGCCATCACCTATGGCTATCTCTTGATTGACGGCGAGCTGCGTGTGGGCAAGGGCCGCTCCTACGGCGCAGAGTTCCTCGTCAGGAAGAACGTGGGCGATTTTACGGGGTGGATTTCCTACACCTATTCGCGTACCTTCCGTACCATCGAGGATATCAGCTTGGGTAGAGAATACCGCTCGCCTTACGACCGCCCGCATAACATCGTCATCGTAGGCAGTTACGACGTGACGCCGCGCATCACTTTGGCCGCCAACTGGATCTACAACACAGGCCAGCCTGTGACCTTCCCTTATGGGCAATACACCCTCAACGGCGTGACCTATGCGGTATATAACGGCAAGCGCAACGAAAGCCGCTATCCCGATTACCACCGCCTCGACCTCTCGTTCACCTGCAAGTTGGGCAAGTTGGACAACCGCCGTTGGCAGCATGAGATCAACGTCTCCGTTTATAATGCCTATGCCCGTCACAACACTTGGGCCATTACCTTCGACCAAGGCGAAAACGGCAGCATCGTGACTAAGAACATGTATTTGTTCTCAGCCGTGCCCTCCATTTCGTATAACTTCAAATACTAATCGTTATGAGAAAATGGAGTAAGTTGTTGGTCCTGTTTGCTTTCGTAGGCGTGGTATCGTGTACGGAAGACATCGTGATTGACGTGGAGGAAGGCGAGCCCATGATTGGCGTGGATGCTTCGTTTACCGACGAGTTGAAGCAGCACGAGGCCATCTTGAACTATACGGCAAAGTTTTATAACCAAGACGAACTCGATATGATTAGCGGGGCTACGGTGTATGTCACCGATGGAGTTGACACTATCTATTATTATGAGGATGCCGAACTGAAAGGTCATTACTTTACGGATTCCATTGCAGGAAAAAAGAATACGCTGTATCGTCTCTGTGTTGAGATACCCCAGATGGATGGAGGCGTGCAACAGGTCTTTGCCGAGAGCTTGATTCCCGACAATGTGGAAAGCATTGACAGCCTAGTGGTGAAGCATTTCAATGGGATGAATGACTCCATACCGACGGTGTTCCTGTTTGATACCATAGAATGGCTCTATCCCTATTTCCAAAGCCTTCCTGACCCCAATATCATCTATATGCCTAAGGTCTCGAAGAACGACACGCTAATCAACGACAGCCTGGCTATGCAGATGATGATAGCACAAGGCGGTTTTGCTGGTTATTATGTGAACGGTCCCGAGATGCTGGAATCCAACAAAGAGATTCCTATCGGCTATTTCCGCAGGTCGCAGCTGAATGATGGCGACCGTATCCATGCCGATTTGTATAGCATCACCCCAGATTATTATCTGTTTTTCTATAGCCTTTTGATGTCGACGGGCAGCAATCCCATGATGGGTGCGCCAGCCAATGTGAGCACCAATATTCAGCCAGCAGGCGAGGGCGTTGGATGGTTCTTCACAGCCTCAGTTGTTTCGTCGGAAACGGTGTTCCGAAAATAGAAGTCAAGGATGAAAAGTAAGAAGATACATATTTCATTGTGGGTTGGACTCGGTTTGCTGTTGGCATCGTGTACCGAGGACATCGTCATGGATGCGCCAGAAGGGAGAAAGGTGCCTGTGGTGGAAGGCTCCATCACGAATGAATGCAAGCGCCATGAGGTGATTCTCAGCTATTCTACCGAACTGTATAGCACAGAAGACCCCGAGATGATTACTGGTGCCCAAGTGTATGTCGCTGGTGGCGGCGACACCATTTGGTATTACGAGCAGTATGACAAGCCTGGCCATTACCTCACGGATTCGGTGGCTGGAAAGAAGAACCGCAGGTATCATTTGGAGATTAGGGTGGAGGAGAACACGATGTATTCGCGTCCTATCCGTATGTATGCCGAAGTCAAGATGCCGAATAACGCCGCGGGCATCGACTCGGTGGGCCTGTTGCCGTTGCGTAATGAAGAAGGCATACCTTTCGTCGACGAGCGAGCCGCAGTATGCGTTTGTCCATATTTCCAAACGCTTTCCGATACTTCCATTGTCTACAATGTGGAGCTTTTTCTGAACGGCAAGCGTTTCAAGAACAGGCCTTCCAAACTGTTTAACCTGTTTCCCATGCAAGGCTATGCAGGCTATTATTTCAATGGTCCCGAGATGCTGGAGGATAATATGGAGATTCCGGTTGGCATCATGAACAAATCGTATATGCATGAGGGCGATGTGGTGGGAGTGAAACTCAATAGCATCTACAAGGATTATATGTATTTCCTGGCGGGGCAGAAACTGGCTGTGGGTGTCAATCCGGTCATGGGCGCCTTCCCCGCGATGTTCACCAATCTCTTCTCCAACTGCAACGCGATAGGTTGGTTCAGCGCTGTCTCAGTCATCGAGG
>JAEEGF010841890.1_pt1 | contig 10364 bp, 9 predicted proteins | sample 9134171 | NCBI WGS metagenome assembly JAEEGF01 (sample SAMN16246542, study PRJNA631951) | gut metagenome | biome: gut microbiome; feature: rumen; material: AP-attached | host: Bos | place: Iran: Karaj | collected 2018-10 | reverse complement strand
CTTCCCGATCCGGCTGGAGATGAAGCTTTCCTAATTCAGCAATTCCGATGTATCACAAACCGAACCCGCCGGACAAGCCGGCGGTTTCGGTTTGTTTATTTGCAGGAGACAGAAGATGTTATCATTTGAACAGGTTCTTGAAGAAATACTGGATGGAATGGAAGAACTTGATCAGCCAGGCGAACGGGCCGGTGTGGATCTTGCCACACTTGCAGCGGTTGCCGCCGTTGAGGTCGGCGCCGCAGTTTTTGCAGTAGCCGTTGCCGTTGTCTTCATGGTTTGTTTTGGCGATCGGTCTGGTTTCCTTATGACCGGCGTCGTTGGCGCAGACGCGCTGTTCCTGACCCTCCTGGGTGCAGGTCGCCTTGCGGACGGTCGTCCACGCGCCGTAGGCGTGACCCTTGGCGGCGATCTTCACGCCGTTCGCGTTCGTCTCCTGCGTGCAGGCGGCGTCCTTGAACAGCTTGCCGCAGACGGTGCAGGTGTAGTATTCGATGTTGCCTGCGGCGTCGCAGGTCGCGTTCTTCGCGGCGGTCTTTTTCGCTGTGTGCGCAACGGTCGATTTGGAGATCACCGTGCCCGAAGTCTTCACCTTGCGGCAGGCGGAGCAGATCACGTCGCCCGTGTAGCCGTCTTCCTTGCATGTGGCGGCCTTGACTCCGGTCGTCTCGTCTGTGCCGACATGGTTCGACGGGTCGACGGCGATTGCAAGATCGCTGAGTTCATTCCTGTCCGCGTCAAAGTTCTTGTGGCAGACGCCGCAGGTGTAGTGGCCCTTCACACCGGTATCCACACAGGTGGCGGCGATTTCGTCGATCCAGCCGCCGAAGGTGTGGGCGCCGTATGCGTCGGCGTTATCGGCGTCGGCATGGTGTGCTTTCCGATTGGAGAAGCGCTGACCGACAGCGGATGAGCCAGCTTGTTCTTTTTGTAAAAAAGCTGTTGAAAACCTTATCGATTCAGTATATAATACTTTTAGCAGAAAGAAACAGCACGAAGAAACAAATCAGACTTAAGGAGGAAGGGTTCATGGAAACATTGTATTAGGTCGTAAAAATGTTGTTGGTTGTGTTTTTCAGCATCAGTCAGCTCTTTTCCCCGAAGATCGCCGGCGGAGATTTCCCGCCGAGCGAACCGGTTGCGCCCGGTGATCCGGCAAAGTATGTGCAGATTGAAGCGGTCGATGAGGGCTTCGACGTCTTTCACCCCGTCCATTTCGAACGCTATACCGGCGTATCATGAACCGGTAAACAACAACAAAGGTTTTTGACCACGAATAAGGAGAAAAAGTATGTTTCTTTTAGAACGAATCGCGGCATTTTTTCTGTCAATTCTGATTTTGCTTGGTGTGTTCGGAACGGATATTTCCACGAAAAAACAGACAGAAATCAAGGATATGAATCTGACAGATACAGATGTGACAAACGGATTCACCGTATCGGTGTCGCCCATTGCAGGCACCTTGCGGTTTAACCGTATCAACTTTGCTTATCAAACCACGGCGGCGGTTCGTGCCGTGTTCCGCTATCGGCTGGGCAGAGAAACCCTGGAGGAAGAACTGCTGCTGAGCGCAAAATCGCAGAAAGCCTCCATGCTGCTTGACTGCTATCTGAGCCGGAAAACTGCATCGCGGCTGCTTTCGGTTCACTTTGAACCCATCGTTGCCGGCCAAAGCTGCATCCTCAGCGTTCTCAGCTTTACCTGTGATCTGCAGTCGGTGCCGAAAGAGGACGTTTTGTATATCGAAAACGATCATTACAAAGCGGGCGTCAACCTGCAATGGGGCGGCGGTCTCTCCTGGTTTGAAGACAAGAAGAACGGCGCCTACGGCAATCTGCTGAACAATCACGACACCGGCCGTCTTGTGCAGCAGTCCTATTACGGTCCGCAGGAGATCGAGGGCTATGAAAACGCGGTGTACGTCGATACCGAATGGAGCTACAATCCCGTACAGGGCGGCGATCAGTATGGCAATCACAGTAAACTTGTGGCTGTTGAACAAAGCGAGAATGAAATCCGCGTCGTCTGCCGTCCGCTCGATTGGGCGCAAAACAACATGCTCACGCAAACGTATTACACAAACGTGTATCAGCTGACGGACAAGGGTCTGGACGTGAAAAACACGGCGGTGGATTTTCTGCAGACGCCCTGGGTGGACAAAGAGCAGGAGCTTCCGGCGTTTTATACGATCAGCGCCCTCGGCAACTTCTGGTTCTACGACGGTGATCAGCCCTGGACCGGCGACGCCTTGCGCGTGGAACGGGAACTGCCGTTCTGGGCGGGAAAACCCGCATTTCAACTGAAGGACGGCAATAACGAAACGTGGTGCGCGTGGACGGACGACAGCGGCTACGGCGTGGGACTGTTTACACCGAGAGCGAAATCTCTGCTCGCGGGTCGGTTCCAGCATGACGGTTCTGCCGACGCGGGATCGGACGCCACGAATTACGTAGCTCCGCTCGGTGTCTTTGCGCTGGAATTTGACGAACCGCACAGCTATTACTACTACCTGACGGCCGGAAGTGTTGAGGAGATCCGAGCCACATTCCAAAGCGGCGACAATCTGAAGGGCGGCAATTTCCGGCGTGTGTTCCCCGATATGGGTGTTTGCGACCCGCACGTACATATTTTTAACGGCAAAGCCTACCTGTTTTCCAGCCACGATTACGGCCCGGGACAACCGATTTACCGCATGGACGACTGGCGCGTGTTTTCCTCAAAGGATCTTGTCAACTGGAAGCTGGAGTTCACGCTTCGCCCGGAGGATACCTTCCTCGGCCCGGATCAAGAATGCTACGCCACCGACGCGGCGGAACGAAACGGAAAATACTATCTCTATTTTTCCGATCAGCAGCGCTGCACCGGCGTTGCGGTCAGTAAAAACGGCCCCGGAGGACCGTACATTGACGCACTCGGAAAACCGCTGCTCCCGCAGGGGCTTGTGGATACCGCCTGTTATGACCCGACGGTTTTCATTGACGATGATAAAAACAAGACGCCGTACATTATGTTCGGCTATACCGTTTTGGGCAAACAATACTATATCGCGCGGCTGAACGAGGATATGATCTCTCTGGCGGAAGAGCCGAAAGCGGTCGAGGTCATCGACGGCTGGGAAAACGACGCCTGCTGGATCACCAAATGGGGCGATACCTACTACCTCAATTCTCACGGCGGCGAATATGCGACGAGCAAGAATATCTACGGACCTTATACATATCGCGGCAGGATCTGCGAGGACTGCTTTACTGACCACGGCACCTTCTTCACCTTCCACAACCAGACGTATTTCACCTACGGCGTCCCGGAAAACTACGGCAGCGGCGAGCCGCTCGATCCGTATTACAGAACGACGAAGTTTGTTTACGCCCACATCAAAAAGAACGGCGACATCGTGACCGACGACTTTATTAAAAAAGTCGGGGTGGGTCAATACGACGCGACATGGAAGACCATCAAAGGTGAATGGTTTTTTGACGCTTCCGACGGTATCGTCAAAAAAGAAAACGCAGACGGCTTTGAGCTGCGCGGCATCAAGGACGGCTCCCATCTGACCTTCCCGAAAATCTGTAATATGCCGGCGAACGCGCTTTTGAAATTCCGCGTTGCAAACGGAAATGATGCTCCCTGCACTGTGGAAATCCATCAAGAAAACCCCAAGGGCAAGCTGCTCGGCAGATGCGTTGTCGGCAACACCGGAGGCTTCAATCAATTCAAGTCCTTCAAAGTCGCCCTGAAGAACACTGCCGGGAAACACGGGCTTTGTTTCGTTTTTCACACCAAAGCCGGCGAGGCGCTGCGATTTGAAGATTTCAGATTTGCAAAAGCCAAATGAGTGTTTTCTTAAAAGCGCTGAAACATCACATCCGAAGAACAGCATCAGCCGCGATCCGATGAATCGCGGCTGATACTTTTTTAAGATGTGAAAAAGTACGTTTCGATTGCTGCATAGCTGTTTCTGCGAAGAGACGGCTGTTTCTTTTTGCCTTTTGCGGTCAGCTCAGGTTTTTACGCCGCGCATTTTCGACTGCGTCACTCTGCCCGGAAACAGCGCAGCCCGGCGCCTTGTCCGTAATGCGTGCCGTCGCGGTCAAACAGGACGGTCCAGTTTTCTTCGGTGATCCCGGTCACCATAAAATAATCCCAGCTTTCCGGAAGGATCGGATCCGCCGACAACACGCCGTTTTCAAACCGGATGCCGAGCAACCCGGACAGCACAAGGTCGCAGAACGTAGAGTGGTTGTAATCTTTGCCCCGTTCGCGGATGCCGCTTTTCTGCTCGTAGGCAAGGCTGATCAATTTGTCGCGGCAGTGCCAGCGGCCGGAGAACGGATCCATATTCTCGTCGATCCAGCAGCGTGTCTGACCTTCCGCGTCCGTGATACGGTGAGACAGCGCATATTGGCGCAGCAGATGATAATACGCGTCTTTGGAAACGGGCGAATCTGCGCCGCGGTCGCGGATCAGGTTTGCCGTCGCTGTCAGCGTCTGTGCGGTGGCAAACGGCCAGACGTAACCGTTCCACAGGCAGCAGTGCTCGTTCTCAAACAAAAACCGCGGGTGGCGCTGCTCGGCCGTTGTCAGCCCGAAGGGCGCCGCAAAGCCGTTTGGATCGGTCAATTGCAAAAACGCGTCGTCCTTGTCGCTGCCGGCAAGATGGAAATACCAGGGAAGATATCCGATCTGCTCGCGCACGGTATGGTCTTTTGGCACAGGCGGACGCGTTTTCCAATCGGCGGGATCGTCGCTTTCGCAGGGGATCGTGCGGTAAAAATCGCCGTCCCACAGCAGACGGTTCATCCGTTCCAAAATCCGTTCGCCGCGTGCCCGGTATTCGCGCGCCAGCGCATCGTCGCCGACTTCGGCCGCCATACGGGAAATCGCAAACGCGTCGCCGCACAGATAGCTGTTGAGCGTCGGGCGGATGCCGGAGCCGCTGATGGAAAACTCCATGCCGTCGTTGTTGTCGTTTGACCAGTACAGACCACACGGACGCAGACTGATGCGTTCCCACTCCCGAAACAGGCGGTCGAGTTTCGGCAGCGCTTCTTTCATACGCGCCGTGTCGGGATGGAGCCGGAAGTACGCTTCCACAGCGGACGCGAACCACATGCTGTAGCTCGTGGCGTTGCCGTGTCCGTCAAGCCAAAAGCAGATATATTCCCAAAGCCGCCGGGGCGCGTCGGCCAGCCAGCGCGCTTCGGTCAGTTGGTGTCCCACAGGACAGTTGATCGTGTTAAACGGTCCTGCCCAGCCGACCGGCGGCAAAAACTCCGTCATCACGTGCCCGTGCGGGGTCTGTTTCCAATGCTTGCGCAGCGTCCACCAGCGGAAATAATAGGTCGTTTCCAGCTCTTTGTCCGGACAGTCCAGCAGCGGCGCATTCTGCGCCAGATAGGCAAAGGCGTCCGCGTTCGGGATTTCCTGCTGATAGAGCTCTTCGTCGCCGGCGTTGAACGCCTCCACATAGGCGCGAAGCTTTTCTTTCAGATCGACAGTCATGGGCATACTCCTTTATTCAAAGTCGTCTTTTGTGAAATCACCACGTTTTTCCGCCATGCCGATATATTCCATGCCGCCCGCACGGCCGTTGTACCAGATGCGCCAACGATCGTTCGCTTTGTCATAGAGCGCGGAGGGCTTATAGCAGGCGTCCGCGTCCCAGGCGCCGGCGGTCGGCGCAATCAGGGGATTGTGCTTGCAGCGGTGGAAGTCCGTGACGCCGTCTGCGGAATACGCCGCACAGATACAGGCGGTATGGATATCCCGGTAGCCGATATAAAACAGGAGATAGCCGAGATCCGGATGCGGCAGCACCTGACAGCCGCCGATCCGGTTTTGCTCATATTCCTTCGCCGGATTTTTTTCAAAAATCGGATTCAACGGCGATCTTTCCCAATGGATCCCGTCGGGACTCTCTGCATAACAGAGCACGTTCGGCTCATAGGTTTCGCCGGCACTGTACCACATCCGGTATCTGCCGTTTTCAAAAAGGACGCAGGGATTCATCACGGACGCGCCCTCGAAGCCGGCTTCCGGAGACAGCACCGGTGCGTCGGAAACGCGGTGAAACGTTTGTCCGTCCCGGCTTTCGGCAACGCCGATATAGCTGTTGCCGTGCGCCTGACCGGTGTACCACATTTTGTAGGTGTCGCCGATTTTCAATACGCAGTTGCGGTTGACCCAATCCTCCCAGCCGGAGGTTGTGTCGGGCGTGAGCGTGGGGACCGGGTCTGTCCAGCGGACGCCGTCTTCGGAAAAGGAGACGGACAGCGCATTGTCTTTTCTGGTGGAAAGGTCCATGCGAAACCGTCCGTCCGGCAGCGCCGTCAGATAGACGTCAAACAGCGTGCCGAGCGCCGGATTGCCGAAGATCGGATTGTTTGGATACTTTTGAAACATAGAAATCTCCTCCCAAAATCAGGATGCGTCTGGCTTTTGCTAAATGGTATCATATCTTGCGATCACTTTCAAGACCGCTGAGAAAAATATTGAAAACGCCTGCCGCTTGTGTTATAATTCGCTTAAAACAAAAAGGGAGGCGGTTGTGTGGAACACATTGCAAAACCGACAAAACAGCAACTGGACTGGCACGAGATGGAGCTTGGCGTGTTGATCCATTACTGTCTGGAAATGTACCGGCCGGAGCTGCCGGGCGAATGGTATAAAACGTCCCTTGTGCGCAAGGCGCTGGCGCCCGAAACCATCCACCCCGCAAAGCTGGACCCGGAGCAGTGGGTCAGAAGCGCGGCCGAGCTCGGCGCGAAATATGCAGTGCTGGTGGCAAAGCACGGCACCGGCTTTGCGCTCTGGGATACCAAGGTGAACGATTTTTCCATCGCGCATACCGACTGGCGCGGGGGTGGCGGCGACGTCTGCCGGGCGTTTGTGGATGCGTGCGTCAAATACGGTCTGAAACCCGGATTCTATTACACCACCGTCTGCAACGGCTATTACGATATCAATAACAGCGTCCCGCAGGACACACGCGGGGAAGCCTATCGGGCCTATGTGAAATGTGTGGAGGCGCAGGTGCAGGAGCTTTGGAGCAACTATGGCCCTTTGGTGGAAATCTGGTTTGACGGCGGCGTGATTCCGCCCGAGGAGGGCGGGCCGGATCTGCTGCCGCTGCTGCAAAAGTATCAGCCGGATGCGATCTGCTTTCAGGGACCGCGTGCCTGGCCCCACAATGTGCGATGGGTCGGCAACGAAGACGGACTGGCGCCGGAAAACTGCTGGGCAACCACCAACGCAGGAGAAGCGCGGTTTGACGGCACGGCGCCGGATGAGCAGGCCGGTGTCGGCGATCCCGACGGCAAATATTACTGGCCGGCGGAAACCGATATGCCCAACCGCACGCACGCAGCCTTCGGCGGCGGCTGGAGCTGGCAGCCGAACGAGGAGCATCTGCGCTATACGCCCGAGCAGCTTCTGGACTGCTATATCCGCTCGGTGGGCAGGAACTCCAATCTGCTGTTGGGTATGGCAATCAGCCGGGACGGAGATTTTCAGGATGAAGCGCAGTTCCGCGATTTCGGCAATTTGATCCGGGAAACCTTTTCCAACCCGAAGCGGCAGATCGATCGCCCCGTGTTGACAGACGATCGCTGCGAGATCCGGTTTGACACACCGCAGACAGTGCGCTACCTTGTGCTGCGCGAGGACATCCGCGACGGGCAGCACATCCGGGGATTCCGCATTCTTGCCGACGGCAAACAGGTCTATGAAAGCGCCTGCGTCGGCCACAAACGGATCGTGCCGTTTGACAATCTGACAGCGAAGGCGATTGCGGTCGAGATTACGAACGCAGCCGGTCGTCCCGTTTTGCGGGACGTTGCGGTTTTTTAAAAAGCGACGGGAGGTTTGACGAAATGACATATTTGACAAGAATGGTTGCGTTTTTGATCACGGTGTTTCTGGGCCTGTTCAGCGTTGTGGGCACACCGACATGGAAGCGGGAAGCGCCGCTTCGGGTGGCAGCCTATATCGTTGTCAGCGACGTGGAAGCGGCAAAAGCTTTGGACGATTCTCATCTTGATGATTTGACGGATATTATTCTGATCGGCAACACCGGTTGGTTCGGAACGGACGGAAAGCTGCATATGGCAGAAGCATTCGGCGATGTTGCCGCCTGGTTTCGTGCCCGCACGGCAAAGAACCACACCCGATTGCTGGTGACGATCGGCGGTCCCGGCGCTTCGGAAGGCACGGACGTTACAGAACGGTTTGAATCGCAGGCGGCAAACCATAAGCTGGCATTTGACAGCGGTGTGCTGGAAACTGAGATCCGGCAGATGCTGGAGACCTATGCGCTCGACGGCGTCAACTTCGATTATGAATTTCCGGGCACGCCGCAGCGCGAAAAGGAGTTCAGCGCGTTTCTCGTTTCGCTGGATAAGGTGCTCAAAGACGATTATCTGATCACGGCCGCGCTGTCCTCGGGCTGGTGCAAAAACACGACGCCGGAAGCGATTGCGGCGCTGGATACCGTGCAGTTGATGGATTATGATCTTTGGGACAGAACCGGCGCGCACGCCACGCTGGGTATCGGGAAGGGCTGCGTAGAGGAAATGCTGGAAACCGGGTTTTCCAAGGAGCAAATCGACCTCGGACTTGCCTTTTATGCGCGGCCGACAACGCAGGAAGCGTATTGGTATGATTACAAGGAGTACTATAAAACCATGGACCGCTACGGCTTTGCGCCGGACGAAGCGCACGGCTTGACGGCGAGCTTTAACACCCCGCGCGAAACCTATTTGAAAACGCTTTGGGCCAAGCGCAACGGGCTGGGCGGCGTGTTTGTCTGGCACTATGCCTGCGACGTGCCGGCGGACAACTGTGCGTCGCTGTTCAATCAGGTAATGCGGGCGAAAAACGGCTTGCTGCGTGCAGGCAGATAGGACTGCTCAAGCCCTGCCCTGCGGCGGCGCAACTGATGAATCAACAAAAAATCCTGCTTCGGACTTGCCGGAGCAGGTGTTTTTTATTCGGTTGTTGCGGTCGTCTGTTTTGCGCTCAGAAAACGACGTGCGCCGCCATATCCCGCTTTGCACGCGCAACCGCATTGAACAAAGAGGCGTCGTTGCCTTTGGGAACGTCACAATTGTAATGCCAGATCATGACGCCGCCGAGCGCTCCTTCCACGTATACATCTGATCGCACTGCGCGTCCCAGGTACAAAAGTAGTTTCCGGTGATTTGCGGTTTTTCGGGTATCAAATCAATAAAAGTGCCGCCCTCCTTTTTGATTTCCGTTTGATTATACCACAGGCCGTGCTGTTTGTCATGTGGGGGATGATACAATTTGCCCGTTTTCAGCAAAAAAAGAAAAAATATTGCCCCGGTACATGACAGACGCGTAATCATGTGCTATAATAAAACTGTGGTATGCGCTGAATCAGCTGAAAAGGAGGTCTCAAAAAACCGGATTACCTGCGCAGACCGTCTTTTCAATGCAAAACAGAAGAAACGATCGATTTCATTTGAACCGGAGGTAACAACATGCGTAAACTTTTCAGTTTTATTTTCGCCGTCGTTTTCGTCGTCGCGGGCGTCTTCGTGATTGTGATGGGCGTCAACAGGCTCAACAGCAAAAAAGATTACGACGCCTCGACCACAGGCGTGATCGTAGGCATCGAGCGCGAATGGAGCGGCACAGACGAGGACGGCTTCGACCAGTATGATTACACCGTCTATGTCAATTATGAGGTGGACGGCCAAAAGTATGAAAACGTCAAATATCCGAGCTACGACAGCTCTATGAAGAAGGGTGACGAGGTCGAGGTCTTGTATCAGTCGTCTGATCCCACAAACATTGCAGAGGGCAATCTCACCGGCAACGCCACGATTATGATCGTGATCGGCGCCGTGTGCACGCTGTTCGGCGTGGCGGCGGTTGTCAAGGCCATCATCCGCCCGTAACCCGGATTGCCGGAACCCGACAGGTGCACCCGAAACGGGCGAACCATAAGCTGAAATCGTAAAAACAATACCGCCGCAGTGACCCATCCGGTCGCCGCGGCGGTGTGCGTTTTGCAAAGCGGGAAACGGCGCAGGCTCTTTTACCTATCCTTGAAATTTCTCCACTTGTGCATAATCGTTCAACAGAAATTCTTTTGATGGGTCGGTATGCAGATCAGCGTGCGCAAGCAATGGATGCGCCTTTTGGTTTGGCCGGTCGTTATGCAAAGGCCTTTGCAATCTGCTGCAGCGGTTCTCTGATCGGCAGATGCTGCGGACAGACCTTTTCGCATTTGCCGCATTAGCGCCGCCGAAGGACAGCGCACTTATCAATAACACGGTGATCCATCCCATGGAACGTATTCTTTTAAAAAATTGTTTCATCGTTCCTCGTCTACCCTTTCA
>JAEEGF010093368.1_pt1 | contig 10364 bp, 7 predicted proteins | sample 9134171 | NCBI WGS metagenome assembly JAEEGF01 (sample SAMN16246542, study PRJNA631951) | gut metagenome | biome: gut microbiome; feature: rumen; material: AP-attached | host: Bos | place: Iran: Karaj | collected 2018-10 | reverse complement strand
GGTGCCGACTATAGGACTTGAACCTACCACCTACGCGTTACGAGTGCGTTGCTCTACCGGATGAGCTAAGTCGGCATCAGATCTTCACGGTGTATCTGCCGAGCAGTTTCTTTTCGCTGCAGTAGGCAAACGGATCCGTAGAATCGACTTTTATGATACCACGATTTTTGCAATCTGCACAGACTTGATCGACGATTTCTTTTTCTGCGTTGAAAAGGTTCTCCTGATCCAGGTTCGTCTTGAACATGATGGTATAGCGGTCGGAGAAATCGGAAATGCACATTGCCGCAATGTCGGGATCTTCTCCCAGAGAACGTTCATACTTGTTGATGGTATTGAAGACCTTCTTCAGCTGTTTTGCTTCATTCTCTTTTTCGGAAAGTGCCTCGGTGTATTTATAGTCATCCTTGTGGACTCTGATGAACTGTTCACAGGCGGCGACGCTCTGTTCCAGTGCGCGCTTGCTCTTGAAACAGTCAAGCTGGGCAGCATAGCACAGTCCGTGCTGTTTCAGGTTTTCAAAGATCTTCAGTTTGTCGCTCTCTTTTCTGTCTTTGATCAGTTTTCTGAATACCGAATCATCTTCGATGCATCTGATCTTAAGCACGACATTGGGATCGCTGAGGGCGTTTTCATGCGTACCGACATGTTCCTCATAGATGCTGAGATCTTCCTCTTTTTCATATCCCAGGGCGATCAGCGTCCTGTTGACGGAATAATCGCCATAGGCGACCTGCGGTTCGATGATCAGCCTGCTGACTTTTTCCTGAAGCAGATATCCGCTCAGCATGTCATGGAACTGTCTGAGCAATACTTCATCGTAGTAGTTGATCAGGAAACCGAACGGAGCATAGGCAACGTATTTTCCGGAAACGAAGGACTCTTTCTTCAGAAGAAGCATGCATAAAGCGATGCAGATGTCATTGTCATCCACTGCTTTTAAGAATATCGCCCTGTATCCTTTCGCCACCATCTGGTCGGCCCAGAATGAGGTCTGATAGATCGTGGCATCCGGTTCTGCGGATACAAGCTGGTTGAATGTTTCGATATCGGTTTCGTGCAGTTTCATAAGTTCATTATAATATATTTTCGTTTTCTCAGTGAAGCGGAAGAGAAAGTATTGCCAGTTTTGTCAATGAAAAGGCTTAAATTGTGAAAATATGCATAAAATACGCTCTTTGTGAACTTTTTTGTGCATTCTATGATAGAATTATAGCGTTTGAAATTAAGAAAGAAGAGAAAGAAGAAGAATGAAAGAAGTATTCGATTATGATTTCTACGGTCGTAAGTTAAGCATCGAGACCGGTGAAATCGCAAAGCAGGCCGGAGGGTCTGTACTGGTGAGGTACGGTGACACTGTAACACTGTCGACAGCCTGTGCCTCCACTGTCGCCAAAGACAGTGATTTTTTCCCGCTGACAGTATCTTTTGAAGAAAAGCTTTATTCCGTAGGCAAGATCCCGGGCGGATTCTTGAGAAGAGAAGGAAGACCTTCCGAGCACGCAACGCTGACGGCAAGACTGATCGACAGACCGATCCGTCCGCTGTTCGCTGAAGGTTTCCGTAATGAAGTGCAGGTCGTCAACACTGTCTTATCGACAGACAATGACTGTTCACCTGAGATGTCAGCCATGCTGGGTGCATCTTTGGCCATCTGCATTTCCAATATTCCGTTTGACGGTCCGATCGCCGGTGTCAAGGTTGCCTATGTTGACGGCCAGTTCGTCGTCAATCCGACTGTGGAACAGCTGTCCAGATCCCTGATCGATCTGACTGTTGCCGGTACGAAGGAAGCGCTGAACATGGTGGAAGCCGGAGCTCATGAGGTGAGCGAAGAGCTGATGCTGGATGCGCTGATGTTCGGCCATGAGAAGGTCAGAGAACTCTGTGAGATCGAGGAACAGATCATTGCCAAGGTCGGCAAGGAAAAGATGGAAGTCGTTCTTTATGAGATCGACGAGAGAGTCAAGGACTATGTCAATGAAAACGGCAAGAAGAGACTGGAAGAAGCCGTTTCGATCCATGACAAGCTGGAGTCCTATGCCGCTCAGGAAAACATCACCAATGAGATGAAAGAACATTGCGCAAACGACAGCGAGCTGAGTGAAAAAGAAGCAGACAAGCTGGTCAAGCAGACCGGTGAATATTGCACACAGATCATCGCCGATGAAGTCAGAAGACTGATCTCCGATGAAAAGATCAGACCTGACGGAAGAGCGCTTGACGAGATCAGACCGCTTGATTCGCAAGTCGATCTGCTGCCCAGAGTACATGGTTCAGCCATGTTTACCCGCGGACAGACACAGGTCATTTCCGTTACGACATTAGGTCCTCTGGGTGATAATCAGATCATCGATGACCTGACGGATGTCGAAGAGAAGAGATTCATGCATCACTACAACTTCCCGCCTTACTGTGTCGGTGAAGTCGGCAGAATGGGTACACCGGGCAGAAGAGAGATCGGTCACGGCGCACTGGGCGAAAGAGCTCTGCTGCAGGTCCTTCCGAGTGAGGAAGAGTTCCCGTATGCGATCAGAACAGTCGCTGAAGTCCTGGAATCCAACGGTTCCAGCTCACAGGCTTCGATCTGTGCCGGTTCCATGTCTCTGATGGCAGCCGGTGTTCCGATCAAGGCTCCTGTTGCCGGTGTGGCAATGGGCCTGATCACGACAGGTGAGAACTATTCGATCCTGACAGATATCCAGGGTATGGAAGACCACTACGGCGATATGGATTTCAAGGTCGCCGGAACAAGAGAAGGCATCACTGCCTTACAGATGGATATCAAGTGCAAGGGTATCACCAGAGAGATCTTCGAAGAAGCACTCGCACAGGCTCACAAGGGCAGGATGGAGATCCTGGACAACATGGCAACAGCGATCGCTGAACCGAGAAGCGAAGTCAGCAAGTATGCTCCGAAGATGGTCACCTTCATGATCCCGACAGACAAGATCAGAGAAGTCATCGGTACCGGTGGTAAGGTGATCAACGATATCATTGAGAAATGCGATGATGTCAAGATCGATATCGATGATGACGGCAAAGTCGTTATCTACCATACTTCCAAGGAAGCCATCGAAAAGGCCAAGCGCATGATCGATGAAATCACAAGAGAAGCGAAGATCGGTGAGATCTACGACGCAACTGTTGTCAGACTTGAGAAGTTCGGTGCTTTCGTTGAACTGTTCAAGGGCCAGGATGCGCTCTTGCACGTCTCCAAGATCTCTCATGAGAGAGTCGACAAGCCGGAGAGTGTTCTGAAGATCGGTGACAAGATCAGAGTCAAGGTCATGGAGATCGATGAGAAGGGCAGAGTCAATGTTTCCGCAAAGGAACTGCTGCCTAAACCTGAAAAACAGCAGAACAGCAACAAGAAAGAAAAAGAAAACAAGAAAGAAAAAGAAGATAAGAAAGAAGAAAAGGTCGAAACGGAAGAGAAAGAAAAGAAAAAGCCTCTCGGTGAGATCAGATTCTTCGGCAAAAAGGATTAATGAATGAAAATACCGGTTCCCAGGAACCGGTATTTTTTCTTATATGATTTCGATATCGTGAGGATAGCGGTTGAGGATCTCACAGCCGTCTTCAGTCACGATGACCAGATCTTCGATGCGGCAGCCGAGTGTTTGCGGATCGTAGATGCCCGGTTCGATCGAGAAGACATTGCCGGGAACGGTCAGATCCTTGAAGGAAGCAGACACGTCGCCGTACTCATGATCTTCAATGCCGATGAAGTGACCCAGGCGGTGGGTGAAGTATTTCCCGTAGCCGCCGTTTTCGATCACGTCTCTGGCCGTTTTGTCGATATCACAGAGTCTGACACCGGCTTTCACATCCTTTTCGGCATCCTCATTGGCTTTTCTGACCAGATCATAGACTGTTTTCTGAATTTCACTTGGCCCTTGTTCAAAGAAGAAGGTCCTGGTCATATCGGAGCAGTAGGAATGATAGACGCAGCCCACATCGAACAGTACGGCATCCCCTTTTTTCAGTCTGGTGTCATCCGGCATGTGATGGGGATCGGCAGCGTTTTTTCCGAACGCGACGATCGGTTCAAATGAATAGCCTTCCGCTCCCAGTTCCAGATAGATGTCCAGCATCTGATCGGCGATCTGTTTTTCACTGACACCTTCATAGACGAGTTTTTTAAAGCGTCCCATCGCCTCATCGTTGATCTGCGATGCTTTGCGTAAAAGGTCGAGTTCTTCCTCGTCTTTGACTGCTCTGGTATGATCAACGGCGAAAGAGCCGTTCAGGAAGCCTTTTGCGATCTTTCTTTCCTGCATCGGCAGCAGGAATCTGGCTGTCAGGCATTTGTCGACGCCGAGAATGATTCCTGGATCGATATGTTCAGACAGGACCTGAAACAGGTCATCGCTGTCGGAATAGGAGACGATCTCTATATCATCGCTCTTATCGATCGGGAACAGTGTGTTCAGAAAGAGTTTTGTTTTCTTTCCTTTCTGCAAAAGCAGTCCCAGGAAGCGTTCTCCCGGGTAGATCTTCCTGCCGATCAGATAATAGATCGCATTGGGATCGCTCACAAGCAGTGCATCCGCATTTTCCAGTTTCTGAAGCACTCGGTCGGTTCTTGTCTGTTTCATAGGATATTCTCCGTTCTTTTACAATGGTATTATAGCCGATATTATGGGGAGTATTTAGGTTATAATTGAAGAATGAAGGTGAATGTTATGAAAAAGTTATTAGTATTACTGATGATTCTTCTGCTTCTGACTTCCTGTGCAGGTAAGAAATCTTCCAAAAACGATCCTGTTTCACAGGACGGAAAATATTATATTCAGAAGATAAAGGAGTATGAGGTCAGAAAGAAGAATACGGCCAATACCACGGATAACAAGGAGTTCGATGCTTTCCTGGACAAGGTCTTTGTGGAAGCCATGGAAGCCGATTACATGACCATGCATTTCAATGTCATCGACTACAAGAGCTACGGCATCGATAAGCCGCCGGTGGATCTGGGTGAGCTGTCTTATTCTTTTGATGAAGAAAACTTCAATTATATGAAAGATCAGCTGGAGGAGCTGCAGGGTTTTGATTTTGATTCCCTGTCTTACCGTCAGCAGTACGACTATGAGGCTCTGGAGTATTCCCTGTATGAGACACTGGCAGATTACTGCTACTACAGATATAATTTCCTGGTCTCCACCGGAAGCTGTCTTCCGGAGAACCTGATCTCCAATTTTACCGATTATACGTTCTATGATGTGGAGTCAGTCGATGATTATCTGACTTGTCTGAAAGATATCGACCGTTATCTGGATGATATGCTGACTTATACTCAAGCACAGGCCAAGGATAAGCTGGGACCTCTGGATTCCTGGATCGACTATACTCAAGATGCCTGCAAGGGTGTTCTCAACAAGATTGAGGACAATGAACTCATCGTTTCTTTCGACAAGCGTCTGGCGCAGCTCGACTGGCTCAGTGATTCCCAGAAGGAAGCTTACAGCAAGGAAAACAAGGAAACTGTCCTGAACGAAGTCCTTCCGGCTTATCAGAAGGTTCTCGATGAAATCGAAAAGTACAGAGGAAAGAAAAAGACCAACGACTATGCGCTGTATAAACTGGATAAGGATTACGCGGAACTGGTCTATATCCTCAGGGGAAGCAACAACAAGGATCTGGAGACTGTTTTCCAGGAACTCAAGGACAATCTGTCCCTTTTGGAAGCAGAATATGTTTCCTGTTTCTATGATTCCGATGCCTATGAGAAGTATCAGGAAGCCATGGATGGGAAAGGTGCCGTGTCTTTGGTCGGAAAGGACTGTCTGGAATATCTTCGTCTGAATCTGGTCACTTACTTCCCTGATCTGGGCGATGTGGAATATACCGTCGAGGAACTCGATCCGGATACGGCACCTTCGACCGTGATCGCTTACTACTGGCCCTCACCGATCGATAACCACAACCAGAATATCATCCGTACCAATCCGAACAACATGTCTCCCGGTTATGAGACTTACGGAACGCTTGCGCATGAGGGCTTCCCGGGCCATCTGTACCAGCATGTCTATTATTACAAAACCAATCCGCACAATTTCCGCAGTGCGATCGGCTTTATCGGCTATACCGAAGGCTGGGCCGTCAATTCGCAGTACTATGCCTTCCAGTTTGCGGATATCGGAAGTGCATATGCTGCAGCAGCCGTTTCCTTCGAGGATGCCTACTACTTCATCCTGTATTCGATCATCGATATGGGCGTCAACTATTTCGGATGGACGGCCAAGGATATCAGCAAGTATTTTGAAGAGGAATCCATGCTGTTCAACTTCTCGGAGTCCGATGCGAATTACTTCCGTAATTTCCTGATCGAGATGCCGGGCACTTACTGCTCCTACGGTATCGGTTCTTCCAATTTCATGACTCTGTGTCAGGAGACCCAGAACAAGATGGGCGACCGATTTGACTTTGTTTCATATCATGACGCTCTGCTGAAAAACGGACCGCTGCCTTTCAATATCCTGGAAGGTGCAGTGGAAGAGTATATCTCAGCTCACTGATACCAGTCGGGGACCGGGCTTGAGATCAGAGATCCCGCATTGTCTCCGAATGTTTCCGTCATATTCAAGACACTGGATACGTTCCAGTGTTTTAATTTGTCAATGTCAAAGCGGTAAGTCCCGTAGAAGGCATAGGAGATATCTTCAAGAGAATCTGTATTCCAGGCAGAAAGATCACAGCTGAGGTACTGGTTTTCATAGAAGATGTAAGAAATGTCTTTTAATGATGAAGTATCCAGGGAACCGATGCCGATGATATCCGTAAGAGGAGATAGTCTTCCGGTCTCAGTGAAACGAAACATCGAGGATGCGTTGATGAGATTTCCGCTGTCCCAGCCGCTGATATCTAAAACGGTCAGTGTATAGGTGTTTTCAAACATGTGGGACATGTCTTTTACATTGCTGACATCCCAGCCGTCAAGATCAAGTACAGAAGGAAGGGCGGATGCGCTGTTCTGGAACATATAGGACAGATCTTCACAGGTATCAGAGACTTCCCAGAGGGAGATATCGCCGAAGGAAACAAGTTCCGCTGTATTGGAAAACATGTAGGCAAAGCTGTTGACGTTTTCAACGTTCCAGCCGGAGAGGTCACCGACCGATGAAAGTTTGGAACAGTTGCGGAAGAGTTTCGACATGTCTGTGACATCATCGGTCTGCCAAAGGGAAAGATCGCCGATGTTTCTGAGCTTGCTGCAGGAGTCGAAGAGACCGGAAAGATCTTCACATTCTGACAGATCCCAGCCATCGAGATTTCCTGTGCTCGTGAGTGAAGCACAGCCCGCAAACATGTCTTTGAAGCTTTCAACGGATGAAACATCCCACGAAGTAAGCGAGAGGGTCTTCAGTCTGAAACAGAAAGCAAACATGGAACGCATGTCCGTGACCGACGAAGTATTCCAATTACTGTTCCTGATCGTTGTGATATCAAGGCAGTTGCTGAAAAGATAACTCATATCACTGATGTTTTGCGTATCCATATCTTCCAGATCACCGATCACGGACAGAAGATGGTTATCGGAAAACATTCCGCTGATATTGCGGCATTGTGAGAAGTCGACACAGTCAAGATCGCTGATCGAAGTCAGTGATGAAAGACCTGAAAAAGCCCCGGACATGTTTTCATTGGCGATCATCGGTTCACTCCTGCTATTGGAAATGATCACATCACCTCCGTCGATATAAAGCAGGATCGAAGCATCCTGGGCTAAAGAAACGTCATAAGATGCATTGAAACTGACCGTGTCATTGGAAAAGGTGATGCTTTGAGGATCGATATCCGAAAGGATCTGATTGAGCTGTGTTCCGGGGATCAGGACATTGGACGGGTAATGGTGTTCCAGACCGATCGTGACCATCAGATCGCAGCTCCAGTCTCCTGCCGGGAGTTCTGTCGTATGGATCGTGACCGTTCTTGCCGATTCATCTCCGGCTTCATAGCTGATGTGGTTTCCCGAAAGAGTACCGCTGATATCGTCTCTGCCGTGAGAATCACTCAGTGAAAAAGAATCAGGCAGATCGATGTAAAGCGTCTCATCGGGATCGAGATTGTTTTCCGTCACAATGATCTGAAAAGACTGTGTCTCATTCAGGTCCACAGTCTGCGGTATCTGTATCACATAGGAATCGTCACAGGGGGCCGTGAGAGATAATATCAGAACAATGCCAGAAAAAGATTTAAACATAAGCGACCCCCTGTGAAGCAATAGGAAGAACCGGACACCGGTGTGAAAAAAACAAATATGGTGTGTATGAGCAGAAAGGTTGTGGAGAATCCGATAAATCGGTGCCCGGCAATATATCAGACCGGATCATAAGACATGTTCCGGAATGTTTCGTGTGTTTTGTTTCTTCTTGATCATAAGCCTGCAGAGTGAAAGGGGAAGACGTCAGGCTTATAATGAAGAAGACAAAGATCATCTTTTTCATCTTTTCTCCTTGTATCAGGGATGCAGGCCCTGATGTGTTTTTGATTTAGTCCGCCGGGATATTTTCCAAAGCGATCACGATCGGCAGATTGTAGCTGTAGTTGCCGGCAGCCAGTGCGGCATGGGTGACAGTGAAGACTGACTTGATGCTGTCGCTGTAGTTTGCTTCCAGAGTGTCGGCTGCGAAGGTTCCGCCTGAGACATTGAGCGTCAGAGCGTAGCTTCTGTTACTTCCGTTGATGGTATCGGCCAGGGTATGGGTTCCGCTTCCGACACTGACAGAGAGCTGTTTGTCGGCAGCGATAGAGCCTTTGGCGAATACGTTGAACGTTGTTGAAGTCGCTGATACGTCGACCCTCAAAGGCAGTTTGACGGTGTATTGGGATGCGACTGCCGCATAGAGTTCGACGGTCGCTGATTCACCGGTAACTTCATTGTCGTTCTGATCGGCGAATACCGTAGAAGGCATCGCGATCATCAGCATAGATACAAATAATAGTGTTAAGATCTTTTTCATGTTTGCTCCTTACTTTCTGATCAGGACATCCTGTTTCTGCTGTACGCCGGACCATAAAAGGGCCTTGCTGTCCATGTCATAGGAAGAGATCGAATAGGTCAGCGTATGTTCACCTGCATTTAAACAGCTGAAGGCATCGAAGTCTTCCATCTTGCCCGGTGCGATGAGATCGCTGCTGAAGAGGACTTCATCGTCATAAAGCACATCGAAACTGAGGAATACCTGATTTTCTGATGGATTGATCAGATAAATGAAGGGATCGTTTTTATCCAGAGTCAGACATCCGAATCCCATCAGTTCCGTATATGCCTCTTCCTGTTTTTCTTTATCTGTCGGCAAGACGATGTCTTTCTGATTTTCCGAGACTTTGAGGTCGCATGAGACCTGTGTCTTTTTCAATGTCTTCACAACGAAGAAACTGCCGAATCCGATGACCAGGATCAGTACGCAGATGAGTACGAGGATCAGGTCCTGTTTTGACTGTCTTTTTTCTTTCATAAAATTTCTCCTTCATATCTTTATTCGCCGGAAAAAGGCAAAATCCTAATTATTTCTTCGATTTTGCATAAAAAAAGTCATATTTCTATGACTTTTGCGTGTTTTATATCTGTTTTCGGCTTAAAAACGGGGATCGATCCTGGCGATGACCTGGTGATCCTTGAGATAGTAGCGGGTCAGACGATCCGATAAAGAGGTAAAGAGTTCATATGTGATCGTTCCGAGCTGTCCGGCTCTTTCTTCGACATCGATATGTCCTCCCAGCAGTTCGACCTTGCATCCGACCGGGTGGTATGAATCGGTCAGGATCATCATCTGGTCCATGCAGATGCTGCCGACGATCGTGCCGTATTCGTTTTCACAATAGGCTTTCATGCCGGTATTGCTGCGGTAAAAACCGTCTGCGTAACCGATCGGGACAGTCAGCAGCCAGCCGTTTCCGTCGCTGGTGTAATGTCTGCCGTAGGATACGGTCTCTCCTGCCTGCAGTTTTTTGACCATGCTGACTTCGGAGCAGAGCTTCATGCAGGGCTTCAGCTCGCTTTCATGTGCACTGTAGCCCAGCAATCCCAGTCCGATGCGCTGGGCATTGCAGATATCATCATCGATCAATAAGGAAGCATCGGTCGCTGACATATGGATGTAACGGAAATCATAATTCAGGCCAAGGATGCATTCTTTAAAGGAAGCGTACTGTTTTCTGGAGTATTCCTCATCAAAATCTGCAGAAGAGAAATGCGACATGACGCCTTCGACAAGAGCGCCTTTTTCGATCAGCAGATCCAGGATTTGTTTTGCTTCTTCGATCTCGATGCCGATCCGGTTCATGCCGGTATCGATCTTGAGGTGGACTTTCACGTCTTTGAGATCTGTCTTTTCGACGAATTCTCTGCTCAGGGTGAC
>JAEEGF012260267.1_pt1 | contig 10365 bp, 7 predicted proteins | sample 9134171 | NCBI WGS metagenome assembly JAEEGF01 (sample SAMN16246542, study PRJNA631951) | gut metagenome | biome: gut microbiome; feature: rumen; material: AP-attached | host: Bos | place: Iran: Karaj | collected 2018-10 | reverse complement strand
TTCATGTAAGCCCTCCCATTTTTTATTTTTTCGTCACATTTTATTCACAATTTAGGAGTAATATATATTTAAAGATATGAGCTAAGGCTCACTATCTCCCCCTCATAAGAAACCGCAGACACACGCTTCGCGTGTGTTTTTGTGGTTTTAGGGGGAGTTTTTTTATATCATGTGAAGTCGCTCATAACTATCTGAACTGATTCTCTTCCCTGATAACTGTTAATATCCGGATAATATGCGATGCTTACCTTCATATTGTAAGCTCTTCCATCATAAAGCTCATCTACAGCGTTCTGGCCATATTTTTCTCTGAGGAATTCATGCCACTTATCCATATCTCCAAAATACATCATATCAAAATAATTATTTGAATCATCAGATACTCTGTATTTTCCACAATTTTTGTTTTTACCAAGGATTCTTCCCGATAAAAGCTTTACATCCTTTTGGGCGAACATAGGCTTGGTATTACCTGTTCCAAAAGGTTCCAACTTACTAAATTCCTTAACAAGCTCCATGCTCGCATATTTAAGGGGCATTACCATATCAAGATGGACTATTCTCTCATAATCGCTGTCTGTAAGCTCACACTCATTATTGAGTCTTGCGCGAAGAGTCTCAATGTTTTCTTCAGGAAGTGATAGTCCCGCAGCCATCTTATGTCCGCCAAACTTTGTAAACAGCTCTTTACATGCTGAAAGATGCTGGAACATATCATAGCTTTCAATAGACCTTCCGGAGCCCTTAGCGCCTCCGTCAGCTGCCTTTGTAAGAACGATCGTAGGCCTGTAGTACTTTTCTTTTATCTTACCTGCTATTATACCTGCGATAGATTCGTGGACATTGGGAAGATAAAGCACAATAACCTTGGGAAGTTCTCCCTTACCAGCCTCTTCATCCACAATTTCTATGGCAGCATCAACACCCTCTTTGGTCATGTCTTTTCTGCTGTCATTAAGGCTCTTTAAATCTCCGGCAATCATAGCGGCCTCAGCCTCATCTTCAGCAAAAAACAATGATAATGCTCTTGTGGCCAGATCAAGCCTTCCTGTGGCATTAAGACAGGGACCTATAATGAAGCCGTAATGATATCCTGTCATAGCGCTTGCATCAATGCTATTTACATCAATAAGAGCTTTAAGTCCCTTATTCTCAGTAAATCTTATGCGCTTTAAAGACTCTTTTACGATTATCCTGTTCTCATCCTTAAGTTCCATGACATCGCAAACTGTTGCAATGCCCGCAAAGATGATCTTTTCAGCAAAAAATCTTCCAATCAGCTCATCAAACTCTGGATCTTCTTTTTCAGAAGCCTTTATCTGCGCCATAACCTGCAGGAACTTATAAGCAACAACTGCTCCGCAGATCTCTTTAAAAGGATACTCACCCTCAGCTCTCTTGGGGTCTATAACCGCATCTGCAGGCGGTAATATCTCTTTTTTCTCACAAGTCTCAGGTCCAGATGAATCATCACCTTCTTCATCCTGAGCCGTCTCAAAAGGAACTTCGTGGTGATCTGTAACAACTACAGTCATGCCTTTTTCTTTTGCATGTTTGATCTGTTCAAAAGCTGCAATTCCATTGTCGCAGGTAATGATAGTATCAATGCCGTCTTCAATAGCGGCATCAACAAGCTTAATGCTAAGGCCATAGCCATCCTTGATCCTGTCAGGAAGAACACAGTCCACATCTGCTCCAAAGAGCCTTAGTCCGTCAACAAGTATGTATGAAGAACATATACCATCTACGTCATAGTCGCCTATAACACGGATCTTTGCTCCCTCAGCTATTCTGGAGAGCATCACCCTGGCTCCCTTTTCCATGTCTGCCATTTTAAATGGATCATGGAGCATTGAAACACCACCGTTTAGATACTCATCCACCTTTTCCAAGGAACAGTCTTCTTTTTCTGTCTCTCTGGAATTTATAAGTCTATTAGCAATAAGTCTGGCTGTGATATTGGAAATGCCATATTTAGCAGCGATTCCATCAAAATCAGCCTTCTTATTTGCTATCATCCATTTTGCCATATCTATCCTCTTTGTTACATAATAATAAATGCGCACCACCTTGTATTTTATGCGGTGCGCTTTGTATATATTACCATATTTTATAAAAAGATGCGGAACAGATTATCCTATCCGTTCCGCATCATGAATTAATCATTTTTGTATAATTATTTTACTACATCACTGCCAAGGATTGATGCAAGCCTTTCAAATCCGCAGTAGCCTTTTTCATCGAGGAGATTATTAATATTACAACCTGCAGGGACTACAACACGTAGCAGTTTTCCTTTAACAGGGAAAATAACTTCCAGATTAACATTTGCTCTCTTAGCAAAGGCTTCGAGCATTTTTCTGTCAAAGCATGCAGCCTTGTCAGTTTCAATCCTGAGCATTCCGCCCACTGGTGTTGTGTCAATATTCTGGATAATAGTATCCTTGTACTGAACATCAGTAAGCTCTGAAACTTTTATTGAAATTGCCTTTGAAGGAGATGGTGCACCTGCTACTGCAGGAGCTATAGTCTGTTGTCCGTTTGGAACTGCAATTCTTAATGCTCCTGCAGGAACATTTCCAACTGCTGTTGATACATAAGATGTAGCCTGCTGATTTCGTGAATCATCCTGAATCACAAATAATACAGGTGCTGTCTGGCTGGAATCATTTTCTGAATCCTCAGCGCTTCCTTTACCTGGATCAGAATTTGTAGTTGAATCTGATGAAAGCGCAGTTGCCTTCAAAAGAATTCCTCCTTTTGAATCAATCAGCTTAACACTGTAAACTCCATCACTTACCTTAGTAACTTCAACACTACTGCTTCCTTCAATCCCATAGTTTTTTGCAACAGTTGCTGTGAAAATCTCACCTATCTTCGTTGTTCTGTAATCTTCTTTAAGATCCGTGAATGTAGCAAAATCACTTACTGACTTCAGGTCATCCCCTGAAAGATCCATATCTCCTTCAGTGTGAATGATATAGTTGATAGCATTCCTAAACAAATCCGTTGTAATATCGCCATCTAAACCCATGGCACCAGCACCAACCAGATTTTCTTCTTCAGGAGTATCTATGGCATAGACTACTACATTAGGAAGCAGCTTCACAAATTCCTGTTCAGTCACCCCCTCATCTAAGGAATATCCTTCAGCACCTATTCCATATTCTGCAGATACTGCACCCATAATAACGATGCTGCAGTCACTTCTATCTTCATAAACAGAAAGTGATACCCCTCCTCCTGCTGCTTCTACATCTCCACCAACATAGACATTCGCATTCTCAACCATTATTCCTTCGCACCCTGATTTAACATCACCCCCAACTATAATAGTAGCCGTATCATCAGAATCACTTTCATAAATAGCATAAGCCATGTCAGTATTTTTGTAGTCCAAAACAACATCACCACCTATAGTTGTTGTCCCGCCATAATTGCTTACCGCAGCACCGCTATATGTGTCATCAGCTGTCATTTTTACACTTCCGAAAACATTGATGTTTCCTCCAGCATTATCTATTGCCTGACTACCTCCATCCTGTTTAGATGTAAAATTCACATCATCCTTAACAATTATTTCAGCATCCTCACCTGCCATAACCGCGAAAGGAACCGAACTGGATTCATCAAAAATTACATTTACATTCCCATCAATTTCCACCGGATGGTCCGGATCTTCGTTAATCACAGGCTCTGTCACATCTTCTGCGCATACTGTGATTGCAGGGGCAGCCGCCATAGTAAATGCCATAATACTTGCCAACAGTTTCCACAAAGTTTGTCTTTTCATTTACACATACCCTCCAAAAAAGAAAACCATATATGAAATATTGTTACATTATCTGCATAATATCATAGCAAATTTTTTTATAAAAAAAAGTAACTTTTAGTTACTTCTTTCTTCCTGATTCGATGAGTTCCTTTTCAAAGGCCTCAGGATTTTTCAAGTAATAATCCTGGTGATATTCTTCTGCTTCATAGAAGTTTTTATAAGGCAACAGTTCAACAAATGTTTCCTTGCCTGAATCTGCCGCTATTTTATCAAGCTTAGATTGGGCAAGAGCCTTTTCCTCTTCATCGCCATAGAAGATTGCCAGAGTATAAGAAAATCCCTTGTCGATAAACTGTCCCTCAGCATCAAATGGATCTACATTTGCAAAATAAATATCCAGTAACTTATCATAAGAAACCTTCTCAGGATCATATACAAGCTTTATGGTCTCACGATGGCCAGTTTCCTGATGTTTAACCTGTTCGTAGGTTGGATTCTCCTCATCACCACCTGCGTAGCCGCAAATAACCTTATCAACGCCGTACATCTTATAAATAGGTGTCACACACCAAAAACATCCCCCTGCAAAATATGCCTCTTTCATAATCTGAAATCCTTTCTAGTTTAATTAGAATGTCGCTTGCGACATTCATTTTCCTATTACATAAAAAAATGGAGATATGGATAAACCATATCTCCAACATTTTATACTATGGAAATTACTTTGCAAACAATGTTTTGAACTTTGTCTTAAGATCATACCACATTGGTGATGCAATAAAGATTGATGAATATGTACCACAAACAACACCAACCATAAGCGGAAGTGCAAATGCCTTAATGTCTGCTACACCAAATACATAAAGGGCAGCTACAGTGAAGAATGTTGTTGCTGAAGTAAAGATACTTCTTGTTACTGTCTGAGCTACACTGCTATTAACAAGCTCTGCTTCTTCTTTTCTGTTTGTTGCATTGTGAAGGTTCTCACGGATACGATCGAATGTAACGATTGTATCGTTGATTGAGTAACCGATGATTGTAAGGATTACAGCGATGAATGTATTACCAACTGAAAGTCTTGTAAGTGCATAAGCTGTAATTACAATAAGTGTATCGTGTGCAAGGGCGATGATAGCAGCTGCACCAAACTTGATATCCTTGAATCTGATCCAAATGTAGATAAGCATAAGGATAAGTGCTACAAGGAGAGCCTTGATGGCGCTTGATCTCATCTCGCCACTGATTGTTGAGCTGATTGTCTCAGCAGCAACATTATCAGCAGATACTCCGTAATTGCTCTCAAGTACATCCTCTACTGCTTCTCTCTGAGAAACATTAAGAGTTGATGTCTTAAAGATTACCTGATTTGTACCAGAAACTGTCTGAATCTGGATCTCATTGATTCCTGCTGCATTCTTTATATCATTTGCTACTGTGCTCTCAAGCTCAGCAAGCTCATATGATCTGTCAAAAGTAACTGTTGTTGATGTACCACCAACGAAGTCAAGGCTGTAGTTGAATGCACCCTTTCCTGCTGATGCGTTAACTGCCATTGTAATGATACCAACTACAAGTACTGCACATGAAACGAGATAGAATATTCTTCTCTTTCCAACGAAATCAAATTTCTTAACTGCCTTAGCCTTACCATAGAGAACAGGGTTCTCAAGTCCAAGGCCATAAAGTATAGAAGTAATAAGTCTTGTAACTACAAGAGCTGTGAACATTGAAAGGATGATACCAAGCATAAGAGTCTCAGCAAATCCTTTTATTGAACCGGTTCCGCCAATTCTAAGAACGATAGCTACGATAAGAGTTGTGATGTTACCATCAAGAATTGATGAAAGAGCCTTGTTGTAACCGTTCTTTCTAGCCTCATCAACTGTCTTGCCAACAGCAAGCTCTTCTTTAATTCTGGAGAAAACAAGTACGTTAGCATCAACCGCCATACCGATTGAAAGAATAATACCTGCAATACCAGGAAGAGTAAGTGTCATATCAAATGCGGAAAGAAGGAATACCATAAGTCCGCAGTAGAATGCAAGTGCAAGTGTAGCTGAAAAACCAAGGAGTCTGAAGAATACGATCATCAGAACTGCTATAAGAGCGAAGCCAACAGCTGCTGCAATAAGTGAAGTTCTGATAGCATCTGAACCAAGCTGAGCACCTACAACGTTTGATCTAAGTTCGTTAAGCTGAAGCTTAAGTCCACCGATTCTGATCATAGACGCAAGATTCTGAGCCTCTTCATATGAGCTCATTCCTGTGATTACAGCCTTACCATCTGTGATCTCAGCCTGAACCTTAGGAACAGAAATGAACTGGCCATCATAGTAGATACCGATTGTCTCACCATCTGCATAGGCTTTCTTAGTAGCCTCAGCAAAAGCTGTCTTTCCCTCTTCTGTGAACTCAAGAGAAACAACAGGCTCCTGTGAACCATATGAATCCTGCTGAGCTGCAGCCTGAGCAACTGATACCTGATCACCTGAAAGAACTATAGAACCATCAGCCTGAAGTTCATCAAGTGTCTTGTTGAGAACATAACCAAAAAGAATGTTGCCATCTTCATCAGTCTCAAGAGTACCTTCTGCTGTAAATCCTGAGTGGTATGTGTAGTTTTCATTGCCTTCTGAATCAGTCTGGGCAATAAAGTAAAGGTTACCGGGCTGTCCGAGATCCTCTAAGATCGCATTGGCATCTGAGACACCAGGAATCTCTATATTGATTCTGTTAGAACCTTCCTGATAAACAAGTGCCTCTGTGCTGTACTGATCTACACGCTGCTGAAGCTTGTAGATTGTATCAGACATATCCTCCTTATCAGGATTCTCATCTCCAACAACTTCATAAGTGATGCTGACACCACCTGCAAGATCAAGTCCTAAATTGATACTGGATAAAGAACCTGACTTGTCTTCACCAAGTCCGTACACTGCTGAATATCCAACTCCCCCCAGCAGTAACAGAACGATGATAAGCGCTAAAACTGACTTTAAGCGTTTCATTGTAATACATCCTCCCATATAGCTTATTAACTTATTCGGCCATAGCCGCCTTTATCATAATCGCACACTCGATACGCTTTCTCTGAAGCTCACAACCGTGCTTATATGTCGTATTGATATTGCCGTTGAAATTATAGGCGTTTGCAGCACATCCACCGCTGCAATAATATCTGGCGAAACATTTCTCACATTCAGGTCTTGAATAGACATTGCTCTTTTTGAATGTTTCCTGAATGTCAGGTCTTGTAATACCTTCGAATACGTTACCCATGATGAAATCTTCATTACCAACGAACTGATGGCAAGGATAAAGATCACCCCATGGTGTAACTCCCAAATACTCACATCCTGAACCACATCCGGAAAGTCTCTTGGCTACACAAGGGCCACCCTCAAGATCAATGTTGAAGTGGAAGAAATTAAAGCCTCTTCCCTCTTTCTGTCTCTCGAGATAGAACTTGGCAAGTTTGTCATACTCTTCGCAAAGCTTTGGAATATCCTCATCCTTTAATGAGTACCAGTCCTCAGGCTTGGCAACTACAGGCTCAACAGAAATCTGCTTAAATCCAAGATCTGCAAGATGCTTAACATCCTCTGAGAAATCAAGATTATTGTGAGTAAATGTACCTCTTACAAAGTATCTGAGCTGATGACGGCTCTCTGCAACTTTCTGGAACTTAGGAACTATCTCATCATAGCTTCCCTGTCCGCCGCGCTTAGGACGCATAGCATCGTGAACTTCCTTACGTCCGTCAATAGAAAGGACAATATTGCCCATTTCCTTATTTACATACTCAAGGATCTCATCGTTTAAAAGAGTTCCGTTTGTTGTTATTGTGAAACGGAAATTCTTATTGTGTTCTTTTTCAATCTGGCGGCCGTACTCAACGATCTTTTTAACGACCTCCCAGTTCATAAGTGGCTCACCGCCAAAGAAATCCACTTCCAGATTTCTGCGATTTCCTGAATTCTTAACGAGGAAATCAAGCGCTGCCTTACCGACCTCTTCTGTCATGAGAGCTCTTCTTCCGTGATACTCTCCCTCATCGGCAAAACAATATTTGCATCTGAGATTACAGTCATGTGCTATGTTAAGGCAAAGAGCCTTGATAACTGTCTCTCTGTTCTGGAATTCATCTACATAGTTCTCATATACATCATCAGTATAAAGAACCTGCGCAGCTCTAAGCTCTAAAAGCTCCTCAACTGCCTCTTTGATATCTTCTACAGAGTACTTGTCTGTTATCTCTGAAAGCTTTTTAACTTCATCAAACAGCCATCCAAAATCCTCTTTTGAAGCTTCTTCCTGTCCGTCTGAAACTGCTGCAGTACCATATTTGGCAGCAAGTTTCTCCTCTACAACATTTACTAAATCAAAAACAACATCATCAACAACGTGTACTGAACCGCTGTTAACATCCAGAACAATGTTATAACCGTTGTTCTTATAAGCGTGAATCATAAAATCTCCTAAAACTAAACTCTGCGAGTTGTGCAAAAACTAGGCAGCGGCCTCGGCCGCTGCCCGATAACTTAATCCTACAAAACCAATATTCTTCCAGTTAGATTACTTGCTAAGCTGCTCGCAACTCTGGTTTCCTACTGTGCAAGATGTCTTGCATGCTGACTGGCATGATGTCTGGCACTCGCCACATCCGCCCTTTTTCATTGACTCTTTAAGATTTCTTGTTACTAATGACTTTACGTGCTTCATAAATTGCCTCCTACTTGAAATGTGAACTGTTCCACTTTCGAGTTTTTACATCGACCTAGTATACCATATATTGGTAAATTATTAAAGTGTTTCTTTTTCATCCTCTTTTGCGACAGTATTAGCAGTTAACAGAACTTTGGTAATTCTGTTTCGCTTTATGCCACGGGCTGTTAGCGTAATTCCATTATCAAGCGTAACGGTCTCGCCATATCCCGGCAGTCTGTCAAGTTTTTCAATCATAAGTCCGCCTATGGAATCATAATCCTCTGAATCAAGTTCTGTTCCAAGAGCATCATTTATGTCGTCCAGCTTCATGTTTCCTTCAACGAGATACTTATTGCCGCCTACATGCCTTATGAGTTCTTCCTCGTCGGAATCATACTCATCTCTAATCTCGCCTACGATTTCTTCAAGAAGGTCCTCAAGCGTGATCATTCCGACTGTAGTTCCGTATTCTGATAAAACGAAAGCAACATTCTGGCTTCTTTCTCTCATTTCCATAAGAAGGTCGGCAGTCTTTTTATACTCATAGGTATAATAAGCTTTCCTCAGACAGTCCTTTATCTTGAAATTGTCTTTGTCCTGAATAAGCACCAGGTCCTTTACATTTATAAGACCAATGATATTGTCCTGCTCTCCGCCTTCATAAACAGGAATTCTTGTGTACATATCCTCGCGGAAAACTCTCATGACCTCATTGTAATCAGCATCAGAGCTGACACAGCACATATCGATTCTGGGTATCATGATATCTTTTGCATGAGCATCGCTAAAATCAAATACATTGTAAATGATTTCTTTTTCTCCGCTCTCGATAACGCCATCCTCATGGCTGACATCCACATAAGTCTTAAGTTCTGTCTCAGTCATAGTCTGCTTATTTTTGGTATCGATCCTAAAGAGCCTTAGGATCAGTGTGGCAATGCCGTTTATGATAAAGCTTATAGGATGTATTATGGCCATGATAAACAAGATAACATTCACATACCACAATGACATTTTCTCTGCATAGGCAGTCGCTACCGTTTTGGGAATGATCTCTCCAAATATAAGAACGATTAAAGTAAGTACACCGGTACCAATGCCGATTGCAAAACTGCCAAACACATCCGTAACATAAACCGTCATCAAAGCAGATGCACTAAGATTGACAATATTGTTACCAATCAGAATTGCAGACAAAATTTTCTGAGTATCTTCACAAATTGAGAGAACTCTTTTTGCCCGCTTGTTCCCTTCATCTGAAAGGGATTTCATCTTCACCTTGTTAACAGTCATAAAGGCTGTTTCAGCAGATGAAAAAAACGCAGATAACAAAACAAGTACAATTAATACTGCGAGCTGTATCGCGTGAGTGTCCAAAACTTCCTCCTATCAATCCAAATGAAATACCGGGTGAAGATCGATAGCTACAGGGCTATTGTCAGGATTGGTCTCCATAATGTCGGCCATAAAATCCCACCACTTGCGGTTGATAGCTGTATCAGCTCCTTTAGCCCAAAGCTCTTCATCCTCTATTTCGATATAGCCATAGAGAACATCTGTCTCTTCATCAAGGAATATGCTGTAGTTGCGTCCGCCATGCTCGTGGATCATTTCCTGCATCTCAGGCCACAACTCATTGTGTCTCTTCTCATACTCCTTTTCCATCCCCTTATAAAGCTTCATTTTAAAACCTTTTCTGATCATACCTTCTTACTCCCCTTTTATTCTCTTATTCATACAGCCGATGGCTGTTTTTAGCAAAAAAACTGTCAATTAAGCGGATTTAGATAGAACTCCTTAACATCCTCATAGCCCTGCTCTGAAAGCTGCTGTTTCTGGAACTTTTTATTCTTGTTCATGCGAACAACAAGAACCTGATTGCC
>JAEEGF011956082.1_pt1 | contig 10365 bp, 10 predicted proteins | sample 9134171 | NCBI WGS metagenome assembly JAEEGF01 (sample SAMN16246542, study PRJNA631951) | gut metagenome | biome: gut microbiome; feature: rumen; material: AP-attached | host: Bos | place: Iran: Karaj | collected 2018-10 | reverse complement strand
TATTGGCGATTAGGATTCCTTTATAGAAACAGAAGTGCCTGTACAAGGCACTTTTTATCTATGCGCTTGTACAGGCAAAAAAGGTAGCCGTCCTGCACTCCTTTATGAGTAAGCACCTTCTGAAGTTTCTCTGCTTTTTCCTTTTTCCCGATGTTTGCTTCAGGAGAAGCATATCAGCGAAAATAGAACTGCCTTTTCACATATAAACGAAATAAGTGCAGAGACAGAAAGGCTAATCCAGATGTTAACGTTCAATAAAACTGAGCTTTGCGTATCGAGCAATCTGTAGGTTTAGCAGCTCTTCGTACGCTTCATTCCGCTCATAATGCGTATAGCCGATCTGCCAAAGCCCGAAGGCGGCGAAATTACCGATGATCTCCCATACGATCATCTCTTCATTAAATGTTGAGATTTGCTTGATCAACCCGATTGCGAATACACTTACGGTGACCAGGAGCATCACGCGGCGATACAGTCTTGTCTGATAGTTTCCTCACCTTACAATCAAACCCGAATTCCACGATTGCGTCATCCATTTTCATGATATGAAAACCCCCTTCTCTTGACAGTTTCCAATCAAGAAAAGGGGGTAAATGTCTATCGTACCTAAATCCGAAACACCAGAACGGTTTACAGTACTAATTCAACATTTTTCGTACCTGGGCCTGTTCTCTTGCTTTCGCAAAATCGCAAAAACCCTTATTTTACCATTACTTCAGTTCTGCGAAGTACTTGATGGTGCGAACCATCTGGCTGGTGTAGCTGTTCTCGTTGTCATACCAAGCAACAACCTGCACCTGATAGGTGTCCTTTGCGACCTTCTGAACCATGGTCTGGTTGGCATCGAACAGGCTGCCGTAGGTCATGCCGATGATGTCGCTGGAGACCAGCTTCTCGGTGGTATAACCAAAGGTCTCGCTCTCCTGAGCCTTCATAGCGGCATTGACATCTTCCTTAGTCAGATCCTTAGCCTTAACAACGGCTACCAGGATGGTGGTGCTGCCAGTGGGCACGGGCACACGCTGAGCAGAGCCGATCAGTTTGCCGTCCAGTTCGGGGATAACCAGGCCGATTGCCTTGGCAGCGCCAGTGCTGTTGGGCACGATGTTGGCGGCGCCGGCACGGGCACGCTGCAGATCGCCCTTGCGATGCGGGCCATCCAGGATCATCTGGTCACCGGTATAAGCATGCACGGTGGTCATGATGCCGCTGATGATCGGGAACGCATCGTTCAGAGCCTTGGCCATGGGGGCCAGGCAGTTGGTGGTGCAGCTGGCGGCGGAGATGATGGTATCATCCTTGGTCAGAATGTCATGGTTGACGTTGTACACCACGGTGGGCAGATCCTTGCCAGCGGGGGCAGAGATAACAACCTTCTTGGCGCCAGCATCGATATGGGCCTGGCTCTTGGCCTTGGTGGTGTAGAAGCCGGTGCACTCCAGAACGACGTCGATGCGCAGCTTCTTCCAGGGCAGATTCTGAGCCTTGGGCTCAGCAAAGATCGGGATTTCCTTGCCATCTACGGTGATGGAACCGGGAACCTTCACGGTCTTGCCATCTTCTTCAAAAACGGGCTCCTTGGAGGAGACGGTGTGCTTGTTTTCGCCGAACACGCCGCAATAGCCCTTCTGAGCGGTGTCATACTTCAGCAGCTGAGCCAGCATAGCGGGGCTGGTCAGGTCGTTGATAGCCACAACGTTGTAGCCCTTGGCACCGAACATCTGCCGGAAAGCCAGACGGCCAATGCGGCCGAAACCGTTAATCGCAACTCGAACCATGGGAAAGACCTCCTTAAAATTCTTGGATGTGCGGAACAGTCATTCCGCACCACATATTATTATATCGAAAGAACGGTGTTTTGACAATATGCACAAAAAGAAATCTTGACCTGGAATAGCGATTTTATTCGGCAAATGAGAAGAAATTATGAAAAATTATGAAGCGCATGCAACAAAATGCCTTGCTGCTTCGTCTGTATAGGCGGAGGTGATTTTTGTGTGTTATGCATTGCCCTTTGACAGAAAGAATCTGATTGAAATGGATCCGGCATTATTCTGTGTTCGCGTGGCCGGGCATAGTTATCATTTTACGCAACAGGAATATCTGCTGCTTGAGCAGCTGCTTCAGAGTGCCATGAAGGAATATGGCTCAGGAAAACCGGTACGAGCACTAAGCCGCGCAGAACTGCTATGCGGTGCATGGGGCAGTGCTGCTGCCTATGCAACGCGGACAGTAGATGTGCATGTGCAGCGCCTGCGTGCTAAACTGGGTGCAGACGTAATTGACACTGTCTATAAACAGGGGTACCGTATAGATCCGACTGCGCTGATGCGTCTAGCAGTAGCGTGATTTTTGCTTTTTCTCTCCATATATGGTATACTGACACTATCATTTGAGATGGAGGGGAGCGCGTATGCAGAGCAACGGCTATCAGCTGCTCGCTTTGGCTGCACGCGCTCTTTTTGTTATACTTGCAGCCCTGGTGGTACTGCGTGCCGCGCTAGCGCTTCTGCAGCAGCATAGGGCACGCAAAAAGCTGTTGCGCTCTTTACCAGACGCAGGCATGGTGGGTGAATTGCGGGACGTGGACAGCGATCGTGGATATCCGCTGGCTCGCGAAGCAGTGCTGGGCAGCGGACGTGGCTGTGATATTCGCCTGAGAGGTTTGCGCAGACGGCATCTTGACTTAGCCTATGTTGAGGGAAAAGGGATCCTTCTGACTCCTGCACGCCGCTCGGCAGAGACAATCCTGGATGGAAGACCGCTGGGCCGCGGTGCATATGCATTGCACGGAGCTATGCTCCGTGTAGGGAACTATAATCTGCGTGTACGCTTATTTGCTGGACTCAATGTACCGCATCCTGCATCGTACCAGGATCGATGGCAGCCGATATATGAAGAAGAACTGTATGCGCCTGATCCACTCCAGGGTATGCCGTGGTCGGCAATACCTGCTCCGCAGAACGATGCTGGGGAAGCAGCGCCGCCATTCAGTTATGCGCCGCCGGCACCTGTTTTTGAGACTCAGGCAATTCCTGTTATCCGTGTGCCGGAAGCAGTACCAATAGCGCCTGATTCTGCAGAGGATGCGCCGCCGCCTTTTGAAGAAGGGGAATACGGTGCAGAGGACAGCGAGGAATCACTGGCGCCGTTTGTTGCACCGCAGCGTCACCGCCGCAGTGAAAGGAGGCGCAACTGATGATCCGCAATGCTTTGGCAGCGGGCAAGAAGCGCAGCCGTCCTCGGCATCTGCTGACTGGAATTATATCCCTGTTTTTCCTAGCTGCCTTTCTGCTCCTGTTTATTCGTGAACCGAGCGTACAGACAGCGTTGATGATGGTCGCTGTACCATGTGCGCTTTGGGCTGCTGCTATATTGCTGCCGCGCCTGTTTCCCATGGACCACCTGCTACTGGAACTGATCGGGTTCCTTTGTGGTTTGGGAGTGTTGCTGCAGTATCGCTATAGTCCGTCTCGTGGGCTTGCACAGTGCCTGAACTGCGGTGCAGGCTATGTAGCTATGATCGTATGCGCGCTGGCAGTGCGTCATATCAAAAATTGGAAACTGCTGATGCTGCCCATTATTGCTGGCTGTGTAGGATTGATCGCATTGCCGTTTGTGTTCCGCGCAGCAAACAAGGGCTTGGGAGCAACAGCCTGGGTGGCTTTCGGCAGCTTTAATATGCAGCCCAGTGAGATCGTGAAGATTGCTTATCTGTTTGTGTTGGCATACTTCCTTTCGCGTCGTAAGGTGTTGATTGCCATGATTTATATGGCAGTCATGCTGGGCATTCTGGTCCTGCAGCGGGATCTTGGTACTGCCGCTATCTATGGCGGTACAGCACTTGTGCTGCTTTATGCCTCGACAGGCAGTTTTCTACTGATCGTGGGAATCCTTGGCGCGGGATTAGGCGCAGTCAGTGTTCTATATGCATTATTCCGAAACAGCTTTTTCCTGACAGTACAGAACCGTATCAATAACTGGCTGAACCCGTTTGTGACATATAATCAGCCAGGCGGTGGATATCAGATTGTTCAGGGACTGATCGCCATGGCTAATGGCGGCATGTGGGGCACGGGTATAGGCCTGGGGAATGCAGACGTGATTCCTGCGTTTCACAACGATTTTATCTTCGCAGCATTGATGAACGAGTACGGCTTTCTCTTTGCGTTGATTATTGTTTGTATTTATATTCTGATTGTGCTGCGCTGTGCAGATATCGGTCTGCGTTCCAGCTCGGCTTTCCATGCACTTCTGTCCATGGGGAGCGGTGCTATGCTTGCAGTGCAGGCATTTATCATTATCGGTGGTGTGACAAAGTTTATTCCCATGACTGGCGTTACTGTACCATTTCTCAGTTATGGCGGTACATCGTTGGTCTCCTGTATGGGTGTATTGGGTATAGCTCAGGGCGTAGCCTCACGTAACGAACGTATTTTGCGGGAAGACAGCCGCATTGCGCAAGGGGAGGAAACGCTATGAAGCGATTAAGAAGATCCATCCGAATTTGTGCGCTGGTACTGACACTGGTTATGATACTGCCAATGGTTTATGGCGGTTACAGTCTGCTGCGATACGGTACGCGCTGGCGTACTTCTGAATATAATACATATCTGCCCAGTATAAAGTCTGCAATAACGGCTGGCAGCATTTATGATCGGAACGGTGTGCGCCTGGCTTCCACCATGGAAGGCGTAAACGCTGCAGGTGAGACTGTTCGGACTCGGGTATATGCGGATGATGAAAGCGTGCGTCGCGCTATGGTGCATGTGGTTGGGGATACACGCGGAAATGTGAAGAATGCAGCTGAAAGCTTCTTTTCTGAGTATCTATATGGGATGAAAGCTGGATACCTGGAACGCCTGCTCCGACTAGGCTCGGGCAGGGAACACGGCGACGATATCACACTGACCGTGGATTCCGCTTTGTCTGCGTATATTGCTTCTGTTTTTCCGAAAGGGAAAAACGGAGCCGTCATAGTGATGAATTATAAAACAGGCGAACTTTATGCCTTGTGCTCTTTCCCTGAATTTGATCCTGCCGGGTCAACAGTGACACTCAGCCAGGCGACCAATCGGGCTACACGTTGGTACAGCGCACCGGGTAGTACTTTCAAGATTGTGACTTTAGCCGCAGCACTGCAGAATATACAGAACGCTGAAGGCCGCAGCTATCTTTGTACAGGCGGCGTGGCATTTGGTGAGCATGAGCGCACCGTGTCTGATTATCATAATGAGATTCATGGGACACTGACTCTGAAAAGTGCTTTCGCACAGAGTTGCAACAGCACATTTGCAATTCTGGCCAGCGAGATGGGGGACAAAACTCTGCGTCGTACTGCCGAGGCCTTTGGCGTTGGGGATGACTTTACCTTCCGCGATCTGGTTGTCGAGAACTCGGCCTACGCTAATTCGGATCAGACCTTGATGGGCGCTGACCTGGCCTGGACAGGTGTCGGACAGAATCAGCTTGCGTTAACACCATTGCACATGTGCATGATCGCTGCCGCTGTGGCAAACGATGGTGTGATGATGGAACCACGACTTTTGCTGTCCGTGGTAGGTGCAGGCGGGACACAGCGTCTGGGCTTTGAAAGTGCAGCTTACCGTACAGCTATGACACCAGAAATTGCCAGAACAGTCAATGAATACATGCGTGAAGTCGTTGTCAATGGAACAGGACGCAACGCTGCTGTCAGCGGGTTGCGGATTTGCGGAAAAACAGGTTCAGCTGAGATTGATACACAGGAAAATGAGAATGCCTGGTTTGTGGGCTTTATAGATGATGATGCGCACCCGTATGCCTTGTGTGTAGCAGTCGCTGAGGGCGGAACCGGCGGAAGTGTTGCCGCCCCTGTTGCACAGAAGATCTTTCAGTACATGAATGGTAGGTTATACTGAAAGAAAGACAGAAACAATACGCCAAAATGCAGTCTTAGTACAAGGCTGCATCTTGTTTTTTGCAATTTTAGCGACTACAATATGCAATGAATTGTTCCTATTGTGAAGGAGGAGGCATATGAACGCATACGTAAAGCGCGTGTTTGATGGCCTTTGTGCCCGTAATGCGCATGAAAAAGAGTACTTGCAGGCAGCAGAAGAAATGTTGACTTCGTTATCACCGGTCTTCGACAAGCATCCGGAGTACGAAAAAGCGGGTCTGCTGGACCGTTTCGTAGAACCGGAGCGTGTGATCATGTTCCGTGTTCCATGGGTGGACGATCAGGGTAATGTACAGGTAAACCGTGGCTACCGAGTACAGTTCAATAGCGCAATTGGCCCTTACAAGGGCGGCCTGCGTTTGCATCCGAGTGTAAACCTGTCGATTATCAAGTTCCTCGGTATGGAACAGGTGCTCAAAAATAGCCTGACGGGCTTACCAATCGGCGGCGGTAAGGGCGGCAGTGACTTTGATCCCAAGGGCAAGAGTGACAACGAAGTCATGCGCTTCTGCCAGAGCTTTATGACCGAGCTGTATAAGTATATTGGCAAAGATGAAGACGTGCCAGCCGGCGATATCGGTGTAGGTGCTCGTGAAATCGGTTTCCTGTATGGCCAGTATAAGCGTATTACCGGCTTGTACGAGGGCGTCCTGACAGGCAAGGGATTGACCTATGGCGGATCCCTGACGAGGACTGAAGCCACTGGCTACGGCTTGTGCTATTTCACCCGCGCGATGCTGCGTAAGAATGGCAAGAGCTTTGAAGGCAAGCGCGTGGTGATCTCCGGCAGTGGCAACGTTGCCATATATGCCTGTCAGAAAGCTACCCAGCTGGGTGCAAAGGTGGTGGCTATGAGCGACAGCAATGGCTATGTGGTAGATGAGAATGGCATTGATCTGGCTGTTGTCAAGCAGATCAAGGAAGTCGAGCGCGGCCGTATCCGCGAGTATGCTGCGCGTGTACCCGGCAGCGTATATACTGAGGGCTGCCGCGGAATTTGGACAGTCAAATGCGATATCGCTCTGCCCTGTGCGACCCAGAACGAATTGAATCTGGAAAGTGCCGAAGCATTGATTGCCAATGGTGTCATTGCCGTTGCTGAAGGTGCGAACATGCCTACTACATTAGATGCTACCAAGGCACTTCAGGCTGCCGGTGTGCTGTTTGCTCCCGGTAAAGCTAGCAATGCAGGTGGCGTTGCTGTCAGCGCATTGGAAATGAGCCAGAACAGTCTGCGACTCTCCTGGACTTTCGAGGAAGTGGATCAGCGCCTGCTTGGCATCATGGAGAATATCTTTGCTGCTGCTGATAAGGCCGCTGAAGAATACGGTGAACCCGGTAACTATGTGCTGGGCGCAAACATTGCTGGTTTCCTCAAGGTTGCCACAGCCATGATGGCACAAGGCGCGGTCTGATAAAAACCGTTAATTTCTGCAATAAAACAAGAGGGAGATCGGATAAGCCGGTCTCCTTCTTGAATATAATAGGACAATTATGTGTTGAGTAGCACATCACTGGTGCTTTTTTCCATCAGGGGGAGATCACTGCTTTGCTGTTCTGCCAGCGAGCATAGTCAGTGTACAGGAAATCATTGCAGCAATACCCCAGCTGATATATACGGCGCTTTGTCCGACACTTTGCATCAGCAATCCAGAAATAACACTGACCAACGATGTTCCAATATAGATCATGCTGTCGGCAATGCCTGCAATTAGAGATACTCGGCCGGTATCTGCGTATTCCAAAGGGAGAATCACGTTCTGCATGTTGGATACGCTGTACATCAGGCCACACAGTATACCCAGAAGCAGGGTAAACAGGAATGCAGGCAATGCGTGGAATACTGCCAGCAGCAATGTGCAGATTGCCGCAGCAATCAGCAGACGGCAGATGGTGGGACGCAGGTTGCCATTGCTTCTGCGCAGAAGGAACTGACCAAGCAGAAGTCCCATCAGGTTCAGTAGTGGGATGATCAGGGAAATGATTACACCGGAAGAGGCATTTTGGCTGGAGAACAGTGCCCCGATTAATGTAGGTGCCCAGGTCATTACACCGTCTCGTGCAAAACCGGTAGCGATGCAGCCAAGGAAAATCAGCCACAGGCCGGTGCCAAACAGCATTTCCCGGATCGGCATGGGCGGTACTGGAGTCTTGCTGTCGTTCTGTTCCTTCGTACGGTCACGCAGCGTATACAATGCTACTGTTGCAGCAAATACAAGCACTGCGGCAGGCGCGAAGAAGGAAGTTCTCCAGGAAAAGCGGGCAGCCATCAGGCCACTGACGGCCCAGGCGAGAAGATGCCCGATAATAAAGCATACACACATCCAGAAAGAGACGACAGAGCGTTTCTTGCTATCAAACCATACGGCAATCAAACGCACCATAGGCGTCCACAGCATAGACTGTGCAACACCATTCAGCCCCCATAGTACCAATATCTGCCAATAGGTATTGCTGCAGCCGACGAGCAGGTTGCAAAGAGCAGAGCCCAGAAGGCCGATAACAACATGACGCCGGGGACTGATGTGGTCGACAATTAATCCGTTGATCAGCTGCCCTGCGGCGTATACAACAGCAAACACTGTCTGAATCAGGCCGGCCTGTGCATCAGTCAAAGAAAAAGCCTGCGTTACATGCGGCAATGCGCCAGCTAGATTCATACGTGCGACATAGCACAGCATATAACAGATAAAGCATCCGGCAAAAATGCGTTTTTCCTGTGCGGTAAAGCGTTGCTTTTCCGACATTCGATCGCCTCTCTTCGAAAAATAAAATAGCACGATTCTCCTTGAATAGCAAGGCAATACATGAAAAAAGAGCATGGTAAAAGAAATATTTCCAACAGGCTTGACGAACCGGAAATGGTTTGCTATAATCCTTCCCGACAACTGAATCCCTTATCAAGAGTGGCGGAGGGAACGGCCCGATGATGCCCGGCAACCGGCGTGGATGCGTGCGGTGCCAAATCCGGCGGCCAGTGGCCGACAGATAAGGCGTTAAAGAAAAAGTAAGCGCGCTTGTCTGACGACAAGCGCTTTTCTTTAGCCGATGAGGGAAAGGCAATTAACAGGAGGGTAAAATGCGTAAACTGTTTACTTCTGAGAGCGTAACTGAAGGACATCCTGACAAGGTGTGTGATCAGATCAGCGATGCCGTGCTGGACGATATGCTGCGACAGGATCCTACTGCCCGCGTAGCATGTGAAACCTGCACGACCACTGGACTGGTACTCGTCATGGGCGAAGTGACAACGACCGGATATACCAATATTGAGGAAGTTGCCCGCCGCGTGATCAATGAGATCGGCTACAACAATTCATCGGCAGGTTTTGACGGCAACAGCTGCTCTGTACTGGTGGCAGTGCATGGACAGTCACCTGATATTTCCCAGGGCGTTACAGCAACTGAAAACCATGAGCAGGGTGCAGGCGACCAGGGCATGATGTTCGGCTATGCCTGCACTGAAACCCCCGAGCTTATGCCTATGCCTATTGCCCTGAGCCATCGTCTGACCCGACGCATGGCTGAAGTCCGTAAAGGCGGTCTACTGCCTTGGATGCGTCCGGATGGCAAAGCGCAGGTGACTGTAGCCTATGAAAATGGTCGTCCTGTGGCTGTGGATGCAGTCGTAATTTCCACCCAGCATGACGAAGCAGTCAGCCAGAATGAAATCCGTCGTGCGATGATTGAAGAAGTCATTCGGCATGAGATTCCTGCGGAGCTGCTGCATCGGGACACAAAGTATTACATTAATCCTACCGGACGCTTCGTGATCGGCGGTCCTGCTGGCGACAGTGGCCTGACAGGACGTAAGATTATTGTAGATACCTACGGTGGTTATTGCCCGCATGGCGGTGGCGCCTTTAGCGGTAAGGATCCCAGCAAGGTTGACCGCAGTGCTGCGTATGCTGCACGCCATGCAGCCAAGAATCTGGTCGCTGCCGGTCTGTGTGAACGTGCACAGGTAGCCGTGGCTTATGCAATCGGCGTTGCACGGCCTGTCAGCCTGACTGTCGATACTTTCGGCACAGGAAAGCTGCCGGATGACCGCCTTGCAGAACTGGTAAACAAGCATTTCGATATGCGCCCTGCTGCCATTATTGACCGTTTGCAGCTGCGCCGTCCTATCTACCGTGCTACGGCTGCCTACGGGCATTTCGGCCGCAGCGGGTTCAGTTGGGAAAAGGTCGATATGGCAGATCGTCTGCGCGCAGATGCCGGAATCTGATTGAGATTCACGCGTTGTACGGTGACAATTAAAAAGGGAATCAGATTGCGGAATTATCGCTTTTCTGATTCCCTTTTTTCAGGCATTATCGCCTCGATATATCAGGGTTTGACCAAAGTCAGGTTTTCTGCGGCAACCTTCTGAACGATTGCTAACAGGTCCGCCTCGTCACGATATCCTTCTTCGGTCTCAGGAT
>JAEEGF011404337.1_pt1 | contig 10366 bp, 10 predicted proteins | sample 9134171 | NCBI WGS metagenome assembly JAEEGF01 (sample SAMN16246542, study PRJNA631951) | gut metagenome | biome: gut microbiome; feature: rumen; material: AP-attached | host: Bos | place: Iran: Karaj | collected 2018-10 | reverse complement strand
ACTTCCCGGAAGAATGTGTGCTGGGCAACGCCATCTGCAAGGTCTATAACACCCCGAAGCCACAGCCCGAGAATGTGGAAATGCCGAAAATCGACACTGCCCGCATCCGCAAGTGCATCGACAGTTGCGAGAATGGCTATATTGGTCCGGATAAGATTTATGAATTGCTCGACGCAGCAGGCATCGCACAGAAACAGATCCGCGTCGTTGACCAGAAACAGCAGGCGCTCGACTTCGCCAATCAGGTTGGCTATCCGCTCGTGATGAAGGTCGTTGGCCCTGTCCACAAGTCAGACGTGGGCGGCGTGACCTTGAACGTGCGCGACATCGAGACGGTCGGCAAGGAGTTTGACCGCTTGATGGCCATCAAGGACACCTATGCAGTGGAGATGTACCCGATGCTTGATGGTACTGAGGTCTATATTGGCGCCATCCGCGACCCGAAGTTCGGCCATCAGGTGTTCTTCGGCCTGGGCGGCATCTTCATTGAGGTGCTGAAAGACGTGCAGAGCGCCCTTGTACCCATCAGCGCACCTGAGGCTAAAGAAGCCCTCACGCATCTTCGCGGTTACAAGATCCTGCAAGGCGTGCGTGGACAGCAGCCCGTCAATGTGGATGTCTATGCCGAGCAGATTGCCAGAGTGGCTGCCTTGGTTATGGCTGCTCCTGAGATTGCCGAGATGGACCTCAACCCGTTGCTGGGCAACCCGAAGAATGTCGTTGCGGTGGATGCACGTATTAGAATTGAAAAATAATTGTTCGGTTTGTAGAGACGGTGCATGCACCGTCTCTACTAATCCTATAAGAATATGATTATCGAGAAAGCCACATATTATTTGGTTTACGCCGCGCTGGTCGTCGTCACCTTTTTGCTCGATAATCTCCTATTGAAAAAGACTGACAAGACCAACCGTACCATTGGCTATATCCTTAGCATTATTGTCGATTTGGCCATTTTTGGCTATGGTATCTATCTCTATTTGGCTAAGGGTGAAGACCAAACGGGCTTTGTACTTGGCGGCATCCTTTGCGGTATTTGTTTGTTGTGCCTGCTGGGGCGCTATTGGCAGAACAAGGAATTGGATAAAAGAAATAAGGTATGAAGAAATCTGATTTCATAACAATTGTTATTTGGGCTGCAGTGATTTGCGGCTTCGCTTTCATCCCAGGCACGTGGGATTGGTTCAACACGACTACTAAAAACCACGGCCTGTTGATGAGTTTCTTCAAGTTTGCCATACTTGGCACTTTTGGTGAGATGTTGGCCATGCGTATCCGTGAAGGTGTGTACATGAAAAAGGACTTTGGCTTGTTGCCTAAATTGTTGGTTTGGGGTGTGTTGGGTGTGGTTATCGCCTCGGCTATGACCATCTTCAAGACGGGTACGGTGAAGCTCCTTGACGGTGGTTTTCACTTCAACGGAAAAGCAGCCGAATGGTTCGCTGGGGACCTCAGTTGGGGCAAGTTCTTTGTCGCGTTTTGCGTCAGTGTGCTGATGAACACGCTGTTTGCGCCAGTATTCATGACTTTCCATAAGATAACCGACATTCACGTTGCTGAAACAGGTGGTTCTTTGAAAGGATTTTTCAGCAGCCCTTTGAAGATTCGTGAAACGCTTTCCCAAAAGATCAACTGGGACATCCAGTACGGCTTTGTCTTCGCTAAAACCATCCCGTTGTTCTGGTATCCTGCGCATACCATCACCTTCCTGCTGCCACCTACGCTTCAAGTATTGTTTGCGGCCTTCCTTGGCGTTGCCTTGGGTGTGATTCTGAGTATAAAGAAATGAAAACCATATAGTTATGAAAGCTTATAAAATATTCAGATGGCTTTTGAAAGCTTCGGCATTGACCACGGTGATGTTTGTCATGCAGGCTTGCTATGGTTCGCCTATGGGGATGGAGGAGATGCGTAGAGTGACTGATGAAAAGGCCGAAGCAGACACATTGCCTTCAGAGGATTTACAATTCTTTGGCCTTGATAATGAGGATTCGCAGTCTGCTGATGATCCCATCGTCCCTTAATTGTTTTCGCTGCAACAATCTAAAAAAAATGACACTATGAAAATCTACAAATGGTTAAGGGGGTTAATGAAAGCTTCGGCACTCACTACGGTGATGTTCATCATGCAGGCCTGCTACGGCGTGCCTAATGCATATGAAGTGAGAATGAGCGGTGTGGTTGTGGATAAGACGACGGGGTTTCCGTTAAAAGGCATTGAGTATATAATTGATGGCCATACCTGGGGCTGTACCGATGAAAACGGGCAGTTCGATATCTGGAGATATTATGAAATCGATGGTTGTCACCAATTGAGTTTCATTGATACGATCGGTCGTTATCAAGCCTTTGACACTGTGATTCAGGACTATGATGTTATGGATCTGAAAATCAAGTTGGAGAGCAACCAATAAAACTGATGCTCCAAGCTTTCCATAATTGGTTTCGTCGTAAGGAAACCCAACTCCACGAGCTGAACTACCTCTTTTGGGAGTGTACGCAACGCTGCAACCTCAACTGTCAGCATTGCGGCTCGGATTGTTTGGCCTCGTCACGCTACAAGGACATGCCTTTCGAAGATTTCCTGAACGCGATTAAACCATTGGAAACCAAATACAAGCGCAATACAGTATTGGTCGTCATCACGGGCGGTGAGCCTTTGGTGCGCCCCGACTTGGCCGACTGCGGACGACAATTGCGACAGCATGGCTTCCCGTGGGGCATCGTCAGCAACGGCTATGCCTACGACGAGGCCATGCACCAAAAACTGATGGACTCAGGCATGTGCAGCATCACCATCAGCCTAGACGGCCTGCGCGACACGCACGATGCTTTCCGCAAACACCAAGGCAGCTTCGACCATGCTCTGCGTGCCATCGACTTGATTGCCAATGAGAAACGCTTGCCTACCTACGACATCGTGACCTGCGTCAGCCCGATGAATTTCGGTGAGTTGGAGGCCATCAAGCAACTGCTAATAGAACATAAGGTGAAGGCCTGGCGTATATTTACCATCGCGCCCATTGGTCGTGCTGCTGCCGACAATGAACTTCAACTCAGAGATATGCAATTCCGCAAGCTGATGGACTTCATCGTCGCCACTAGAAAAGAAGGGAGGATTGACTGTAAGTTCAGTTGCGAGGCATACGTCGGTCCCTACGAGCGAAAGGTCCGCGACTGGTTCTATTTCTGCCGTGCTGGCATTACCATTGGCTCCATCCTTATTGACGGCTCCATTTCCGCTTGTCCCAACATTGACCGCAGCTATGTCCAAGGCAACATCTATCAAGACGATTTCCTCGACGTATGGGAAAACCGCTTCCAGCCCTTCCGCGACCGAGCTTGGATGAAGTCGGGGCAATGTGCTGATTGCAAGGTTTTCAAGAACTGCTTAGGTGGGGCAATGCATCTCCGCGCGAAGGATAATGGCGAGATAATGGTTTGCCATTACAATAAGATTAAGTAATAGGAGCTCCTTGTCGATAGGTAGAAATATAACCTCCTAAAAATCAGCTTATTTTACTTTATTTTCAATTATTTTTGAAAAAAATGTCATTTTTCTCTTGACAGTAATGAAAATTGTTGTACTTTTGCAGTGTTCTATTTAACTAATACACTAACACAAAAATACAACAGCATGATTGAAATTAAAAACTTGGACTTCGGCTACAAAAGTCAGCCAGTCTTCAAAAACATCAGCCTCAGCTTCGAGAAGGGTAACATTTACGGGCTGTTGGGCGAAAACGGAGTAGGGAAGACTTCCCTGCTGAAACTCATCAGTGGTCTGCAAAAGCCGACCGCAGGTACCTGCGAGGTGGACGGTATCGCTCCCTTCAACCGTCTCCCTGAAACCCTCCAGAAGATTTACTTCATCTCCGAAGACTTTGCCATCCCGGAGGGTACACCTATTAATAATATAAAGGAGTTGGGCGTGTTCTACCCCAACTTCGACGAGAGCCTCTTCCGAGAACTCTGCAAGGAGTTGGACGTGGACCCGACGCGCAAGTACGCCGAGATGTCGTTCGGCCAGCAGAAGAAGTGCCTCATCGCCTCGGCTTTGTCGCTCAATACGGACTATCTGCTCCTCGACGAGCCTACCAACGGCTTGGACATCCCTTCGAAGACCCTCTTCCGTCAGGTCATCGCCAAACACGCCACCGATGAGCGCACCATCATCATCTCCACCCATCAGGTGAAGGATGTGGAAAACCTCATCGACCCCATCATTATCCTTGACCACGATGAGGTGCTGTTGAAGGCTTCGTTCTGCGAAATCACCGACAAGCTCTATTTCGACTACGGCACCGAGAAGGACGACACTGCGCTCTACAGCGAGATGATTCCTGGCGGCTATGTCAATGTCATCCGCAACCCTGAAGGTCTTGACAGCAAGGTCAGTATCGAGGTACTGTTCAACACCGTGATGAAAAACAAGGAAACTATCAAACAAATCTTTAGCTAATAGGAGGAACAAGTCATGAATAACACGTTCGATTTCAACCGTTTCAAGAACCTTTTGCTCAATGACGGCAAGATGTATCTCCGCAACTTCGGCACCACACTTATCGTGCTCTGCTGCATGACTGCTATCTTGTGGATTTTCACCTTGTTGTTTGGCGGTCCTGCCCCAGAAAATGGTCGTCTTATAATCATTGTTGCTTCAGCTGCTTTGGCCATGATGCTTGTACCATCAAAAGTTTATGGCCATGCAAACCTCTCGCGTGAAGGTGTGGGCTTTGCCATGATGCCGACTTCTTCTTTGGAGAAGTTCCTCAGTATGTTTCTCTACTGCGCCATCGTGACGCCCGTTGTCACTTTCTTTGGCGGCTATTTAATTGACGCGCTTTTGTCGCTCTTCCCCTTCGGTGGTTTTGAAAAGCCCATACATCTTTATTCGTTAAATGAAATTATTGATATGGGTATTAATAACGGCGGAAGTCCGATACACTTGAATTCCACTAACGAAGCTATGGTCCTCTCCATTGCATACATTCTACGTGTTTCCATCTATGTCAGCATCATCCAATGGGCGGCCATCTTCATGCTGGGCAATATGCTCTTCAAGAAGCACAAGGCCGGAAAAACCTTTGCATGCTATCTGGGTATTTCATACTTGATTTCTATGATTATGGGTCTGGTGTTCTTCAATAGAGAAATCATGGAGAGATGGATGGAAAAGTTCAACGGTATGTCTATCGAACAACAGATCCAGTGGTTCCAAAACGGGATGACATGGGGCGTGGTTATCGGTATCATCATTACTGCCCTGCTGCTCTTCTTCACCTATCGTAAAATCAAGACTCAAAAATACTAAGCCATGGAATTCAACGCACACAAACCCATATACTTGCAGATTTGTTCGCAGCTCTATGAGCAGATTCTGCGCGGTGAGCTGAAGGCCGACGACCGTATCCTGTCGGTGCGCGACTACGGCATCCAACTCGGTGTGAACCCCAACACCATCATGCGCTCATACGAGACCATGACGGCGGCAGGTATCATCTACAACAAACGCGGTATCGGCTATTTCATCACCCCCGAAGCCAAGGATATCGTCCTCAAGCAAATGCGCGAGGAGTTTCTCGAAAAGGAACTGCCCGAAGTGATTAAGAAGATGAAACTTTTGGGCATTGGACTCGACGACATAAAAAGTTCTTATGAACTGTAACGTATTCGGTCCAAGTCTGTAATACTACTGGATCGGGTCGGCGTTTCGACAGGCTCAACGACCTTAGGCCCCTGAGCCTGTCGAAGGGCCGAACAAAGAAAACAACAATTAAATTTTACTACAATGAAAACAAATAGAATTATTATAACATGTTTGCTGCTGATAGTCAGCGGTATCACTTTCGGTCAAACCCAACAAGACCGCCTGACGCGTCATGTGTATACCTTGGCGGGCGACTCCCTGCGTGGTCGCAGGGCAGGCAGCGAAGATGCGGCCAAGGCTGCGGCCTATATTGTCAGTCAGTTTGAGGAAATCGGTATCCAACCCTATTATGAGGAAGGTTGGTACCAGCCTTTTGAAAGGAATGGCAATACCTACAAGAATGTGATTGGCGTCATCCCTGGTAACGACCCTGTCTTGAAAGACGAGTACATCATCATCGGAGCGCATTACGACCATCTTGGTGTCAGGGACGGCCAGATTTACAACGGCGCCGACGACAACGCTTCGGGTACGGCGACCATCATCGAAATGGCCCGCATCCTCAAAAGCCAACAAAACAGTTTGAAACGCAGCATCATCGTTGCCGCCTTCGATGCCGAGGAAATAGGTCTTTGGGGATCGAATTACCTTACGAAGAAACTCGATTTATCAAAGGTCAAGCTGATGATGAGCATCGATATGGTGGGCTGGCTCGAAAAAGGCAAGACTTTGCAGCTCCAAGGTGCGGCCACTATCAAAAATGGAAAGCGTCTGCTTCGCGAAGAGGCCGAAAAGATGCGGATCGACATTAAGTCCAAGGATTTCGAAACCTCCATTTTGGGTGCCACCGACACCCAAAGTTTTGCGGTGAAAGGTGTGGCCACCTTGTATGTCACTACAGGTTTGAAGTCGCCTTATCATAAGCCCGAAGACGACCCGGAACTCATTGATTACAAAGGTCTTGACAAGGTTGCTGATTATATGGCAGACGTCACCATGCGTTGTGCCACCGATGAAGGTTTTGCCCCTTCAGGAAAGATTTCACCTATCCATAGTGGCAAGAGGAAGACGTTTGAAATCATACCGACGGTGTCGTTGGTCAATGGGAACATCGCCTTCCCCAAAGCAGGTTTCGATGGAAAGAGCCGCTACGGTGTCAATGCCGGTCTTATGGCACAGGTTAATCTCAGCTCTCATTTCGCCTTGGAAACAGGAGCGCAGTATGAGTTGTTGAGAGCGAAATACCCCGATGGAAGCGACCTGTTCAATGCCTATCTGCCCTATCAACAGCAGTCGATTTTGGTTCCTGCCAATCTGCTCGTGAATTTTGGAGGAGCCCCAGGCGTGGATATCTTTTTGGAAATGGGCGGTTTTTATGGGCGTGTCCTGAATGCTCAATTCGCAGAAGAACCTGAGACGAGCATTGATCCCAATCAATACGGCCTTAATTGGGCCTTCGGTTTCCGACTTGGTAAGGTGAAGGTTTCGGGAGGTCGCCGTTATCAACTCAATCCGATGTTTGTCGGTGAAGGAGTTCCTCAAGCCAAGCTCCATGCTGGCAATTTCACTATCGGTTACTACTTTTGAACAAAAAACGTCCAATACTGTAACTTTTTCAACTTAACTTCGTATTACAAGAAACTCACTAAAACCCTGACACAATGAAAAGACACTTATTAATTGTTGCTATAGCTTTTATTGGAGTAACGCTCAATGCGTGCACCTTCAATTTTAAAAGTGAAACTATTAAAGGTGACGGTAATGTCGTCACACGCGAATACACCATCAACGACTTTAATGAGTTTGTTTGTGCACTGCCTGCAACGGTCAACTTCAGCATTGCTGACAATTCCACTTGCACTGTCCGTGTGGACGAAAACCTTTTGGAATACCTTAAAGTCAAGGTGAAAGACGGCGAACTGGAATTAGGTCAAACTAAACCTAAAGGAGGTAATTACATCAATTTCGATGCTACAGAATTTGTTATCGATATCACTACTCCAAGCATAAATGAAATCACGCTTGCTGGTAGTGGCGACATCAACATTCTCAGCCCTTTAAATGAACAGAGATTGGAGGTTGTCATTGCTGGCTCGGGTAATGTTGTCTTTAAGGAGGAAACTAACATCAGCCATTTGGAGATGGGTGTGTTCGGTTCGGGCGACATCGCTGTCGACAAGGGCTTGATTAATAAACTTGAAGCTGATATCGCAGGATCGGGCAACATTGTCTCACATGCCGAGTCGCAGGAGATGGAAGCCTCTGTGATGGGCTCGGGTGACATTACCGCCAATGTGACTGGAACATTGGAATACAATATTGTCGGTTCTGGCGACATTTATTATTATGGTGATGCCAAAGTGAATGGCAAAATTGCTGGTAGCGGCGGCATCAATCGTATTGAATCGCCTTCGCGGTAATCTGATTACGAATAGTAAATCTCTTTTCATAACCTTGTAATGAGAAACGGCTGACCTTTTGGGCCAGCCGTTTTCTGTTGTATGGGGTTAATCAATTAATGGATGACGCTCACGCGCTTGACACCCATGCCGTTCTCCGTGTAGATGCGGATCATGTAGACACCTGCACCGAATGGGCTCATGTTGAGTGTCTCAGTGTCGCTGCTTACCTCTGCATCGTAGACCACTTGACCGAGCTCGTTCACCACGGTGAGGCGTTGCATGCCTTCAGCTTCGACGGTGATGTTGCCGTTGGTCGGGTTGGGGTAGAGGTTGGCTTTCACACCATACTCGTTCACATCGGTAGAGTTCTTCACGGTGATGTTCAATGTGCCGTTGCCGTTGTTGCATTCAGCGACAGTAGGCACAGCGGTCATAACGACTTCACCTTTGTAGGTTTCGCTCCAGGTGACAACCACCGTCTTACCGTCGTTGGCAGGAACCAACGTTCCGGCCTCTTCAGGCTCGATGCTGAAACCGACCATCACATCGTTGGTAATGGTATAAGTCGTGGTAGGAGTGAGGCGAACATCCAAGTCGGCATCGCCACTGATTTCGGGCTGGGCAACCATAGGATTCACCACTATGTTGACGGCTTGCTCGAAGGTGGTTTCGCAGCCGTTAGCATCGGTCACCTTAGTAAAGGTAACGTTGACATCAGATGTAGGTGTAAGTGTCATAGTATAGTCATTACCTTCAGTCATGAAGTTATCCATGCCTGTGGCTTCTACGGAGAATGGAGCTGTGCCCGAGAAGTTGAACTCAATGTTAACGCTCTCGCCTTCGCAGAGGTTTTCAGGCACTTCGCTGATGGTCATGGTCGGTGCTGCATTCACTTTGACGGTGAAGGTGAACTCGCCTTCGTCAAAAACGACATTACATCCAGGACGGTTGGCTATGCTCGTGATGTTATAGACATGTTCGCCAACTTCAAGAATGCCAAAGTCGATGGAAGTAGTGTTTTGAGTGAGTTCGTAACGCTCGCCGTTGATAAAGACGGTGAAATCAGGTGATGTGGGTATGCCGTTAGGCGTATAACCGTCAAGAGTGAAGTTCATCACGGCATTTTCGCCTTGACAAACCGTAATGGATTCAGTAGCCAAAGTCATTTCAGGCATCGGGTTCATCTCAAACGGATAGTCGTATGTGACTGAACCACAACCAGGAGTAACGGCAAAGGCAGTCAAGGAAACGCCATTGGCAATATCTTGAAGGCCAGGTGTGTAGGTGGTCTCTAATGCTGTTGCATCTTCAAATTCGCCATCGCCTGAAGTCAGCCATTGGAATGAGACATAGTCGCCAGTGATATCAACGGCAATCGTTTGCGGCTCGTTGACGGCACAATGGGTTTCTCCTACAAGAGCGGGAGTAATCACTGCCTTTTCCACGATAATCACCGTCATGTCGTCTGTGATTGTCTCGTCTTCGCCAGTGATGGTGAGAGTCAGTGTGGCCTGATGGTTGGCAATGTCTTGAATACCAGGCGTGTAAATCGGGGTAGCGATGGTGGCATCGTCGAAGGTGCCGTCGCCTGAGGTGGTCCACTGCAGGTTGTCATAGTGGATGGCATAACCTACAATTTGGGCATCGGTGCCTTCGCATACAGTCACATCATACCCGGCAGTACCTGCCATGATGCGGGCGGCGGGTAGGCTGACAAAGTCGATCCATGCGCAGTCGCTGCCGCTGGATTGGCTGGAGTCCTTGGTATAAGACCATTTATAGTTGTGACGGCCTGCACTGACGGGGTAAGAGGCCTTGGTCCAGCCGATGGTACCCGACCAATCGTTCTTCTCTTGGTTGTCGATATAGAAGTGCAGCTTGTCCCAGCCGGACTCTGATGATACCTTATAATAGAAGGAGATAGTGTCGTTGGAACCAGCTTCGTGGGTTAGAATCAAGGTGGTGGAGGCATTATTGCCAATGGAACCCGACTTTACGCAGTATTGGCCCTCGTATGGGTTTTCGCTGACGATGCGCCATGGATGGGTGGCATCATTAGCCCAGCCTTCACCGAACTCTCCGCTTTCAAAGTCTTCGATGATAAGGCCGACCTTGGCAACATAGTCGTTTTGGGCACCGTATTGAGCCGAAACCACATTAAGAGCGAGCGGACAAATGTAGCCTACAGGAGTGTCTTCACTGATAGTGATGTCGTAGACCGCGGTCTGCATCTCGCCAGCATTGACATTGTCGAAGGTTACTGTGCCTTCATCAATAGTAATATAAGGAGAAAGCATCTGCAAAGTGGCCTCGG